>Ga0209652_1000069_pt1 | contig 78051 bp, 70 predicted proteins | sample SaaInl74LU_5_DNA_FD_184641 | JGI IMG/M metagenome (GOLD analysis project Ga0209652, IMG submission 184641) | Marine microbial communities from expanding oxygen minimum zones in the Saanich Inlet - ESP_74LU_5_DNA (SPAdes) (version 2) | ecosystem: Environmental > Aquatic > Marine > Intertidal zone...
ATTTAGTCCGCCTGCAATGTGCCTTTTTGGATACACCAGAAGTCGCCGACATCACCGAATACATTGGCGCGCAAAAGGCCTATGCCAGTGCCTTCATTTTGCCTGAATATATCAGCGAAGACAGTGGCACGAGTCTTGATATTAACATAGACGAACGGGATGCATTATTTCGCCAAGCTGCTGAGGTCCTTGTGATCGCGCAACAGGGTTCAGCGTCATTACTGCAACGCAAGTTAAAATTGGGCTACAACCGCGCAGGACGAATTATTGATCAATTGGAAGCTGCCGGAATTGTTGGTCCATTTGAAGGCAGTAAAGCCAGACAAATATTGGTGCCGAGTATTGATGCTTTAAACAATCTATTAGACAATGGTGAGTAATCAATTAAAATCGATCGTTTTGGGGTCATTGATGGCAGTGTTCGCCTTGATGCCGACAAAAATAATGGCTCAAGATGCCAAAGCTTTACTCAATGAAGTCGCGGCTCAAGTCAAGTCATACAAGAGCATCACTATTCGTTTCAAATGGAAATTAGTTAATCAGAAAGAACAAGTCACTCAAGAAACCAAAGGTAATGTTTCCCTTATGGGCGAAAAGTACAAGCTCCAAATGATGGACATCACACGCCTATTTGATGGCACAAAACTCTGTACAATTTCGCCAGAGGATTACGAAATCAGTATCGCTCCTTACGACCCCAAGGAGGATCGCGACATAACCCCGTCAAAGCTCTTGACTTTTTACCAAGAAGGCTATACCTACAAATGGGACATCACACAGCGTGTGGGCAACCGCAAGATCCAATACATCAAATTGATCCCGATAGACACTAACGCAGAAATCAAAGACCTACTACTGGGCATTGATTTGGACTCAAAACAGATCTACAAGCTCATTCAAACCGATGGCCAAGGCACCCAATATACCTTGACGGTGCAATCCTTCGATACCAATATTGCTCTGAGTGATCAAGATTTCGTAGTAGATGTCAACGCTTATGAGCAGGAAGGTTACTACATCAATTATTTAAACTAAGCTATTGAAGATATTAGACCGCTATATCTTGATGAGTTTTTTAAAGACCTTTTTGACTGTCTTTATTATTCTGATGTTCATCTTTGTATTGCAAACCATATGGTTGTATATCGCAGAGCTCGCCGGTAAAGACCTAGGATTTAGTATTATAATGAAATTTCTTTGGTTTTTTACCCCAAAACTCATCCCTCTAGTACTTCCCTTAACCATATTGGTCACCTCGCTTATGGTGTTTGGGAGTTTTGCTGAACAGTATGAATTTGCCGCCATGAAATCGACTGGGATTTCTTTGCAGCGCGCTATGAGAAGTTTAACCTACTTTATTCTTGGTTTATCATTAGTGGCTTTCATTTTTGCCAACAATGTCATCCCCTATTCCGAATATAAATGGCAAAATTTGAGACGCAACATCGCTCAAGTCAGCCCCTCTATGGCCATTATTGAAGGTCAATTCAGTTCTATTGGTGACGATTTTAATATCAAAGTCAATGAAAAAAGTGGGGATCGCGATCAATACCTCAAGGAGGTTATCATTCATAAAAAGAATCCACAAAGCCCGAGTGAGAACACCACAGTAATCATTGCCGAAACTGGAGAATTGGCCAGTTCGCTGGATTCCAATACCCTTTCCCTTATTTTAAATAAGGGGCACTACTACGAGGATGTCCAACTCAAAGATGGTGTCCAGGAGCGCATCAACCGTCCCTTTGCCAAAAGTGCTTTTGAGACCTACACCATCAATATGGACCTGACCGAACTCAACGATACCGATATTGACAAGGAGAATAACCTAAACAACCACAATATGTACAACGTCTCTGAACTGATTCCGGAGATCAAGCGCCTTGGGGATGTTTACAGTGATGATATCGAACAACTCACCGGAAATATTTATTTCCGTACCGGGTTCACACAGTTTGCCGATTCGACTTACAAAAAGGGGGGCAAACAACCAGACTTTGCATCAGTTTTGGCGCTTTATGACCTGCACCAACAAGTGCGTATTGCCGGAACCGCAATTGATAATGTACGCAGTACCATGGCCGCTTTGGGGTCCAAAAAACAAAATCATCGTCAATTGATCAAAACCCTTAACAAGCATGAGATCGCGCTACACGAAAAATTTGTATTGGCCTTTTCGTGCATTATTCTATTCTTTGTTGGTGCACCACTAGGGGCCATCATACGTAAGGGCGGAATGGGTATGCCTATGGTAGTGGCCGTTGTTCTGTTTCTGACCTATCATTTTATCGGTATTTTTTCTAAAAACAGCGCGGAGGATGGTACCATGCACCCATTTATGGCCACCTGGATCAGCACTTTTATCATGCTGCCCTTGGGGGTTTGGCTCACTTATAGAGCCACTACGGATCAAGGTATATTTGATTTTGAAACATTTTTCAATCGATTTAGATTTTTCAAAAAGAAATAATCCTCTGCCATTACTTATATTTGCACGCACCAATAGGATATCATTTTTATGGCACCACAAGCATCCATTACCCTAAATACTATAGAAGAAGCAATAGACGATATCCGCCAGGGTAAAGTGATTATTGTGGTGGATGATCAGGACCGAGAAAACGAAGGTGATTTTTTGGCCGCTGCAGCATGTGTGACGCCAGAGATGATCAACTTTATGGCCAAACACGGCCGTGGACTCATTTGTGCCCCTTTGACAGAATCGCGCTGTAAGGCTTTACAACTCGACATGATGGTGGGCAACAACACAGACCCCATGGAAACCGCATTCACCATTTCAGTTGACCTTAAAGGATCTGGAGTCACCACGGGTATTTCCGCGTCAGATCGAGCCAAAACCATCAAAGCACTGACCAATAGCGCAACCAAACCGCATGACCTGAGTCGCCCAGGGCATATTTTCCCGCTTGTGGCTAAAGAAGGTGGTGTCTTGAGACGTACTGGGCATACAGAAGCTGCCATTGATTTTGCCCGCTTAGGAGGCTGGTCACCTGCTGGAGTGATCGTAGAGATCATGAATGAAGACGGGACTATGGCACGTTTACCAGAGCTCATGACTGTCGCCAAAAATTTTGAGCTAAAGATCGTATCGATTGAAGATTTAGTGGCCTACCGAATGGAGCACGATTCCTTGATCGAAAAGAAAGAAGATTTTGATATCGCGACAAAGTACGGGCAATTTCGCCTACGCGCTTATCTTCAGACCACCAACCAAAAGGTTCATATTGCCTTGACAAAAGGGTCGTGGAATGATAATGAAGCGGTTCCGGTTCGGATTAACGCTTCTTTAGTGAATAATGATTTACTGGCAACCTTAACCCAAGACGCACATATACAGCTCGAAGCGATGTTTGAGGTCCTACACCAACAAGAAAAGGGTGCTATGGTCTTTATCAATCAAGACTCATCCGCATCTAACTTATTAAGTCGTTTGTCTGAACTCAAGGCAAGTCAAAAGCACAATGAGGTGACTAAAGCACCACTGGTGCGCATGGATGTGAAAGACTTTGGTATTGGCGCACAAATTTTGCACGATCTGGGTATTCATAAAATAAAGCTGATTTCTAACCACGAACAATCTAAACGAGTGGGTATGATCGGATATGGTTTAGAAATTACGGAGTACCTTAATTATTAAGCACCTTATTGATGACTTGGGCCATCTTCTCTGCCCTGTTATTGAGTGTCGCTTCATCCCATCCCAATTTGACTAAAAAGCTAACATTACGCCCCATGTGATGATTGCTTTGGGAAAAGTCACGGGTCGTTAACTCATTTAAGCGCTCTCTAACCACTGGCATGATCGGATAAAGGCTTTTGGCTTGCGTCAAATGAGGCCAACCCGAAATATAATGCCAGTTATTTTTGAACCAATAAAAACACGCATCAATACCCCCTTGACCCATAGCTGCATGAACCTTTTCAGCCAGGTCAGCTGTGGGTAGAAATATATTGAGAAAGGAGTAGTTTTCCACCCCACCCTCAGGTACTTCACGAAAAGAGACGCCTTCAATGCCGGATATAGCCGATCGCAACACATGGTAATGTTTGTTTTGCTGGGCTATGATGTTATCCATTCGACCGAGCTGTGCTAAACCCACAGCGGCATTGAGTTCTGAGATTCGGAAATTATACCCCAAATAAGGGTGCGTCTCAGCGCCGCGATCTTGACCCATATGGTCATGACCATGATCTTGAAACTGGTCGGCATATTGGGCATAGGTGTCATTATTGGTGATCACCGCTCCTCCTTCACCACAGGTAATGGTTTTGACAAAATCAAAAGAAAAGCAGCCTAAATCTCCATAACTCCCTAAGGCTATGCCTTTGTAACTTCCGCCAATCGCCTGACAGGCATCTTCAAGCAACAAAAGCTTATGCTCTTGACAAATGGCCTTTAAAGCGTCTAAATCGGCCATAGAGCCGCACATATGGACCGGCATGATGCATTTGGTTTTTGGGGTAATAGCGGCACGCACCGCCTCGGGGTCCAGAGTTAATGTTGCATCGATGTCGACCAGTACCGGGATCGCCCCCAACATCAAAATTGATTCAAAACTGGCCACAAATGTAAACGTGGGTACAATCACTTCATCTCCCGCCCCAACACCTGCAACAGCCAACGCAACGGTAAGGGCAGAAGTACCACTGGAAACGAGCTGGCAATGAGCCACTCCCATACGCTGGGCAAAAGCTTTTTCAAACTCTAAGGCTTTGAACTGTCCTTGGCGCATGCCTTCAAAACCATAGCGCATCAATACACCGGTCTCTAAAACCGCGTTAACTTGTGCGCGTTCAGCGTCTCCAAAAACTTCAAATCCAGGCATATAATCAGGGTTTAGTAACGTTCATTAGATGAGTACCAAAGATAAGGGTTGCGCTGCTCTTGTGCAATACAGCCATCAAACTCTGCTATCTGATTATTTTCAATTAAATTGCACTCATGAAGTGTGCTATCGTCCTATTGAATTATAATGGCCTGGACCTATTGAAGCGGTTTTTACCTGATGTGGTAAATCATTCAAAAGAGGCCCAAATTTATCTTGCCGATAATGGATCTTCTGACCAAAGCATGGACTGGGTCTCCAAAAACTACGCGCACGTCAAGATCATTGCTTTGGATCGTAATTATGGCTATGCCGAAGGCCACAACCGCGCTTTACAGCAAATCGAGGAAGCGCTCGTTATTCTGCTCAATAACGATGTGCAAGTGCCCCCTAATTGGACTGAACCCATACAACTGGCCTTTCGTAATGATCCATTATTGGTGGCGGCGCAGCCAAAAATCATGGATTTGTATCGGCCAACCCACTTTGAATATGCTGGAGCTGCAGGTGGATTTTTGGACCAATTGGGATACCCCTTTTGCCAAGGCCGTATTTTCGATTCGCTCGAAGAAGACCTCGGTCAGTACGATCAAAATACAGCGTTATTTTGGGCCAGTGGTGCCTGTCTCTGTCTGAGACGATCTGCATTTCTAAAAGCAGGTGGCTTTGATGCCGATTTGTTCGCCCATCAAGAAGAAATTGACTTGTGTTGGCGCTTGCAATCTCAAGGAGGACACATTCGACTTATTGCCAATGTATGTGTTTTTCATCAAGGCGGTGGCACCTTAAGTAAACACTCCACGCAAAAGACATTTTTGAATTTTAGAAATTCCCTTCTGGTGTTGACCAAAATGGTTGGCGGGCCAAAAATAGTACTCATTGTGATGGCACGTCTGCTCTTGGATGGTCTGGCAGGCCTCAGGTTTCTCATCAGTGGTAAACCGCGCCACACTTGGGCCATAATCAAGGCACACTTAGATTATTACCGCAAACTACCTCTGTATTTAAGCAAACGAAAAAAATATAAATCTGCCGTTACATACGCCAGAACCCATTCGATCGTTTTTGATTATTATATGGCAAATCGGCGCTCATTTAAAGACTTATAAATCGGTGCATAAATAATTGTTACGAGCCGATAATAGTGAACAATTATTAGCTAATTTTGCATAACTTAAACCTACCTAAATCATGAAGAAGTACTTTTTTTTATTGCTCTCTATTGGATTGATCACGACCTCATGTGTGTCCAAGAAACAGTTTTCTGAGCTCACCGCCAAACAGAAAAAAACCCAAGATTTACTCAATACCGCCACGGTCAAACTCAACTCATGCGAAGCGGAACAGTCTGCAGCTAAGATACGAATAGCCTCATTTGAGGAGCGCATCGCCGAGTTAAAGAAGGACAAGCAAGATTTATTTGAAAGTTCGAAAGATCTGACCATGTTGACTCAAAAAGGAGCGACGAACCTTGAAAAGTCATTGGAAAGCCTCAAAGAACGGGACTTAAAGATTAACCGTCTTCAGGACGCAATCAGCAAAAAGGACAGTGTTTCTTTCGCCCTGGTCTCTAGCCTAAAGAAAGAAGTTGGTCTGGATGACAAAGACATTGAAATCAATGTAGAGAAAGGGGTGGTTTTCATCTCGCTATCGGACAAGATGTTATTTAAGAGCGGGAGCTATACCGTAACCTCACGAGCGCGTGAGATCCTCTCTAAAGTCGCCGTGGTGATCAATGGCAAACCAGATTTCGAAGCGTTGATTGAAGGACACACAGATAATGTCCCATATGCCAATGGAGCGCTTATCGACAACTGGGATTTGAGCGTTAAGCGTTCTACCGCTATTGTCCGCGAACTTCAATCATTGGGGGTCAAACCGGGTCAATTGATTGCTGCTGGACGTGCTGAATATGCGCCACTAGTAGACAACACCACCGCAGAGAACAGATCCATTAACCGCCGCACGAAGATTTACGTTTTGCCAAAAATCGATCAGTTTTATAAAATGGTCGAAGACGAATTAGAAAGTCTTTCTGGACAAGGTAATTAATCCAAACCGCATCATTGAGTGCAAACAAAAACAACCGGCAAATGCCGGTTGTTTTTGTTTGCAGTGTGCCGGGTATCGTGTTGATTAAAGAACGTCTAGGGACCCGAGACCTTCACGCAGGACTACTGGTGGATTTTGTGTGACATCAATAATAGTAGACGGCTGGTTTCCACCAATACCACCATCAATGATCAAATCCACATGTTTGTCCCAATACTCCCTAATGAGCTCTGGATCTGTGGTGTACTCAATAACTTGATCTGGATCCTTTATAGAGGCGGTCACAATCGGATGGCCTAAAGCGGTCACAATACTAATTGGGATATGATGATCAGGGATCCTAATACCTACCTCCTTTCGTTTTTTAAATACAGGAGGCAAATCATTATTACCTGACAAAATAAAGGTATAAGGACCCGGTAGCGCGCGCTTTAATAATTTAAATGTCGCGTTGTCCAGCGGTGTTACATAACTGCTGAGATCACTCAAATTAGCACACACAAACGATAAAGTAGATTTATCTTTATGCCAACCTTTGAGACGCAAAAGACGCTCGATAGCCTTTTTATTGTTGATGGAACAACCCATGGCATATACCGTATCACTGGGATAAATGATGATCCCACCCGATTCTAATTGGGTGACCACTTGCGCTATAGCCTTAGGATCCGGGTTGTCGGCATATATGCGAATACTTTTGGCCACTATTTATCTTTTAGGTCATTAGCCTTACCGCTGATATAAGAAACAGCCGCTCCAAAAGACGCGACTCCCGAAACAATAATAATTGAGGCGATTAAACGTCCCAAATTGGTGACGGGGTAATGATCGCCGTAACCCACCGTAGTAATGGTGATGAAGCTCCACCAAATGGCATCTTCTGCCGTTTTGATATTGCCGACGTCTTTTTCTAATACCAATACGGCCGATGTCCCAAGGACCAAAACAGTAAACGAGCAAAATACAATGAACCCATATAGGGATGTCGCTCTATTTTTTTTGATAAAATTTACCAAAAGCCGTATCGATTTAATGATGCGAAACATGCGAAAAATACGAAAAACACGAATATAACGCAGCTCGCTCACTACGGGAATTGAGGATAAAAAGTCTAGCCATCCAATGGTTAATAAATACTTTGTTCGGTTCTCACTATAGTAAATTTGCAACACAAAGTCATATAAAAACAGCACACACAAGAGCACATCAAAATAATTAATCAGCCGTAATAATTCAGATCCTGGATCCAAAAAAAACGTAATACTGAGCAGCACAATGCTCAAGATTGACAATAAGGTCATGACCAGATTGGTGACGGATATCATAGGCTTTATGTTTTGATGATACTAAGTTTGGCAAAGCGCAGCAATAATTTTTTCACCCCACCTTTATCGAAATCAATTTCGGCCTTCATGTCTGCCCCAGAACCTTCTAAAGAAACAATTGTCCCTGGGCCAAAACGCATATGCCCCACCCGCAAACCAATATCTAGATCCTTGTGCGCTGCTGGGTCAACTGGCGCAGAAGACTTAGCCATGAGTGGTTTAAGATTTTTTAAACGCTCGAGCTGTTCTGGTGCTGGGCCTTTTTTAACTTGAGATGGCTGAGATTTGCGCAATCGTATCTTGGTCTGATCCACATTGTCAAAAATGGAAGCATCGACAAGTGGCCGGTAGCGGTGTTCTATGGTCGGGGTCATTTGATCCAAATAGCGTTCATCAATTTCTTCTATAAAGCGACTCGGTTCGGCATCGATAAGCTTGCCCCAACGATAACGGCTCTGGGCGTAAGTCAGATAAGCCTTCTCTTTCGCCCTGGTTAAGGCCACATAAAATAAGCGGCGCTCTTCTTCGATTTCGGAGCGGCTATTGAGACTCAACATACTGGGAAACAAATCCTCCTCCATACCAACAACACATACCACAGGAAATTCTAATCCTTTAGCCAAGTGGATGGTCATTAAGGCCACTTTATTGCCCGTATCCTTCTCTTGGTCCAAATCGGTAACTAAAGCGACATCTTCTAAGAACTCTGAAAGACTTGCTGTGCTATCGGCCATTTGGCGTTGTTCCTCGACAAAATCCTTGATCCCGTTGAGTAACTCTTCCATATTCTCCAAACGCGCCAGACCCTCAGGAGTGGCATCTTTTTTAAATTCTATGAATAAACCCGCATGTTTGATAACGTGCTCTGCCATCTCATAGGCATTGTATTCCTTGTTTTGCACTTGAAAACTTTGGATCATCGTGGCAAAATTTTCGAGCTTAGTCTTGATGCCACTATTGACTTTTACGGCCAATTCATCCAGCCGCAATAAAACATCAAAAACATGGGTGTTGGCCTCATTGGCTGCGACTATCACGCGATCTATAGTGGTATCGCCAATGCCACGACCTGGAAAATTAATGACCCTTTTCAGGGCCTCTTCATCTTTTGGATTCAAAATAAGACGCAAATAGGCGATGACGTCTTTGATTTCTTTGCGCTGATAAAAACTCAAACCTCCGTAGATGCGGTAAGGGATGTCTTTCTTTCTCAAAGCATCCTCTATAGAACGAGATTGGGCATTGGTGCGGTAAAGCACTGCAAAATCATCATAAGGTCTTTGGTGTTGTATCACCTGATCATAAACCATGTTGGCCACAAAACGACCTTCGTCTCCGTCGGTCATACTGCGGTGTACCCCAATCTTCTCGCCCTGAGTATTGGCGGTCCACACGACTTTTTCCAAACGATTTTGATTGTGCTCGATAATGTTGTTTGCCGCCTCCACAATGTTCTTGGTTGATCGGTAGTTCTGCTCAAGACGAAACATCTTGACTTGATCATAATCCTTTTGAAAATTCAGAATATTATTAATGTTGGCTCCTCGAAAGGCGTAAATACTCTGAGCGTCATCACCAACCACGCAAATATTCTGATAGCGATCACTGAGCGCCCGAACAATCAAATACTGACTGTGGTTGGTATCTTGATACTCATCTACCAATATATATTTGAAGCGGTGCTGGTATTTGGCCAAGACTTCAGGGAAACGCGTGAGTAATTCATTAGTTTTTAACAACAGATCATCAAAATCCATGGCGCCTGCCTTAAAGCAGCGGTCAACATAGTGCTGATACACATCACCTAGTCGAGACATTCTGGCCATTGCATCAGCCTCCTTTAACTCTGGATTGTTCCGATAAGCCTTGACGGTGATCAAGTTATTTTTGTAGGACGAAATACGGCTATAGACCTGTTTGTATTTGTAAATGTCTTTGTCTAGTTGCAAGTCTTTAATGACTGCTCTGATCACACTCTGGCTGTCTTGTGTATCGTATATCGTAAAGTTTGATGGATATCCCAGTCGCTCTGCTTCTACTCTTAATATTTTGGCGAAAACACTGTGAAAGGTCCCCATCCATAGGTTCTTGGCTTCACTGGTCCCCACAATATCGGCAATTCGATTTTTCATTTCGCGGGCGGCCTTGTTGGTAAAGGTCAGGGCTAAAATCTCAAAAGGATCGACACCATGATGCATCAAGTGAGCAATACGATAGGTCAATACACGGGTCTTACCCGAACCTGCACCTGCTATGACAATCATGGCGCCTTCGCGCTGAAGTACTGGTGCCAATTGGGCCTCATTGAGTTTTTTTAAATAGTTCTGCACGCAGGGAATTTTAAAATTATTTGGATTTTGAAATTTACTGAATTTGAATCGGGACCTATAAAAAGAAATTGAATTTTTATAAACATTATCGGGTCTTGCCGTGTCTTTAAATTATTTTATATTTAACAATTAACAAAGACCCGATGAATCGCATTATACTCTTGACAGTTGTCTTATTCTCCAATGGATTTTTACAGGCACAAATGGATCCGAATATCCAGAAGACTATTGACCAAATAGAAGATAAGGTAATCGCGTGGCGCCATGACTTTCATCAGAACCCTGAATTATCCAATAATGAATTCCGTACGGCAGCAAAAATTGCGGAACATTTGACTTCGCTTGGCCTTGAAGTTCAGACCGGAGTCGCTAAGACAGGGGTCGTGGCCTTGCTTCGTGGCGATCATCCCGGCAAGGTAGTTGCGCTTCGCGCCGACATTGATGCCCTACCGGTTACTGAGCGTAATGATTTACCCTACAAAAGCGCAGTGCGTGCGCGATTTCTTGATACCGAGATCGGTGTGATGCACGCCTGTGGTCATGACACCCATACCGCGATGCTCATGGGTGTGGCTGAGGTATTATCGGCCCACAAAGACAAAATAAATGGCACCGTTAAGTTTATATTTCAACCTGCCGAAGAGGGCCCACCACCCGGTGAAGAAGGAGGTGCCAAACTCATGATCAAGGAAGGTGTCTTGACCAATCCCGCAGTCGATGCCATTTTTGGTTTGCACATCAATTCAGCAACTCCTGTTGGGACCATTAGATACAAAAGTGGCGGCACTATGGCCGCTGTAGAGCGTTTTGTGGTTGCCGTCAAAGGTAAGGGCACACATGGCTCTGCCCCTTGGACTGGCGTTGACCCGATCCTCATTGCGGCAAAAATCATTGATGGATTCCAGACCATCATTAGCCGTGAGGCACCACTAGTCAACGAAGCCGCAGTCATTACTATCGGTAAAATAACCGCTGGAGTGCGCTTTAATATTATCCCAGAGTCCGCCGAATTGATCGGTACCGTCCGCACCTTAGATCCTGACATGCGTACCTTGATCATGACAAGAATGGATGCCATGGCTGCAGACATAGCACGTGCCTACGGGGGAAGTGCGACAATTCAATGGCAAAACAACACCGTGGTCACCTATAACGATCCAGAATTGACAAGCCAAATGGTGTCCAGCTTAACCACCGTAGCCGGAGCCGAAAATGTTCAGACAACCAAAGCCACCACCGGTGGTGAAGATTTTTCATATTACCAAGAAGTGGTTCCTGGTTTCTTTTTCTTTCTTGGTGGTATGGCGCCCGGCAATACAGAGCCATTTCCACATCATACACCTGACTTTAAGGTGGAAGACAGTGGTATGAAATTAGGGGTCAAGGTCATGAGTCAAATTGCCATCGATTACTTAAACCAATAATAGACTAATCATCCCTTAAAATACAAAATATGGAAGATTTGATGCCCGTATTCCAGCTTTTACTATTGACTCTGCCAGCACTATTTACGGGTGTGTTAGCGATTTATCTCTTTAAGGGGTATCTCGCTCAAGAAAACAAAAGACGTCAATTTGCTTTAGAAAAACAACGCGCTGCACAAGCGCTACCCACACGCTTGCAAGCATACGAGCGACTTACTTTGCTCTTGGAGCGCACCACTCTCAAAAGGCTTTTGTTGCGTGTTGCGCCATTGAGTCAAGATCCAGAGGCCTACATTCAATTATTACTCCAAACTATAGAGCAAGAGTTTGATCATAATTTAAGTCAACAGATTTATGTCTCTGCCCCCTGTTGGCAATCGATCATCCAGGCCAAGTTGCTGACCATGCAGCACATACGCAAAGCGGGGACGGCCGACCAGGTGACTTCGCCCGATCAACTGCGGGAAATTATTTTAAAGTATTTTGCAGAACATCCCAGTCCTATGCAGGCGCCACTTACCCTTTTGCAGGCCGAAGCCAAAACCCTATTTTAGAACAACTAAGGGGTCTTAATCCAATCGGGATAGGTCCGATTTACAAAATCCATAACCGCTTGGGGCCACCGGCCCTCATGTTGTCTGAATAAATCCGTCAAATCTTCTTGACTCGCCCAACGAACCAAGTTCGCACGACACTGCTCTCGGAATCGCCAATAATGATGGGTGCTCCCATCAAGTAAATAAGCCAAAGTGGCGCTGGATTTTTTAAACCCTATTAAATCGAAATACGAGAAGGCCTCTGACCTGATGCGGTACCCATATTCTGGGGCCATAAAGCCGTGCAGCGCCACTTCAATGGTTTTATGGACCTCTTCAGGCTGCTGGCCATTGGCACTCAAGTAAAGCCAAAGTAACCGGAACTCAGGTTGCTGTTGCACTCGCGTTTGGCGATCCGTTTGCCGCAACCAAATCGCCTTGTCCTGGCTAAAGTGGTTGCATAGGCGCCACATCGCCCACATCGCCACGATCATATTGCTCGATTGGGTTTGCCGCACTAATCCGTTTAGGTCCTGCGGGCCCCATTGGTCATAATGATTGAGCAAGACAATCAAAAGCCGGTGATCTTCAGAAGCCAACAAAGCGCTGAGTCGCTTCTGATCAATCCCTTCTATAGCCTGAGTCCATTGGTAAACGATTTCCTCTTGCCATAGCACTACCCCTTCATTATAACGCTCATTGAATCGCGCGGCCTTTTGGGCTAAAGGAATACCCCTCTGTTCCTGAAGCGCCATATATTCAGCCAAAATAGGAAAGCCCCCTAAAGTGCGCTGTATTTGGTCAACGGGCAGCGCGGAAGACCTTAGCCAGTCATTTTCCCATGCGCTAAGATCTACTGGACTCTGGCGGGCCACCACATTGATGAAATCCGATGTGGTCACCGACCCATAAGCATATTGGTGCACAAAAGATTTAATACTCTCTACAAAGGCCTCCACCCCGATGAGTTGTTGCAATTGTACTAAGGCCCACGCCCCTTTTGTGTAATAATCCAGTGAGGTGCCTTGATCGCTTATCAGCGGCTGAAGTGCTTGCCTACTTTGACCAGATATCAATTCTTGAGCTGCCGTATACAACTCTTTTTGGTACTGTTCTGGGCCTAAAATATGCCGTATGGCTTGCCAACTATAGAAGGTCGCAAACCCTTCATGGAGCCATTGGTCTTGATCATGGGCTTTGGTCACCAAATTACCGAACCATTGATGGGCCATCTCATGAGCATTGATCTCAAAATAGCCCAAAGCATCCTCATAATACGCCGCCCGCATAAAGTGTTGATCAAAAAGGGTACAGGCCGTATTTTCCATGCCGGCATACAAAAAATCAACAATGGGAACTTGCTTATAATTGGACCAAGGATAGCCGTATCCGATTTCTTTTTCCAAAAAACCCAATATCTCGGAGCTATAACGATAGGTTACTGCTGCGTATAGGCTGTCTTGGGGTCTGTGGTAATTTTCAATAACCACTCCAGAAGTGGTCGTTTGTGTTTGTCGTTCAAAAGGGCCAATAACTAAGGCTAATAAATAACTCGACATGGGGTGCTCCATTACAAAACAGGAGTCCTGGCGGCCCATGCCCTGAGTCACCTCTAACACCCCATTGCTGATTACCCTAAGAGGCGTTTGCCCCTTAACGCATAAGTTGAAAATGATTTTATCACGGGTATCATTGCGGCTTGGAAGCCAGTGGGCTGACTCCATACCTTGCCCTTGGGTCCATATGATGCCACGATCAAAATACATGGCCTTTTTTGGCGCCATACTGTAGGTAAATCCCCGTTCATAAATGGTTCCAGGCTGAAAGGGACCAAATAGCCAAACTTTTCCTTCTTGGTGCTTTACTTGGGTGCCCTGGGTCTGAGACGAAAGCGACAGCACATTGTAGGCGTCGAGCCCTACAGAATCAACTGGTGTTGTTACCTCAAAAGAAACCACCACTTTGCCTTTTATCATTTTTGCGGCATAAGTAGGCTCTAATTGTGCCGTTATAGAAAGAACATCCAAAGGGTCTTCAAGGGCCTGTGAAATGGCGCTAAAGGATATGAGCAGTAAGATCAGGAGCCCGCGCATAGTGAAGTAAATTTTAATTTAAAAGACCGTTTAAATTACCATTAATCTCACAAATGACCTTTAGAAACAATGCTTTTTTGGTATTTTAGTTCCGATGAAATCACAAGCGCTGCAAACCCCTATAGAATACCTCAAAGGTGTTGGACCACAAAGGGCTACTTTATTGCGTCAAGAGCTTGGCATCGAAACCTTTCAAGATTTATTGCACCTTTTCCCTAACCGTTATATTGACCGGACACAATACCACAAGATAAGCGAGCTTCAAGGTACCGCAACGGATGTACAACTCGTGGGAAAGATCGTTTCGGTCAAAATGATCGACCAAAAAAGAGGCAAACGTTTGGTCGCGACCTTTCAGGATGAGACTGGTGTCATGGAACTTGTTTGGTTCCGCGGCCATAAGTGGATCAAGCAATCTCTAGAGCTCAATACGCCTTATGTCGCGTTTGGTCGTATCAACCACTTTAATGGCAATAATTCTATTGCCCATCCCGAATTAGAACTGCTGAAGACCCATGAAGGCCAGCTCAGATCATTACTACAGCCTTTATACCCATCCACCGAGAAGCTCAGCAAGAGCGGATTAAGCAATAAAGTTATGGGGCAACTGGTGGCCCATCTCATCAACGAGCATCAAGCAGCCTTTTCGGAAACACTCCCTAAGGCCCTTTTAGAACGCCTGAAACTTGTCGATAAATCAGAGGCCTTGGTCTCCATACATTTTCCAAAGACCCAAACCAGCTTAGCTCAAGCCTTATTTCGGTTAAAATTCGAAGAATTGTTCTATATCCAACTTCAGTTGGTGCGTAAAAACTTGATCCACAAACACAAGATTAAGGGCTATTCATTTCCTCAAGTCGGGTCCATATTTCATGAATTTTATCACAAGATTTTGCCTTTCGAGCTGACCGACGCGCAAAAGAAAGTACTGCGCGAAATTCGGCATGACTTGGGAAGTCCCGCGCAAATGAATCGGCTCCTTCAGGGCGATGTAGGATCAGGCAAAACCATTGTGGCATTTATGTCGCTACTCATCGCTATTGACAATGGTTTTCAAGGTTGTCTTATGGCACCGACTGAAATTTTGTCAGTCCAACACTATAATGAACTAAGTAAATGGGGTAATTTACTGAATATCAATATACAAATACTCACAGGGTCAACTAAAACTTCAAGTAGAAAAGCCCTTTTAGAAGGTCTAAAAGAGGGCAGCATACATTGTTTGGTGGGCACTCATGCCCTTTTGGAAAACCGGGTAGAATTCAAGAATCTAGGGCTCGCCATTATCGACGAACAACACCGATTTGGGGTGGCACAACGCAGCAAGCTTTGGCACAAAAATGAGCACCCGCCCAACATATTAATCATGACCGCGACGCCCATTCCAAGAACTCTGGCGATGAGTATGTATGGTGATTTAGACATCAGCGTTATTGACGCCCTACCTCCGGGACGAAAACCCATCAAAACGGTTCACCGACGCGACAGCAATCGCCTGAGTGTTTTTCGATTCGTTCGGGATGAAATTACCAAAGGGCGCCAAGTCTATATGGTCTACCCCTTGATTCAAGAAAGCCAAGCCCTTGACTATAAAGACCTGATGGATGGGTATGAGAGCATCGCTAGAGAATTTCCGGCGCCACAATACCAAGTCTCTATCGTCCATGGCCAAATGAAGTCTGCCGACAAAGACCATGAAATGGAACGGTTTATTCAGGGCAAGACTCAGATTATGGTGGCTACTACCGTTATCGAAGTCGGTGTCAACGTGCCAAACGCAACGGTTATGGTCATCGAAAGTGCCGAGCGATTTGGTTTATCACAACTCCACCAACTGCGCGGCCGTGTGGGCCGTGGAGCAGATCAGAGTTTCTGCATCCTCATGTCTGGCAACAAACTCTCGGATGATGCTAAAAAGCGCCTAGAGACCATGGTCGCTACTAATGACGGATTCGAAATCTCTGAAGTTGACTTGAAGCTGCGCGGACCTGGAGATCTGATGGGGACACAACAAAGTGGCGTTTTACAGCTCAAGATTGCCGACCTCATCAAGGATGGAGAAACCTTAAAATTGGCCCGAAGCTATGCCGTCGAGTTGTTAACTGCAGATCCGCAACTCAGCGATCCCAACCACAATAATGTCCGTGAAACGCTTCAAGCGATATTACTTTATAAGAATATTTGGAATTATATTTCATAGACAAGGCTTAACGGCCCAATAAAGAGGGTTTTAGTCTTCTTCAAACCACCCCGAAGCCCAACAAAAATAGATAAAGCAGCAACCTTAAAAGCAAACGGCTATTTTATAGATATTGTTTTTGCTAAAAAAAGGATAACACTATCTTTGTCAGACTAACGTAGGCGCCATGAACGTATCATATAATTGGATCAAACAATTTATTCATCTCGACTGGTCTGCAGAACAGGCTGCAGAACTCCTGACCGATCTCGGATTAGAGGTTGAAGGGATTGCCCAACACGAATCCGTACGCGGCAGTCTAAAGGGTATTGTCGTGGGAAAAGTACTGAGTTGTACCCAACACCCCAATGCGGACCGTTTGAAATGCACCACTGTAGACATTGGTCTGGACAGCCCGCTTTCGATTGTCTGTGGGGCACCTAATGTTGCCGAAGGGCTTAATGTTCCCGTAGCGACTATAGGTACTACGTTGTATACCCCAGAGGGCGAGGCTTGGGTGATCAAAAAAGGAAAAATTCGTGGGGAAGAAAGCCATGGTATGATATGCGCCGAAGATGAACTGGGACTAGGGAAAAGCCATGACGGCATCTTGATACTTGATCCAGATCTCGCCGTAGGCACGCCGCTGAGTACCATTTACGATGTGGACACAGATGATGTTTTTGAAATTGGGCTCACGCCCAACAGAGCCGATGCCATGAGTCATTGGGGGGTTGCACGAGACCTTAGGGCAGGACTGATAGCAAAGGGTATTGTCCTGGAGCTCATCACGCCATCAAACAGTAGTTTCCGTACGATAAACCGGTCCTTAAAAATTGACGTCACTGTCGAAGATCCAGAGAGAGCCCCGCGTTATGCTGGAGTCAGTATCAAAGGACTAAGCGTAAGCGATTCACCCAAATGGCTACAAAATAAACTTAAGGCCATTGGCTTGAAACCGATCAACAATGTGGTCGACGTCACCAACTATGTATTACACGACTTGGGTCAGCCATTGCACGCCTTTGATGCCGACAAAATTACGGGTGGTCACGTACGCGTCACCACACTGCCTGCGGGCACTGAATTCGTGACACTCGACGGGGTGACTCGAAAATTAAGCGATGAAGATTTAATGATTTGCGACAGCGAGAAACCCATGTGTATCGCAGGTGTTTTTGGTGGTTTGCATTCTGGCGTAAGCCAAAACACGATCGATATCTTTTTGGAAAGCGCTTATTTTGATCCGGTAAGCATCCGAAAAACAGCCAAACGTCATGGATTAAGCACCGATGCTTCTTTTCGCTTTGAGCGTGGCATTGATCCTAATGCCGTCGAATATGCCTTAATGCGCGCCGCACTGCTCATTACAGAAGTTGCTGGAGGACAAATATCGAGTGATGTCGTTGACCTCTATCCCAAAAAAATTATAGACCACCAGGTCGTTTTAAATTTTGACACAGCCAAACGGGTCATAGGTTGTGAACTACCCAAAGAGACCATCAAGTCTATTTTAACTTCCTTGGATATCAAAATCAATAATGTCACAGAAACCAGCTTAGGCATGACCATTCCTGCTTTTCGTAATGATGTGACTCGAGAGGCCGATGTGATTGAAGAAATACTGCGCGTCTATGGCTATAACAATATTCCAACCACGACCAAGCTCAATGCTTCTATAGCGAATTACCAAAAGATTGAAGACTTTCAAATTCAGAATCGTCTGGGTCAGCAATTGGCCAATCATGGTTTTTTTGAAATGCTCAACAATTCACTCACCCACGCTAAATACAGTGATCTGATCGATGAAATCGACACTGAGCAAGGTGTGAAATTGCTCAATCCATTGAGTCAAGACCTTGGCGTGATGCGCCAATCCATGCTTTTTGGAGCCCTCGAAACCATCGCATTCAATCTCAACCGCAGAGCGAGCGCACTCAAATTATTCGAATTCGGGTACACATACACCCATGATGGTTCTTACAAACAGGCACAGCATCTCACAATTGCGCTGGCTGGAAAACAACATGACGACTCATGGCATAACCCGACATCAGCGACCAGTTTCTTTTACTTAAAAAGCATGGTCCATCAATTACTTGACTCTATTGGCATCAAGGATGTCTCAGAAACAGAATTACCACAAGGCCTATGGAGTGAAGGACTCTGTATTACTTACAAAAACCGCACCTTGGTGCGTTACGGCATGGTCTCCAAAAAGACAACCAAGGCTTTTTCTATTGATATACCCGTTCTTTATGCCGATTTTGATTGGGACGCATTATTGGCGGTTATCGACACCACGCCTCATTTGACTAATCCAATAGCTAAATTTCCGCAGGTTAAGAGAGATTTTGCCCTATTACTCAATCAAGATATACGCTTTGATGACCTCAAAAATGCGGCTTTCAAAACCGAAAAGCAGTTACTACAAGACGTATCCCTCTTCGATGTATATATGGGGAAAAATTTACCAGAAGGCAAAAAAAGTTACGCCTTGAGCTTCACCCTGCAGGACAAGAACAAAACACTTACCGATAAGCAGATTGATAAATTGATGGGGACACTCAAAAACATCTTTGAGACTGAATTTGGTGCTGAATTGCGCTAAATATAATAAGGCACTTACATTTTAACCGACAGCAATTATGATACGTATATATACTGGACCATCACTCATCGCTAAAGCAATTGTTGCAGAACTAAATGATTTGGGTATTGCTCCAATCGAAAGAAACGACATGCAAAGTAGTATTGTCGCCGGCTTTGGCAGCGCTATTCCCGATCAATTACAGTTATTTGTGCGCCCTGACCAGCAGGAACAAGCAAGCGCAGTAGTGCATAAATTTGAAGCACTTTAAACGGCATACATACTCTGGCGCAATTCCTTTATTTTCTTATCGCTCATATAGTCGTCAAAGGTGGTATACCGATCAATCACACCCTTTGGCGTTAACTCAATAACTCTGTTGCCAACAGTTTGGGCGAACTCATGATCATGGGTGGTCAACAAAACAGTTCCCTTGAAGTTCTTTAATGAATTATTGAATGCGGTAATAGATTCCAAATCCAAGTGATTCGTCGGTTCATCAAGCATGACCACATTGGCTCTGATCATCATCATCCTACTGAGCATGCAGCGTACCTTTTCCCCTCCTGAAAGGACTTTACAAGTCTTGAGCGCTTCATCTCCGCTAAATAGCATTTTTCCCAAAAATCCGCGTAAAAACACTTCCTCTTTTTCCTCTTCGGTCTTGGCCCATTGGCGCAGCCAGTCTACAAGACTATAATCCTTGTCAAAAAACGGCGTATTGTCGAGGGGCAAATAGCTTTGTGCCGTGGTTACACCCCATGAGAAGGCACCTGATTTGGCTTTTAGGTTGTTGTTGATGATTTCATAAAAGGCTGAGGAGGCACGAGAATCTTTAGAGTAAATGACCACCTTATCCCCTTTTGATAGATTTAAATCTATACCACTAAAAAGCACCTCGCCATCTTGTTCCGCCGATAAGCCTTCAATATTTAATATCTGGTCACCTGCTTCCCGCTCGCGATCAAAAATAATCGCAGGATAACGCCGACTTGACGGTTTGATTTCATCGATATTGAGTTTTTCCAACATCTTTTTACGCGATGTCGCCTGCTTACTTTTTGCAACATTTGCACTAAAGCGCAGGATGAACTCCTGGAGCTCTTTCTTCTTTTCTTCGGATTTCTTATTTTGCTGTGACCGCTGACGCGCCGCTAATTGACTGCTTTCATACCAAAAAGTATAATTGCCGCTAAAATGGTTGATTTTTCCAAAATCAATATCACTGATGTGGGTACATACAGCGTCCAAAAAGTGACGGTCGTGAGATACCACGATGACACATTTATCATAATTGGCTAACAAGTGTTCGAGCCAAGAAATGGTTTCATAATCCAAGTCATTGGTCGGCTCATCCATGATCAAAACATCTGGAGATCCAAATAGCGCTTGTGCCAAGAGCACACGAACCTTCTGCTTTCCATCTACATCAGCCATCAAGGTATAATGCAAATCTTCTTTAATACCCAAACTAGACAATAAGGCTGCTGCATCACTATCGGCATTCCATCCATTGAGCTCTTCGAAGGCCACTTGAAGCTCACCTATTTTCTCTGCATTTTCGTCGGTGTAATCTGCATAAAGCAAATCGATCTGCGCTTTAAGGGCAAAGAGGTCTTTATTTCCGCGTACTACCGTTTCTAAGACGGTAAATGCATCACAAGCATTGTGGTCTTGCTCTAAAACACTCATGCGCTTTCCGGATTCTAAATGCACATGACCCGAAGTTGGATCTTGTTTGCCGGAAATGATTTTGAGAAAAGTAGATTTTCCGGCGCCATTGGCACCGATAATGCCATAACAATTCCCTTGAACAAATTGCGTGTTGACTTCATCAAATAAAATACGCTTGCCAAATTGAACGGATAAATTGGATACTGAAAGCATGAATTTCTAATTTAATTTTTTGCAAAAATAGCCATTTCTTAAGAGATTTAAGAGGTTGCTTCTTAAATACTTTAACGCCCTATTAACAGATTGCGTCGTCAAGACTTCTATTTTTGTAGGGTAGTTATTTAATAAGGACTCTTGCGCCATATTTTCATTTTATTAACGGGTATCATCATGTTGTCGTGTCAATCGAAACAACATCAGGACCCGTGTGGCAGTGCGTGGATCGGCGGGCAGATCGTTAACCCCAAGCATGACTACGTTATTATCTCTCACAACCGCAACACCATAGATACGGTCTATCTGGATGAGCGCAATTCATTTACCTACAAGATTGCCCCAGTAGATCCGGGCCTCTACTTTTTCAGACATTTCGAATATCAAGCCCTTTTTATAGAACCGGGCGATAGTGTCATGCTTCGGGTCAACACCATTGAATTTGACGAATCCCTAACCTATACCGGTAAGGGCTCGGCCAAAAATAACTTCTTAACCGAGTTGTTCTTGCTCAATGAGACTGTAGACCAGTCTTTGGTCAATTACTATGCATTCTCTCCAGAAGTTTTTCAGGCGACCATTGATTCGATCAAAAGAGAACGCTTGATGTTTTTGGATCAGTTTGTCGCTACCCAAGACGTCTCTGAGTCCTTTTTATCTATGGCCAACGCCGCGATAGACTACGCCATTTTTTCCAAAAACGAACTTTACCTTTCGGCCAATTACCGCAAGCAACAATATGATGAAAGTGTGGTCATCCCCGAAACTTTTTACAACTATCGGGCACAAATTGATTTGGGCCACGATCATCTCTGGACATACTATCCCTACTTCCGTTGCATCGGATATTACTTAGACAATCTGGCCTACCTTAATTACCGCACCACCGAAGACTTTGACCGACGTTCCTTCACCCATACATGGCACAAGATCGACTTGATTGATCAAATGACTACCAACGACTCCCTCAAGCACAGTCTATTGAAAAACACAGTAGCCTCATATTTTATGTACGCCAATAAAGTCGATGAAGAAGAACGAATGCTTATCAAATTCAAGGCCTTAAATCACAATAAAGACGACCACAAATTGATGGAAGAATTAGCCGAGTCCATCATGAAACTTGCCCCAGGAAAGATCATTCCAGATGTTGTGCTGGTCAATACAGATAATGAAATTGTCTCGTTGAAGCATGTCATTAAGCGCCCTAGCGTATTCTACTTTTGGTCTCTTAATTCTTCGCTACATTATAAAAAAATACACAACCGGGTCAATGAGCTTGCCATCAAGTATCCTGAATATGATTTTATTGGCATCAATGTTGACGATCAATTCAAAAAATGGCAACGCCTGGTGAAGCATCTCAAATACAATGCTGCTTCAGAATATCAGTTTGACAATTTCGGTCAAGCAGAAATGACCTGGCTGGTTAATTCAGTGAATAGATCGATGATCATATCTCAAGAGCGCATCATCGTTAATGCCAATATCAATATTTTTGGCATTAAAGTAGAGCAAGAATTATTGAATTACTTGAATCAATAAAATGTCGCTTCTTCTTCCAATAATAAAAGACTAATTTCCTTTTTTGTAATCAGCTAAGAACTGAGCCAAACCCATATCAGTTAATGGATGATTGAGCAATCCTTCTATAGAAGATAATGGCCCTGTCATGACATCAGCACCAATCTTCGCACATTCAATCACGTGCATGGTATGGCGCACTGAAGCCGCCAATATTTGCGTACTAAAGCCATAGTTGTCATAAATAAGTCGAATTTCTTCGATCAGGTGAAGCCCATCTGTAGAGATGTCGTCTAATCTTCCAATAAATGGAGAGACATATGTCGCACCAGCCTTAGCCGCCAACAAGGCCTGACCAGATGAAAAAACCAAAGTACAATTAGTTCGGATCCCACGATCAGAAAAATATTTAATAGCCTTGATCCCCTCCTTAATCATCGGTACTTTGACCACAATTTGTTCATGCAGCGCTGCTAACTCTTCGCCTTCTTTGACCATGCCTTCAAAATCAGTTGCAATGACTTCTGCAGACACATCTCCAGTGACAATGTTGCATATGGCGACATAATGATTCAAGATCGCTTCGCGACCTGTGATGCCCTCCTTAGCCATGAGCGATGGGTTTGTAGTGACCCCATCTAAAACACCTAGGTCCTGTGCTTCCTTAATTTGATTCAAATTTGCAGTGTCAATAAAAAATTTCATAGTAGCAGTTGGTTTTAGCCTGTAAAAATAAATCAAGTTTTTTCGTTTCCATCGTCGCCCGATCAAAAGTTTCTCAACGACTTGTCCACAAAATTTATTATAGTTTATAATGGTTCATGATTAGCCGCTCATAAATCCGCTGAGGCAATACTTTTTTGAGAACAATAGAGAATTTCTGCAACCCAGTGCCAACCCTGTAATGTGGCTTTGGTTTATTGGTCTGTATGATGCGTAAAATTTTATCGGCCATAGGCTGTGGGTCCTTAGCTTTATGGACATGATCATCCATAAGACGCAGCGTTGCCTGATAATTCTTGTGATAGGGCGAATCTTCTGATACCTGGGCATGAAAGCGACCCGCGGCAATGTTGGTTGCAAAATCACCGGGCGCTACTGCAGTAAAGCAGACATTGTAAGGCGCCAATTCCATTCTGTAAGCTTCAGTAACGATTTCTAAGGCTGATTTAGTGGCCGAATATATACCCCGAAATGGGAGCCCCATATAACCTGCAATCGAAGTAATATTGATGACTAAACCAGAACGCTGCGTCCTCATTTGGGGTAATACGGCATTGATCAGTGCCAAGGGACCAAAAAAGTTTGTTTCAAAAGCCTGTTTACTGGTTGCTACTGGAGTATCCTCTAAAGGTCCAGTGATCCCGGCACCTGCATTGTTGACCAATACATCGAGGCGCTGATGGGTGTCAATGATCTGGTTTAATGCTGGAGCGAAACTGCCCGGGTCATGCAGGTCCAGTGCCAGCAATGTAAAAGGTAAATCAGAATATTTCTTTGGACTACGGCTTGTACCATATACCACATAACCATTATGATGCAAACACAAGGCAATTGAACGGCCAATTCCAGAGGAGGCACCAGTGACTAAAACAACTTTTGACATGACTAAGGCTTAAGAAACAAAGATGAGCCTTTGTAGGGAAGAAAACAAAAAAAATGGCAAGTACACTACATCACACCGCTACGACCATATACCCTTGCTGCGTTCCCACCCTGGGGGATTAAACAGGAGCTGGTTGTGTAGGACTTGCCGGGACAAATATACACTGCTTTTTGAGGTCATACAAACATTTTTAGCATCAATTAATATTGGTTATCTTGCCGTAAATTTATAGATCCATGCGCCCATTTTTATATGCTTTATTTCTGTCTTTTTTGGCGCAGGCACTTGTCCAATGTGGCCACACAGTCGAGGACCCAAATCAATTATTTTCCATAAAGGTCGTGCCAAAGAAAACAACTTATGTATTAGGTGATACTTTAACCTATGAACTGATCACCAAAACCCAGAGAAAGGCCACCGCAGTTTCATGGGTATTTGATGGCGTGTCTGTCGATGAGCAACCGCAGGCTTTGGCTGATACCAAACTCGGCAAACATACGGTTACAGCAATAATAACTACCCCAGATGGCAGCGTAAAGGTTTCTGACCAAGTATTGATCGTGGCTGCAGCGCCCCCAAAACTTTACACCTACAAAATCCTTGAACGTTATACCCACGACATCAAGGCATACACCCAAGGCTTAGAATTCTATCAAGACACCCTCTACGAGGGCACTGGGCAGTACGGCTCTTCTTCACTAAGACAGCTGGACCTCAAACGCGGTAAGGTATTACAACAAAATACGCTCGACAATCAATATTTTGGCGAAGGCATTACCATCCTGAACAACAAGATTTATCAATTGACCTGGCGTTCAAATACGGGATTGGTTTACGACCTTGCGTCATTTGAGCTCATTGACCAGTTTCAATACGATCAAAGCCGACAAGGTTGGGGCCTATGCAACGACGGCGACTACCTCTATAAGAGTGATGGTACCGAAAAGATTTGGCGCCTGGACCCCGTAACCTATAAAGAACTGGACTATATCGAGGTTTACACCGACAAACTCGTGATTGACCAAATCAATGAATTGGAATGGGTTAACGGTAAAATTTATGCCAATATTTACCAAAAAGATGCCGTGGCGATTGTCGATCCCAAAACCGGCGCTGTCGAAGGCGTGATCAATCTTAAAGGGCTTCAAAAAGAAGTCACCCAGCATGCTGCGCTAGATGTCTTAAATGGGATCGCCTATGACGGCTCCTTTGAAATATTGTATATTACAGGAAAGAACTGGGATGTCCTTTTCAAAGTTCAAGTCATTGAAAAACAGTAATTTAAAAACAAATAAAGATCCTTAAAACAAAATTAATTAATGAAATTTAACGCTGCACTTCTTATTTTATCTGTGATCCTCTGGAGTTCCTGCCGTACGGATTTCGATGCTGTGGACAGCACAGGTAATCTCACCTTTTCCCAAGACACCATTTTCTTAGATACTGTTTTTTCTCAAATTGGTTCTAGCACCTACACCCTCAAGGTTTACAATTCAAGCAACAACACCATCAACATACCAACAGTTGGCTTATCACAAGGAGATGCTTCTCATTACCGACTTAATGTCGATGGGCTACCTGGTAAGGTTTTTACCGATATTCAGATCCTACCCAAGGACAGTATTTTTGTCTTTATAGAGACCACTGTAGACGGTATCGACCCTGCAAATGGAACCCAACTGCTTTATGAAGACCAGCTGGTCTTTGATCAAGGAAATAACACACAGACTGTTTCACTTATCACCTTGATACAAGACGCTCATTTTCTTTTTCCCGAGCCACTCGGTGACGGTATTTATGAGACACTTGATCTGGGCGATGAAGTGGTCATCGATGGGTTTTTCTTGGACGAAAATGAATTGACCTTTACCAATGACAAGCCCTGGGTGATTTATGGTTATGCCGCGGTGCCTGCGGACAAAACCTTGATAATAGAGCCTGGAGCGCGAATTCACTTTCATGAAAACAGTGGGATTATTGTGACCAATGGAGCTTCACTGAAAGCGCTTGGCCAACCAAGCCAGGATCCTGAACTTATGGAGAATGAAATCATTTTCGAAGGAGACCGAATGGAGCCTGCTTTTTCTGATATTCCAGGACAGTGGGGCACAATATGGCTTACAGCGGGTAGTACCAATCATGAACTGAGTCACACCACCATCAAAAATAATTTAGTCGGTATTCTAATGGACAGCAACGATGGAGACCGAACACTCACCCTTAAGAACGTCCAAATTTACAATACCGTTACCGCAGGTCTTATGGCCCGAACAGGAAATATTTATGGTGAAAATATGGTCGTAAGCAATGCTGGTCAATCGGCCTTATCGCTTTCCTTAGGCGGGACTTATGAGTTTAATCAAAGTACCTTTGCCAATTATTGGGCCAATAGTTTTCGGTCCTTTCCTGCAGTTCAGATCTCTAATGCACTGCCTATAAGTGATACCGAAGTATTGGTCAGTGACTTGGTTTTAGCGCAATTTACCAATTGCATCATTTATGGTGGTGAACAAAGGGAGCTTGGTTTGTATCGAGAGAATGCCGCAGGGTTTTCATTTAAACTAGACCACTGCCTTGTCAAGTTTCAAGATCCCTTAGACCTTTTTGTCGATGACCCCCTCTATAACTTTGACGACACCAACTATTATGACCAGGTCTTATTTAATACTGACCCCCTATTTCAAAATATTAACTTGAACAACTATAATGTTTCTGACCCCGACTCAGCCGCAAAAGGTATTGGCAGTTCTAGCGGTGCGGCAAGCACCCCGTTGGATTTAAGCGGAACTTCACGCCCGATGAACAATCCCGATGCTGGAGCTTATCAGGCTATTGTTTTCCCTCCTGAAGATTGATTTGATCCAACAAAATTAACTCCTTTTGGTCTGGTGGCTTCAAGCAGAAATGACGCAGATGCCTGTCATTTGCGGCCAATACATCAATCGTTTTTAAACAAAGGCCGATGAGCCATCATCGCGTAAACCTCATCGGCTACTGCTTCCAAGTTGGCTTCATCTTCTGGGTTTTGAACCACGCGATCAATCAGATCAACAACCTGTTGCATATCATGCTCTACAAGTCCCCGAGTGGTAATTGCGGCCGTACCAATGCGGATGCCACTGGTCACAAACGGCGATTGATCATCAAAAGGAACCATGTTTTTATTGAGCGTGATTTCAGCTTTGCCCAATGCCTGCTCAGCGGCTTTACCGGTGATGCCCTTGTTGCGCAGATCGATCAACATCATATGGTTGTCTGTCCCGCCAGAAATAATATTGTATCCCTTGTTCATGAAGGCCTCCGCCATGACTTTGGCGTTTTTCTTGACCTGGACCATATAGTGCAAAAAATCATCGGTTAGGGCCTCGCCAAATGCAATAGCTTTTGCGGCAATGATGTGCTCAAGTGGGCCACCTTGATTTCCTGGAAAAATACCACTGTCCAATAAGGACGACATCTTGCGCAGCGAACCATTTTTTAAAGTGATGCCAAAAGGATTATCAAAATCCTCACCCATAAGGATCATACCGCCTCGAGGTCCGCGCAGTGTTTTGTGCGTGGTGGTGGTCACCACATGACAATGCGGTATAGGATCCCCAATAATACCTTTGGCGATAAGTCCGGCAGGATGGGCTATATCAGCCAGCAACAGGGCCCCTACTTTATCGGCAATGGCTCTAAATCGTTTGTAGTCTATTTCTCGTGAATATGCCGAAGCGCCAGCAATAATCATCTTTGGTTGATGCTCGATGGCCAAAGCTTCGATCGTATCATAATTCAGCAACCCGGTTTCCCTTTCTACGCCATAAAATACAGGTTTATAAAGGCGGCCCGAAAAATTCACAGGACTACCATGGGTCAAGTGGCCTCCATGAGCCAAGTCAAAGCCCAAAAACGTATCTCCTGGTTTAAGACACGCAGCAAAAACTGCGGTATTGGCTTGTGATCCACTATGAGGCTGCACATTGGCATAAGCCGCACCAAACAATTCTTTGGCACGATCAATAGCCAATTGTTCTACCTGATCCACCACTTCACATCCCCCATAGTAACGTTTGCCAGGATAGCCTTCTGCATATTTGTTGGTCAATACACTCCCAGCAGCCTCCATGACTTGCGGGCTGACAAAATTTTCAGAAGCGATCAGCTCTAAACCATTTAACTGTCTTTGGTGCTCGTCCTCGATAAGATCGAATATTTGGGTATCTCGTGTGATCATTTTTATAGAATTTTTACCCTCAAAAATACTAAAAGCCGCCGCTTACTGCTCAATAAATTATATATTTGATTAACATTTTACCAACAATTAAACACCCTATAATATGCCCCTAAGTGCTAATAATCCTTCAAAAAGAACCTGGCTAAAGGTCCCTGAAGGCAGTGATTTTCCGATACAAAACATTCCGTTTGGCGTATTTCTGACGCGTGATGACGTGATCACTATTGGCACACGTATTGGAGATACCGCCATTGACCTAGGTGCCTTACATCAGCTCGGGTATTTTGATGGCATTGATTTGACTGACGATTTATTTTTACAAGACAGTCTCAATGATTTTATTGCCGACGGCCGCAAAACTTGGCGTTTGGTGCGCAATCGTATTTCAGATATATTTTTGGACAGCAACCCCGCCCTTAGAGATCATAGCGACCACAGAAGCACGGTATTGTTTGGCCTAAATGAAATTGAAATGCAGTTACCTGTTGATGTGGGTGACTATACGGACTTTTATGCCAGTAAAGAGCATGCCACTAACGTGGGGACGCTCTTTCGCGATCCAGAAAATGCACTCTTGCCCAATTGGCTGCATATCCCCATTGGTTATCACGGGCGCAGTTCCAGTATCGTGCCCAGCGGCACAGCGATACGCCGGCCGCATGGCCAAGTGGCACCAAAAGATGGTAATGGACCTGGTTTTGGACCGACAAAATTGTTGGATTTTGAATTAGAAATGGCTTTCATCACCACAGCAGCAAATGATTTGGGCAAACCCATTCCGATAGCTGAAGCAGCAGAATATATTTTTGGTTTGGTATTATTCAATGATTGGAGCGCGCGCGACATTCAAGGTTGGGAGTATGTGCCTCTTGGTCCATTTTTGGGCAAAAACTTCGCCTCCACCATTTCACCATGGATCGTTACCCTCGATGCATTAGAAAGCTTCAAGGTTTCTGGTCCGTCACAAGACCCCAAACCACTGCCTTATCTGCAGCAAGATGGGGCTCAGAATTATGACATTAATTTACTGGCAAGCATCCAACCCAAGTCTGGCCCAGAAACGATGGTATGCCACTCAAATTTCAAGTATATGTATTGGTCTATGGCCCAGCAATTGGCCCACCATACGATCAATGGATGCAACATTCGCAGCGGTGATATGATGGGTAGCGGCACAATTTCGGGTCCTACGCCAGAGAGTTATGGCTCGATGTTGGAATTGAGTTGGAAAGGCCAACGGCCCCTAACCCTCAAGGATGGCTCTACCAGAACATTTATCAACGATGGAGATACCGTGATCATGCGCGGTTATTGTCAAAATGATGAGGTCCGCATTGGCTTTGGTGATTGCACAGGTGAAGTACTGCCCGCAAGAGCGCTATAGGTTATTGAGCGCTATGCGCTTAACACGTCCCTTATTTGATCGGCATTGATACTTTGATGTGACCCAGCCCAAATGACTTTCTCATTGCGAAGAATGATCAGTTGTGGGCTTTCGTGTCTTACGGATAATATTTGGGCAACATGATCAGATACGCCCCGGAAAGCAAACAGGTCTATAAAAAACCATGTCCCCAGAGCGGTAAGCCGATGGGCATTAGCCTCAAGGTCGCGCAAAACCATTTTGCTGATGATGCAACGCGTCGAATGTTTAAAGAGCAAAACAACAGACTCATCTGAGGCGCTTAAGGCCTGTGTTACCTCCAACTCAGAACGCAGCGTTTGCCAAGACAGACCGTCGGATAATTTCTTGGAGTCCTCCTGTGGCGCATTGTTTCTGCTAAAATTGAATAGTTTCATTGATTTTTATTAGAGCGACAAAAATACACATAAACCACAATGTAAAAGCGGTTAATCCTTATATTTACGTTTATGAAGCGCCATAGAGACTCCAGACCCAATCGGCAGCATGCCTTAGGTAAATCACCTGGGTCAACCCACTATATTGGTTTAAAATCCCAAGGTAAGTTTAGTGGTAACTTTCATCAATACGCTAAGGACAAATACCGTTCGGGTAATTTCCAAGAATTAAATGAGATTGAGAAATTGCCTTTGGACGCATCTGATCAATTTTGGATTGATTTTCGAGGAATCCAATGGTTAGATAACCTTGATGTCCTCACCCAAAAGCTTGGGCTACATCCCTTGATCATTGAAGACATTCTCAATACGGATCACCGGGTCAAAATCGACATGACCGACCATTATGTTTTTGTGATTTTAAAAATGCTCTTTATAAATCCCAAGACCAATGCCATCATTACCGAGCCTTATGCCCTTTATATAGACCGCAATTATTTATTGAGTTTTCACGAGACCAATCAAGAAGAATTTTTAGAATTAGTCAGAAGATTGGAATTGCCAGAAAGTCGTTTGCGTCAAAGTGGCTTGGATTACTTAGTCATTAGAATCATCGACACTATTGTCGATCAATACTATGTGGTGTTGGATCACATTATCCAACAGATTGAGTCATTAGAGGACCTTCTTTTTCAAAATATTGATTCCGAAAGCATCCCAGAGCAGATTCAACATCTCAAACGCGATATTTTATACCTCAGGCGGCATATTGCGCCCTTACGCGACATTATCGCCAAATTAGAAAAGCCCGAAATCTCCTTCGTTAGCGACCAGGCCAAACCTTATTATAAAGATGTTTATGACCACGTGGTCCAAATCAATGAAAGTATTGAGATCTATCGTGAGATGATCTGGGGACTCATGGATCTGCATATGACTGGCGTGAGCCATAAAATGAACAACATCATGAAGGTGCTAACGATCATCTCCACGATTTTCATCCCACTGACATTTATCGTCGGGATCTACGGCATGAATTTTAAGTACATCCCTGAATTGTCCTTTAAAAATGGGTACTATGGCGTTCTTGTGGTCATGGGATTATTGGTCATGGGTATGGTCCTTTACTTTAAGAAAAAGAAGTGGCTTTAATCCGCACTATCAGGAGATCCAAACTTGTCTTGGCTCACCGGATGCGCACCCGCCATATGGCGCACCAATATCCAAGAGCCGTATACAACACCAACTGATGATTCAATAAATAAAAAGCTTCATGTCGTCAGGTCTTTTTTACATCCTTTTATATCGTTACTTTTATCCAAAAGAAACCAAAAATGGCAAATGAAAAAATTTTAGAAAGCCAATCACTTGTGCGCTTTCAGGATTGTGACCCCTTTAACCATCTCAATAACGCGGCTTATTTAAATTACCTGGTCAATGCCCGCGAAGACCAGTTAATAGAGGCCTACGGCATCAATATTTATGATACGGCACAACTTGGGGGTAAAAGCTGGGTGGTCTCCAGCAATCAGATTGCTTATCTACGTCCGGCTTGGCTTATGGAGTCTTTGGTGATGCAATCGCAGCTGCTGCGCTACGACAGCACCGAAACCTTGGTTGAATTGCGCATGTATAATAAGGATAAGACCCAATTAAAAGCACTGATGTGGAGTACTTACGTCCATGTCGCTCTCAGCACACAAAAACGTGCAAGCCATAGTGAGGTCCTAATGGATCTATTTTCGTCCGTTTTGGCTCCAGTAGAAGAATCTCATTTTGAAGCGCGCGCTGCAGCGTTCAAGGTCAGTAAAAAGAACTCATGAAAGCATCAAAAAAATCCATATCCATCGCTTTACTGAGCGCGGTAATCCTCATCCTCATGGCTGGGTTTTTGATAGAAAAAAACGATCAATCAGATGCTCATCAGGGGTTAAACCCGGGGCAAAAGACGATTTATTATGGGATACGACACGCCGAAAAAGACCGCACCGATCCTGGCCAGTCGGACCCAGAGCTTACGGCCATTGGATTACAACGGGCGCGCTATTGGGCTACCTACTTCGACAGCATTCCGTTAACGGGGATTTACAGTACCGCCTATAAACGCACACTGCAGACTATATTGCCGACGGCGGCAACTCAAGAATTAAACCCAAAAATATATACACCAAGTAATTTAATCACAGAGGATTTCTTGTCGCAAACCAAAGGCGGTGTCTGGCTGATCAGTGGGCACAGCAACACCATTCCAAATACCATCAATGCCCTCATGAAACACGATTCGCTTACGGATATTCCGGATCATGAAAATAGCCGGCTTTATCGGGTGGTCTTGAGCAACCAGAAAATCTCTTTGGATATCATCACCCTACCCCTATCTCAAAAAATAGAGTGACCCTACCCAGCCATGAGCGGCAGAAGAGGACAATTTAATCCTCCGAGCTTACCCTCTAATTATTGATCGGGAGACCCCTCCAACAAAGTGCTTGGTAAATGCACCATTGATAATCGGTTATCACGTCAATATCTTAAATAGAATCTTCTTACTTTTGTCCCCATGGGACTGGCCAAAAACATAACGATCAAAAACCGTAAAGCGCGCTTTAATTACGAAGTGTTGGATCGCTATACGGCGGGTATTGTCTTACGCGGAACAGAAATCAAGTCCTTGCGTGAAGGCCAAGCATCGATTGCCGAAGGCTTTTGTGAGTTTACCCGCGGGGAACTTTTCGTGATCAACATGACTATTCAAGAATATTCGCACGCGACCCATTTTAATCACCAGCCCAAAAGCGCACGAAAGCTCTTGCTGAAATCTCGAGAACTCAAGAAACTCGAAAAAGAAGTTAAGAACACTGGACTGACCATCATTCCTATGCTCCTCTTTGTTAATGACCGGGGTTTTGCAAAATTGGAAATCGGGTTGTGCCGCGGAAAAAAGAACTACGATAAGCGCGAAACAATGAAAGATCGTGACACCAAACGTGATTTGAGTCGGGTTAAAAAATCGTTTGCCGACAAATAATTCCTATTGCAGAACGGATCTGGTTTCTTACCTTTAAGATATAAAAGTGCAAGCATCTGTAGAGAGCGAATCTATGGCGGTCTCATGACTTAGGCTTGATTCATCATTTATTCTAGATTTAGCAGGAAACAATATTTAATTTAATTATTTAGCGCAAAAGTCATCTTATGAAACATCTTTTTATGTTTTTGTTGGTCAGTATTTTATGGACCACAAGCCATCAGGCACAAGACACGTTTTCCATCATAGCCCTAGATCCCGCAACTGGCGAAATTGGCTCAGCAGGGGCTTCTTGCATCAATGTTGTCAATGCCAATTGGGACACTTGGATTACCGATATCATACCTGGTCGCGGCGGGGTCAATTCTCAAGCTTATGTCTGCATCCCAAACGTCAATTTGGCAGGGGCGATGGATCGTATGGCCGAAAATTATAGTCCGCAAGAAATCATCGATTGGCTTTTGCTCAATGACGCTTGTGGCTCTCAAAACTTTAATCCAGACTATCGCCAATATGGCATTGTTGATTTTGATGCATTAGGCGGAACGCGTTCCGCTGGGTTTACGGGAACACTCACAGACGATTATAAAGAAGACCGACAAGGTGCGACCTACAGCATTCAAGGAAATATTTTGTTGAATGTCAGTGTCATTGATCAAATGGAAGAAAACTTCAATAACACCACGGGGTCTTTAGCCGATCGCCTCATGGCTGCCTTGCAAGGCGCTAATTTCCCTGGAGCAGACAGTCGTTGTTTGTCCAGCGGTACGTCTTCCAGAGCCGCGTATATAGTAGTTTATGGCCCAGACAATCTACCTGGAGAACCCGATATACGTTTGGTGGTTCCTGCACAGACTTCTGGTGTCGAACCTATTGATCTTCTGCAAGACCTTTATGATAATTTGGTGCTCGACAATGGCGCCTTTGATGCCACGACAAATATCGCGTTATCACCGAATCCGACAAGCGCTGTGATTCATCTCGATATTCCGGCAGCATTAGTGGTTCAGAGCATAGAGATATTTGATACACAAGGCAAGCAAGTTATGGTTCAGTATGATAATTTTCAGGTCATCAATACGCAAGAATTGGCCACAGGGCTTTATCTGACCAAAATCTACACAAGCAAAGGCGTACGCTATTTGAAGTTTATCAAAAAATGATGGAAGGCGACAAAAAAATTAAGTAATGCAGTGGCTTACCACTTGCGCATTTTATTGAGCTCCTCTTCCTTCTTTAGGTCCTCCTGAGAGATCACCTTCAAGAAAGAGGGGTGTTGCTCGATAGCGTATTCGATTTTTGCGACAATATCATCAATGCTATCGTTGTCGTAATCGATATCCAAAGGCTGTTTTATTTCCATGGACTGAAGAATACCTCTTTTTTTGATGCGTAAGCCCTTTTTATCAAAAGAACGACGGAAACCGTCAATTACGATGGGCACTACAATCGGACGATTCTGCTTGATAATATGCGCTGTACCACGGCGAATGGGGCGCCAAGGGGTTGTTGTCCCCTGCGGAAAAGTAATAACCCAACCATCGTCTAAAGCGCGATTGATATTACTGAGGTCACTCATTTTAACTTGGCGATTCACATCTTGACCCTTCTCTCGCCAGGTGCGGTCAATGCTTACCGAACCAGCATAAGCCAGGATTTTTGGCAGTAAGCCCGCCTGCATGGTCTCTCGAGCGGCGACAAAATAAAGATTCATTTTGGGCTGCCATAGATATCCAATATTCTTTATCGTGTCTACCCGACCACTCAAACTTGCGTTAAACACATGAAACATAGCCACAACGTCGGCAAAATAGGTCTGGTGATTCGATACAAATAAGACATTTGTATCGGGCAAATTTTTAATGATTTCACTACCCTCTATTTGCAGTTGATTGAATCCTTTGAACCGTCGATGGGTCAATGAACCAAATATCCTGATAAGCCATTTTTTGAAAAATAGAATATGTCCAAACGGATTTCTTTTAAATAGCCTCATAATATATCCACAGCAGTCTGCGCCAAAATTGAAGGCAAATATATGAAAATGCGCTCAGATATTGTTTTTGATCATAAATCTCACCTCGCTGAGCATCATCGCGGTGGCTCCCCACACCAAATGTCCCTGCAAGCGAAACGTCGGCACTTCAATGTTACCGGCATATGAGGTCTTTATAAGTTGTTGCGAAATAATGTCTTCTTGTAAAAATTCATGCAAGGGAACTTGCAGGATTTCATCCACTTCCAAAGTCTGAGGCGTGAATTTTGGCTCAGTATTCATATAGGCTATGTAAGGCTGCACCCAATAGTGACTCGGGGGAATATAAACCTGACTTAGGGCACAAACGACTTCAATTTGCGTGCGCTCTATACCGACCTCTTCTTCACACTCGCGAAGGGCAGTAGCCTTAAGATCGACATCATGAGGCGCGACACGTCCTCCTGGAAAGGCAATTTGCCGTGCATGGACCCCGCGATCATCGCTACGCCGGATCATCACAAAATGAGTCTTACCCAGTGGACCAGGATAAAACAAGCATATGACGGCCGCCCATTTGGCCGGTGGATTATCGGGTATTGGGTTTTCAAGGAATTTTTTCCTGATCTCAGGAACCATTTGCCCCTGAAGCTCATGTCCTGGCAAATACATTTTCCCTATTTTTGGCAATACATGTTTAAAAAGGTCAAAATCCATTGAAGCGTTTTAAGAGACACATGATGTATGCCCTTGTGGTTTGTTTGCTTTCGTGTAAAGACCAAAGGCCCTCTGATAGTGTGTTTTCAACTGATCCTTTGATCGAAAATAAAGATACAACATCTGAGAACATACCGCGGGACCCAAAGGCTACAAAAGCGCCTGTTATAACGATCACCCAAGACAACCTGATGGACTTTCTGGGCCCATTTGGTTCAAGAACCACACAAAACAAAGTGCTCCTAAAGACAACCATGGGCGATATCGTGATTGAGCTTTTTGAAGAGACACCCTTGCACCGCGCTAATTTTTTATACTTGACCCAAATGGGTTATTTTGACCAAACCTTTTTCCATCGTGTCGTCCCGAATTTCATTATTCAAGGAGGTAATAGCGACAACATAAGCACCTCCCGTAAACGTAAAGCACTCGGGAACAATTACCGCTTGCCCTCAGAAGTAAATCCAGGTCGCAAGCACCGCTATGGCACGGTATCGGGTGCCAAAGAATACCGTAAGAACAAAGAAAAAATGTCGGCGCCTTATGAGTTTTTTATTTTTCTCGGCCCCGACACAAGTACGCGTCACCTCAATGGAGAGTACACTATTTTTGGTCAAGTCATCCATGGCATGGATGTGGTTGAAACCATAGCAAACCTGCCTACTGATTCAGGTGAATGGCCCAAGACAAATGTATTTATTGAAGCTAAGATTATAAATTAGTCGTTGTTAGCCAGGGCGCGCATGACTTATTGTTTCAGTTTAAATAAATCAAAGCGTCAGATCAAATCACCCAAACGACTTTCATAAGTTTTTTCTTTTATAACTCCTCTACGCTATAATATATTCTTATAGAATATTTATCTTTGACCCAAAGAAAATCCAATGACCATTACCCAGCTCAAATACGTATTGGCTGTCGCCGAATACCAAAACTTCACAAAGGCTGCAGAGCATACCTTTGTGACCCAACCTACTTTAAGCATGCAAATTCAAAAGCTAGAAGAGGAGCTGGACATTCTTATTTTTGACCGCAGCAAAAAACCGATCGAACTCACCGCAATCGGGCATAAAATCGTAGCTCAAGCACAGCATATCGTGGATGAAGCCACCAGAATGCAAGATGTGGTTGATCAGGACAAAGGGTTTATCGGTGGGGTATTCAAGATCGGAATCATTCCCACGGTAATGCCGACGCTCTTGCCCATGTTCTTGAAGGCCTTTACCAAACGCTACCCCAAAGTACAGCTCAGTATCGAAGAGTTATCAACCCAAGAACTTATGGATCGTCTTGCGGAGGGTCATTTAGACGGTGCCATTGCTGCCACACCGCTTCATGATGAGCGCATTAAAGAACGTCCCCTTTATTATGAACCGTTTGTGGGCTACATCCCGGAACACCACCGGCTGTTCTCAAAAAAAAACATCGAGCCTTCTGATCTCGAACTGGAGGATATTCTGCTTTTAAAGGATGGGCATTGTTTCCGAGAGGGTGTTGTGAATCTTTGTCAAACTTCCAAGAAATCGAGAATTGATGGATTTGAACTCACCAGTGGTAGCTTCGAGACTTTGATCAAGTTGACCCATGAGGGATTGGGCATGACCCTACTGCCCTATTTGCATTCGATCGACTTAGATCCTTCACATAGTCGCTATCTGCGTTATTTTAAAGCGCCTGCACCTGCTCGAGAAATCAGTCTGATCTATCCAAAAAGTGGGCTTAAAATGCAAATTATTGATGCCTTGCATCAAGTCATCACGGGCATTGTACGGGGGGCTATAAAATTTCAAGACGTAGCCATCATTAGCCCTAAGTAAAATTGCCTATACGCTAGTCAAAATCCTTAATGCATTTCGTTAATTTAGGATGGCGTTGGCCCCACTTTTTGAGCCAAATACGTAATTCGTGCTGTTCTGAGGGCAATAACCGTTTTTTTGCCTTCTTCAATTCAAAGGAAAACAAAAATGTGCTAAAACTTACTTTTCTGAGTATCGCCTTAGTGTAACGAAACATAGCTCGTGCCATATGGTTTGGTTAAATTAGAAGGTAAATTTGTACCATAGGCAGTAGAATTTGAGTCAAGGTACAAAAAATAAAAAGGATATAATGCGACAATTCATACAGTCACAAAATACTTATTATTAACCCTTTACCCCCTCTTTTTAAGGGACCAAGTAAAAATGAATTCTGCAACCTGATCGCCCTGTTCATCCACACCGCGTGCTACAAGGTCAAAAACCTCTCCACTACCAGAAGCCAAGGCCTTTTTGATGTGCTCTTGAACTTTTAAACCCGCATCACAGGTAAAGTAAATCGTCCCTCGTGCTTTTTTGGTAAAAGACCCTTGTACCCCAATTAAAAGCGTCGCCATAGAGACCGCTTCTCTATGGACTTCATTAAGGATTAACAATCCTGTTGCTAATTCTGCCGCCATGCCCTGTACCGCCCAAAATAACGAGCGGAAGGGATTTTGATTGATCCATCGATGACGCACTTTGGTACGCACTTCCTCAGATGACATATGAGCCACCCGCACACCACAGAGATATGCAGCAGGCAGTTTTAGAAGTAAATAGCCATGAACTTTACTTAAGAAAATCATTTAGTTTGTTTTACATCACAAACATAATACAATTCCATTAAGTGTTAATTTTTTATTAATTTAGTACTATGCATGGCCTAATACCATTTATAAGATATATATTTGCTCTGTCCCTTATAACAACATTAGAATGCAACTATATAACTGGCTTATCATCCTTGTCGTAACGACAATAATACTTGGGGGTCATTGCCCTAAAAAAGGTGAAATGCATACCGTTAGACCGGTCGCTTTTTACAACGGATACATCACCTCCAGCCAGATTAAGGTAAAACACCTTATTAGTCCACAGGACTATCATCTAGCCCTCAATCATCCCTCATTATGAATATAGACAACACAAAAGCCCAAATGCGAAAAGGGGTTCTAGAATATTGTATCCTCGCCATTCTAAAAGATGGAGAGGCCTATACCAGTGACCTACTTCTTGCCCTTAAACAAGCTAAAATGATCGTCGTGGAAGGGACCATTTATCCTCTTTTGACCCGATTAAAAAATAGCGGATTGCTTGAGTATCGTTGGGAAGAATCTACCAGTGGGCCGCCACGCAAGTACTATCAGCTCACACCAACTGGAGTAGCGTTTTTGAATGAACTCAACGAAACCTGGCTAGAACTCAACCAAGCCGTCAGCACCCTAACTAACCCAAATAAATAGTCATGAACAAAACTGTAAATATTAACTTAGGAGGTGAATTTTTTCATATCGACGAAGATGCTTTCATTGAACTAAAGCGTTATATCGACGCCGTAAGAGGATCCCTCAGTCATGACGATTCGATACAAGAGATCATCAGCGATATCGAATCGCGTATTGCCGAATTATTTGGAGAACTGCTGCCTAATGCCAAGAGTGTGGTGACCATGAATCAAGTGATGAGCGTTATTGAAATCATGGGGCAACCCGAAGAATTTGACATGGACGATCGCGCCAACGCCAATCAGCATTCGCGACCGACTGCCAAGGAACTCTACAGAGATCAAGACAATAAATATATTGCCGGTGTTGCCTCTGGATTAGGGCATTACCTGGGCATTGATACAGTGTGGATCCGTGTGATCTGGTTGTTGCTCACTATATTTTCAAGTGGTTCATTTGTCCTGATCTATGTCTTGTTTTGGATTCTTGTTCCTGCAGCTCTTTCGACCAGTCAAAAACTCAAAATGAAAGGCCAACCCATCAACATCTCTAATATAGAACAGCGCTTCAAAGAAGGCTATACAAATATCAGTGATTCTGTCAAATCCGTAGACTATAATAAATATGGTGATCAAGTAAAAAAACGCAGTCAGCAGCTCACGGAATTGTTAGCCAAAATCATCACGCTTTTGGCTAAATTCATTGGCAAACTCATTGGACTATTCCTGGTGGTCATAAGCCTTACCACAATTGTAGGTATGGCCGTTGGGTTCTTTTCTGCTGGCACCATAGAGTTTTGGGGTCAAGGTGACCTCATCGACTATTTTCATGCCATCAGTAATTTCGACCTACCCATCTGGGCGCTGTTGGCCTTGCTCTTTGTGACTTTAGGGTTTCCTTTTTTGGTGCTGTTTATCGTCGGAATTAAACTCCTTATACCGCATCTTCGCTCTATTGGCTGGACCACAAAAGTTATTATTTTTCTTGTTTGGCTTAGCGCGATCATGACCCTTATTTTTGTTGGGATGCAAAATATGCGTCAAACAGCTATCACCGGAGGTTTTGATCGAGAAATCCCGCTCAACATCACCAAGCAGGACACTTTGTATGTGTCCATGAATGAAAACCCTTTGGCCGGATATGGACCGCACAAAAGAGATGATTTTAAAATCAGAATGATTGAAGAAGGACAAAAATCGATTGTTAATCAGGATGTGCGCCTTATTTTCCGTGCCACATCAAATGCCGATGGCTATGTCCTGGTCAATGCCTATGCCGATAGTTATTCCCTAAGCGAGGCCCAACAGAAAGCGCGTCTGATCAATTATCATGTTGTACAAGATGGCAATCAACTTCTTATAGATCCTTATTGGACTACTGACTTGGCGCATAAATACAGAAATCAGCGCATCGAAGTTGTCGTGTATCTACCTGTAGGAACCATTTTTTGGGCAGACCAAAACACCCATTCATACCATCAAAATACAAAAGATCATAACGATATTTTAATGTCCGGTGATGAACAGCATTTTCTTAAAGTTTTAGCGCAGGAAGCAGTCTGCATGGACTGCGGCAAACATGGCGATCACCCCCCAAAAGAGGAGAAAGAGCATAAAATCAGTATCCAAATTGATGGCAAAATCATGACGCAATAAAGCCAAATGGTTCGCATTTTTTTTAACGTATATTAATTTAATCAAAAAATGAAAACAACAATTATTCTAGCACTTTGCTTGATTACAAGCTTTGGCCAGGCACAAAATCTAATGGAAAAAGATGTTTTGGGCGCTTGGGTATTATCGATCGATATTGACCAAAAAATAATGGAAGAAACTGAAGATTTAACTTCCTTAGAGCGCTTGTTGGTTAGAGGTGTGTCTGGTTTTGTTCAAGAAGTGCTTGATGCCATAGACCTGCATTTTGATTTCCAACCAGGTGGCCTTGTTTTGTTGTCCGTAAAAGTTCCTACAGATGATTCAATTCAGAAAGAACCCCTGACCTGGTCCATCAATGACGAAGGATACCTCATCATTCACGACCTGAAAAGTGAGCACACACAAATTAATTTTGATGCCCTATGGCAACTAGACGGAGCGATTCTCCAAGCTTATGATCAAGATACCCGAGAAAAGGAGCATATGATCCTATCCCGAAGGTAAGCCTGTCGGTCTATTTCACCCCTTCTAAAGTGGCCAAATAGCGTTCCGCATCAAGCGCTGCCATACAGCCTGTACCTGCAGCGGTTACGGCTTGACGGTATTCTTTGTCTTGAACATCGCCACAGGCGAATACACCAGGCAAATTGGTTTTTGTAGACTTTCCTTTAGTAATGAGATAACCGGTGTCATCCATATCCAACTGACCACTAAAAATATCTGTGTTAGGCTTGTGCCCAATGGCAATAAAGAGTCCCGTAATAGCGATTTCTTCTTTTGCTCCAGTTTGGCTATTGACCATCCGTAATCCCTCAACCACCATATCCCCTAAAACCTCATCAACTTCGGTATTGTACCGGATATCAATATTAGCGGTCGCCGTGACACGGTGCTGCATGGCTTTTGACGCACGCATGGCATCCTTACGCACCAACATCGTAACAGATCTACAGATATTGGATAAGTACGTCGCTTCTTCGGCTGCTGTATCTCCTGCGCCAACAATAGCGACATCTTGTCCTTTATAGAAAAATCCATCGCAGACGGCACAGGCCGAAACCCCACCACCGCGTAACTTTTGTTCGCTAGGCAGTCCTAAATATTTTGCCGTTGCACCTGTAGAAATAATAATCGTTTCAGCCGTTAATTTTATGGCATTATCTACCGTTACATGGTGATGACCCCCTACATTTTTACTGAAAGACACCTCGGTCACCATGCCGATGCGGACATCCGTACCAAAGCGTTCTGCTTGCTGCTGTAACTGAACCATCATCGTAGGCCCATCAATACCATCAGGGTATCCCGGAAAGTTATCTACTTCTGTGGTTGTCGTGAGCTGACCACCGGGCTCCATTCCAGTATAAACAACCGGTTTCAAATCAGCGCGTGCGGCATATATTGCAGCAGTATATCCCGCTGGACCTGAACCAATGATAAGGCATTTGATGTGTTCTGTAGCTTGAGCCATAGTGTTTTTCTCATGTGTTTATGGAGGTTAAAAATAGGGACTTTCCGCCAAAGATTAAGGGAAAAGTTATCAAGATAACATCCCAATAATTGTTGACTATTTATCGTGGTTTTCATCATCAATGACACAAAACGCAGCCATTATCATCACCTTGGTTCTCTAAAGATAAGTCTTGCAAAGTTTATGGCGCACCATTGTCTTTAACCATTGATGGTTTATCTTTGTTACGCCAATACGCCATATCAGCATGAAACAATCTTTCCCAGACCTATTAGCATCACATCCCCTTATTTTGGTCGATTTTTATGCGACCTGGTGTGGCCCTTGCAAAACCTTAGGGCCCATTTTATCACAAGTCAAAGCTGAGCTTCAAGAGGAAATTAAGATCATAAAAATAGACGTCGATAAAAACCCGTCTATCGCAGCACAATACCAAGTTAAGGGGGTGCCGACCCTTATTGCCTTTAAAAAAGGACAAAATGTATGGCGACAATCCGGCGTTTTACAAAAAGACGTGATCATTGGCCAAATTAAAGCGGCAGGGCGCTCTGTCTAAAAACGCCAGGCAACATCAATCTTGAGGTTACGTCCTTGTGGCGTATAACCATATAAAGGTGCCGGTGCCCCATCCAGGATATTACTTAAGGTGATTGTAGCCCTTACTTGAGGCGTGAGCACCACTTGGTAAAGCAAGTCAATCCAGTGATACGATGGCAAGAAAACATCTCGCGCACTAAAACTCACTGTGTCATAATAACGGTCCAATCTCTTGCTGCTATAGAGCCATTGAAAGCGCAATTGCTCAGACGGATTAATTGTTATATCCAGGTCCGCACTCAGCTTGTGGCGTGGTATGCGCAAAAGGTTCTCTTCGGCAATAAAGGTATAGCCTGCGGACATCTTGATGGCTTCATTGAGCTGTAAGTCAAATTCACTTTCAAGTCCAGACACAGATCGGTCACCATCAGCATTACCATAAGCATATTGATAAGTCTCGGGATCTAATAAGAGAAAATCCACACGCTGCTTTTCATTTCTCTTGAAATACACCGCCGACCAGCGAAAGCCTTTGTCCTGTGTTACCTCAAGCCCCAATTCCTGGGTATGGTCATGCTCTGGAAGCAAAGCGCTATTTCCATAAATGGGATCATATAACTGATATAACGCGGGAGCGATAAATGCGGTGCTTTTGGTGTAAAACACTTTAGCCTGCCCATTGTTGTAATTAAAACGATAGGACGGATTGATTTGATATACCCATTGCGGGCCATATAATTGGTGCCAATGATGTCGAATGCCCGCTTGCAGCGCCATCCCTTTATCACTCTGCCAGTGCGCATTAAGATAGGGGTCAATAAAATAATAATTTGCGGTATTGGTCGCCAAACTTGTTGCCCATTCCCCTCCTATATTTGACTCTTCTACAGACATACTGGCGAATCCACCTTGGGTACCAATGACACCAGAGAGTTTCTTTCCAAAGTGATGGCTCAGATATTGATCGAAGTTGTACCCAATGCCTGTATAGCGCGTATCCTGATAAAATCGCACCGTTCTAATGGTCTTGTTCCATTGGTCATTAAAGGCATAAGTGCCCTTTTTATAGTCCCATTTAAAGTCACCTCCGGAGCGCAACTGTTGGGTTTTGCCCTTATGCGGGGCATCCTGATAATCAAAACCATCAAAATCATGATCAAAGACATCATATGACACGAATTGTCCCATAGAAATGTTTGGTTTTGGTCGGTAACGCAACGCGGTCTTGATGGTGCGCTGGATCACAACATCCTGTTCGACCAAAGGCGTATCCGATTTTGGTATGATCGCTGACAAACCACTATGACGTGATTGAGTCGCATCCAAACGAATTTGCCAATCCCCTTCGACTCCAGAAACAGCTATTTGTCTTGCGACCATAAGCCCCTCAAAAGGTGTTTTATCGGCCGTGCGATTGGTACCCAATTGATGGGACAACTCTGTGGTCCATCCCGCTTTAGTCGCCTTTTTGGTTATAATAGATATGACTGCTGTGGCCGCACCACTTCCATAAAGAACGCTCGCTGCCCCTTTGATAATTTCAATAGATTCGATCTGTGAAAGCGGCAGCAGCCGCAAATCGAAGTCTGTCGCAATCTGTGACGGATCGCTGACCACAGCCCCATCGATGATGACCAGCACTTGTCGGTTACCGCCACCACGCACATACATACCAATATTTTGACCGGGATGTCCCGTACTGCCATTGAATTCAAATCCTGAGACGCGATTCAGTACTGAGGCTAGGGAAAACCCATTGAACAAACGCAACTCTTTTTGTGTTATCTGTACAGAAACTTGGCCACTATTACGGCGGTCTAATTTGACTTTTGTCGCAAGAAACACAGAATCTAACTGTTGCGTAACCGCTAGTGAATCCTGGGCAGCGATGAGGTGGGTAAAAAGTATACCAAACAATAACGCGGTATATTTCATAAAAATAGCATACAGGCGTTTGGATACACTAAGCCATGGCAATGCCGCAGCAGCATATGGCCAAACCTTTATCCCGAAAGTTAGACAATATAAATGTTGCGGCAGGTCTCCTGGCTGACCCCTTACCACTCACCTTCCCGCGCAGTGCACAGTGGTTTTTGCTTGAGTAGACTCTATTACAGAGCGGGCTTACAGTTGCGGGTACAGCTCCGGATTTAAACCGGATTCCCTTTTCATTGTTTCGCAAAACGAAAAAAACCGAAAACAGGTCAAAAATACAGATTTAATCACCTCAGTGCTCATTATTTATTTTATTTTTGAGCATGAATCATTGGGGTCTTTTTATCGTCATATTTTGCTGCCTATATAGCTGTAAATCACCTAACAAAGACATCAATACTTCATCAAATAGCAGGGTCTCTTCTATGCTTTATGCCACAAGTTTTGACCGCATTGACCATGACTATTATACCGAACTCATCATTAATGAGCCTTGGCCTGGAAGCCAATCACCACATCGCTATGCACTGCTCACCCAAGGCCAAACAATAAAGGACCCAGAAGCCTTTGATGCCGTGATTCAGATTCCTATTGAACATATTGTGGTGACCTCAACAACACATATTCCGGCACTTGAATTATTAGGGGTCAGCCATACCCTCATGGGCTTTCCGCATCTAGACTATATCTCATCACCAAAGACCCGGGAACGCATTAACCAAGGTGAGGTTCTTGAATTAGGACAAGCCCAGGCCCTGAATATGGAGTTACTCCTTCAAGCACAGCCCGATGCGTTAATTACTTTTGCCGTCAGTGGGGCGCAGTCAGATCTCATGCAACTGCGCGATAGTGGTATTCCTGTTTTATACAATACAGACTGGACCGAAACCCACCCACTTGGTAAGGCTGAGTGGATCAAGTTCTTCGGTGCTTTATACAATCAATCCGAACGGGCAGACAGCTTGTTTCAAAGGGTTGCCTCTAATTATTTAAAGGCCAAGCAGGATGCCGGGCAACAAAAATACGCCCCTAAAGTACTGAGCGGAGCACTTTACAAGGATGTTTGGTACCTCCCTGCAGGCGAGAGCTGGGCTGCAAAATTCATCAGCGATGCTCATGGACAATATTTATTCGCAGAAACTGCAGGTGCCGGGAGTTTGCAACTCAGTATTGAAGAGGTCATCGCCAAGGGACAGCAGGCCGATGTATGGGTCGGCCCAGGACAATTTACGAGTTACCAAGAGCTGAAGGACGCCAATCAAGCCTACACCCTTTTTAATCCCTTTCAACAGCAAAAGATTTACTCATTTAGTCTGAGTAAAGGTCCGACAGGGGGTGTTTTGTATTTCGAAATGGCAGCCATGCGGCCCGATTTGGTATTGAAAGACCTTATTTCGATATTTCATCCTACAGCGCTTCCAGGTCTTGAGCCCATTTACTTCAAACCCATTAAACCATGATCCAAAAGGGACTTAAGTACCATCACCTTATACTGCCATTGATCCTACTCCCTGTGGTCATGCTGGTGAACGTATGCCTGGGTTCTGTCTATATTCCTTTCAAAACAGTGCTCGGCGCTCTTGTGGGCTTCACCACAGAAGAAGATTCATGGACCTATATCATTCATTATTATCGCTTACCAAAAGCCATTACCGGCATCATTGCTGGAGGTGGTTTGGCTATATCGGGTCTTCTCATGCAAACCCTTTTTCGCAATCCTCTTGCCGGCCCTTTTGTTTTGGGAATCAGCAGCGGAGCAAGCCTTGGTGTGGCGTTGGTGATTTTGGGTTCTACTGCTGTTGGTGGTGTTTTTGGCCAATGGATGGCGCAACCTTGGGGCCTGGTCTTTGCCTCAGGACTGGGTAGTTTCGCAGTTTTATTGGCTGTAGTGAGTGCCTCTGTTAAAATAAAGGACACCATGACCCTACTCATTATTGGGCTTATGTTTGGCAGCTTGAGCAGTGCCCTTGTTGGGGTCTTGAGCTACTTTAGTACTGCCCAAAAACTGCAACAATTTGTTTTCTGGTCGTTTGGCAGCTTAGGCAGTTTGTCTTGGGAATCGGTCTTGATTTTGACGATTTGTTGTGCCCTTGGACTGGCGGTTGCTGTGGGTTCAATCAAATCAATGAATGCGCTCCTTTTAGGCCCTAAATATGCAGAAAGCATGGGTGTCTCTATAAAACGCACCACCTTAATGCTGGTAATAGCCACAAGTATTTTAGCGGGGAGCATTACCGCCTTTACTGGACCTATTGCTTTTATTGGCCTTGCCGTTCCGCATATTGTTCGGCAATTCATCGCTACCGCGGACCACCGTTTTATGATCCCTGCCGTCTTTTTGTGGGGCAGCATCATTCTCTTGTGCTGTGATGCTATCGCACAAGTCCCCTTCCATTCCATCACCCTGCCCATCAACGCGATCACCTCCCTTATTGGTGCTCCTGTTGTCATTTGGCTTTTATGGCGGAAAAAAAACCTCCTGTTCTGATATGATTATAGTTCGTGATTTATCTATTGGATATGGTTTTGGTACTGGTCAGGTTACCCTGTCACAGATCAGGGATTTTAGCCTGGAATCTGGTTCCTTGACCGCACTAATTGGCCCCAACGGTGTCGGAAAATCGACCCTTCTCCAAACCCTTAGCGGGAGCTTAAAACCCCTTAATGGACAAATCAAAATAGGGCATCATGATCTGGCGCAGATGGCCCCTGAACTCCGGGCAAAGTCTCTGAGTTTGGTGCTGACAAAAAGCGATCATTCACGCCAATTGACCGTGGCAGAATTTGTGAGCTTAGGCCGCCTGCCTTACGCCAATTGGATTGGGGCGCTCAACCTGCAAGACCAAGAGATCATTCAAAGCGCTATTATAGCGACAGATCTCAGTGCTTTACAAGGCAAAAAATGTTCTGACATTAGCGATGGCGAAATGCAACGGGTAGCAATTGCCCGCGCACTGGCGCAAGACACTTCTGTGATTTTGCTGGACGAACCCACGACTCATTTGGACTTACACCACAAAGCATTGGTGTTGAAACTGCTAAAGGATCTTTCTAGCAAGCACCACAAAACAGTTCTCTATGCCACGCACGACATAGAGTTGGCACTGGATACCGTCGATCAAATTTTGTTGATGACCGCCACAGATACAAAATTGGCCACACCTGAGATACTCATGACCAACGGCGATCTAAATAATTTATTTCCTCAAGAACATGTTCATTTCGATCCAAAGTCAAGACGGTTTTCAATGAGGGAATGATTATATTTACCTTTATAACCTACTTCTATGAATGAAATGAATTTGGCCATCACTCTAGTCCTTGGGCTTGGTGCATTTTTTTTGGGCCGCTATCTAGCACAGCTCAAACAAAAAAGTACAAGCGCCATCCTAGAAGCACAAGTGGCTCAAGAACGCGCCACTAATCAGCAAAAATCGCAAGCCCTAGAGGTCCTTCAGTCCGAAAAAGAACGCCTTAGCCAAGATTTGATTAGATCTCAGTCTCAGGGAGAACACCTGACGGCCAAATTAAACGATCAAAAAAAGGAGTTAGAAAATATTCAAGAACGCTTTACCAGCGAATTTGAAAATTTGGCACAAAAAATTCTTGAAGCCAAAAGCGAAAAATTTACCAAACAAAACCAAGAAAACCTCAATCTTGTCCTCAAGCCGCTTCAAGAGAAGATTGAGCAGTTTGAAAAGCGCGTCGAATCTACCCACAAAGACAATATAGACTACCATGCTTCGTTAAGGCAGCAAATCATTGGCCTGACACAGCTCAACGAACAAATGAGTCGGGAAGCCACTAATCTAACCAAAGCCCTTAAAGGGGACAGTAAGCTTCAAGGAAACTGGGGTGAATTGGTCTTAGAGCGGGTATTGGAAAAAAGCGGCTTAGAGAAGGACCGTGAATATTATGTGCAACAAAGCTTTACCAATGAACACGGCCAGCGATTACTGCCCGATGTAGTCTTGCATCTGCCTGAGGGCAAAAAGATGATCATTGATTCGAAAGTCTCCCTAACCGCCTATGAGCGTTTTGTTAATGCCGAAGATGAAGTGGAACAATTGAAGCAGCTCAAAGAGCATGTTGGCTCGTTAAAAAAACATGTCGATCAGCTCAGCGCCAAGAACTATCACGATTTATACGATATAGAGAGCCCCGATTTTGTACTACTCTTTGTGCCTATCGAACCTGCCTTTGCTGTAGCCCTAAATCAAGACAACTCTCTCTATACAGCGGCTTTTGAAAAAAACATTGTTATAGTCACCCCTACGACCCTTCTAGCGACCTTGCGCACCATTGACAGCATGTGGTCCAACGAAAAACAACAACAAAATGCTTTGGAAATAGCCACCCATGCAGGGCGACTTTATGATGCTTTTGTCCGCCTGAGTGAAGATTTATTGAAAGTTGGAGAACAAATGGATCGTGCTAAGGGCACTTATGCCGATGCCATGAATAAGCTGACGGACGGAAAAGGTAATTTGGTGGGACGCGTAGAACGATTGAAGAAATTAGGCGCCAAGGCCAGCAAGCAACAAAACGATAAGTTACTCAAACGCGCCTCTGATACTGATCTTCTTGATCAATAAACCCGGGCGCGTTGGTAATCTTGAATCTGTATAAGATCTTGGGCCTTAGCGTTTGGCTACTTTAATGACCACAGACTGCTCATTGTGGTGTAAGACCACAATATAAACACCTGAAGCATAACCATTCATCTCTATTGCACCAGACGTACCCACTAAAGCACCAGAGTGCTGCTGCACCCCAAGAATGTTAAAAACCTCGAAAGAAGTCAATGTGAGTAACGACTGTATCATGATTTTTCCGGTGGTTTGATCCATGTAAGTCGTGACATTCTTCTGGAATTTATCTTCTATAGAAAGGCCTTGTTCTACAGTGATGACACCGAACATACTTGAAGAATGTGGTGTGCAATGATATCCATTAGTACCCACCTGGTTAAATGTATACGAAAAGGTGGATCCTAAGCCCCCAATAAGGCCACTGTCGAAAGATTCTTGTGCGTCACCATCACTTGTCACGGAATGGGTTAAAGCATCCGCCCAGGTCCACTCTACGGTATCTCCAGCTTCTATGGTTAATGAGGCTGCCGATCCGTTGATGCCAATGGCCCAATCCAGAGCATAGGTTTGTTGTGCAATAGCGCTAGAACTGAAGCCTAAGACAGCGATGATAATAACTTGAATGACATTTTTCATAATTGATGGTATTATTTGTTTAAATACATTTTCCTTCTGGAGTATATTTCATAAAACTCATCGTCCTGTAGACTATCGATAAATAAAATACTCTCTCCGGTACTCTTCATTTCTGGCCCCAACTTTTTGTCCACATTAGGGAACTTATTAAAGCTAAAGACTGGCTGCTTTACAGCATACCCTTCCAATTGTGGATTAAAGGTGAAGTCTGATACCTTATGCGTCCCGAGCATGAGCTTAGTCGCATAATTCACATAGGGCTCACCATAGGCCTTGGCAATAAAAGGCACCGTACGAGAAGCCCTTGGATTTGCTTCTATAATATACACCATTTCATCCTTAACAGCAAATTGAATATTGATGAGTCCAACGGTATTGAGCGCTTTGGCAATTTTGACCGTATGGTCTTTGATCTGCTGCATTACCGAATCGCTTAGATCAAAAGGTGGTAAGGTCGCATTTGAATCACCCGAATGGACCCCACATGGCTCGATATGCTCCATGATTCCAATGATGTATACATCTTCCCCATCACTAATGGCATCGGCCTCAGCCTCTATTGCCCCTTCTAAATAATGGTCTAACAATAATTTATTATTCGGGATTTTGCGCAATAAATCGATGACATGATCCTCCAATTCTCGCTTATTGATTACAATCTTCATGCCTTGGCCTCCTAATACATAAGAAGGACGGATCAATAACGGAAAGTCAAGCACATCGGCTAGGGCTAGGGCTTCATCGGTCGTCTCAGCCGTACCAAATTCTGGATAGGGGATGTTATTATCTTTGAGCAGGTTAGAAAAGCTGCCGCGGTCCTCTGCCAAATCTAGTGACTGGTAACTCGTCCCCATGATTTTTATGCCATAACGATCGAGCTTCTCGGCCAACTTCAAGGCCGTCTGACCTCCAAGCTGAACGATGACTCCTTCTGGTTTCTCATGGCGGATGATATCATAAATATGTTCCCAAAAGACAGGCTCAAAGTATAATTTGTCGGCCACATCAAAATCTGTGGAAACCGTTTCTGGATTACAGTTGATCATGATGGTTTCGTAACCACATTCAGAAGCCGCCAAAACACCATGGACACAACAATAATCAAATTCAATACCCTGACCAATACGGTTAGGTCCTGAACCGAGTACAATAATTTTCTTTTTATCGGTGACGACACTGTCATTTTCGACATAACGCGTGCCTTCCTTGGTTTGAATTTCATTTTCAAAAGTCGAATAGTAATACGGGGTTTCGGCACGAAATTCTGCAGCACAGGTATCTACTAGTTTATAGACCCGCTGAATATTCATCTCTATTCGCTTATTGTATACTTTGCTCTCAAGACACTTTAGCATATGGGCAATTTGACGATCCCCATAACCTTTCTGCTTCCCTTCGAGCAATAAAGCACGTGGAATGGTCTCCAAGTTATAAGTCGAAATCTCTTTTTCTAATAGATAAAGTTCTTCGTACTGCTTCAAGTACCACATATCAATTTTTGTGATCTCATGAATACGGCTCAGCGGCATGCCGATTTGAATGGCATCATAAATCACAAAGACACGGTCCCAGCTTGGATTTGTAAGCTTGTCAATAATCTGATCGTAGTCGGTATAGCTCTTTCCATCTGCACCTAACCCATTACGCTTAATTTCAAGAGACTGGGTCGCCTTGTGCAGTGCTTCCTGAAAGCAACGGCCAATACCCATGACCTCTCCTACTGACTTCATTTGAAGACCAAGGGTACGATCGGCTCCCTCGAATTTATCGAAATTCCATCGTGGTATTTTAACAATGACATAATCGAGTGTTGGCTCGAACAAGGCCGACGTGCTTTTGGTGATCTGATTATCCAACTCATCCAAGTTATAACCAATGGCCAATTTAGACGCTATTTTAGCAATTGGATAACCAGTGGCCTTAGAAGCCAAAGCAGATGAGCGAGAAACACGTGGATTAATTTCAATAGCAATGATGTCTTCCCTTTCGTCTGGACTTACGGCAAATTGCACGTTACATCCACCCGCAAAATCGCCAATACTGCGCATCATTTTGATGGCCATATCACGCATACGCTGAAAGGTGGTATCGCTGAGGGTCATAGCCGGAGCGACCGTAATGGAATCTCCAGTATGGATGCCCATAGGATCCATATTTTCTATCGTACAAATAATGACAACATTGTCATTGCCATCACGTAATAGTTCTAATTCATACTCCTTCCATCCCATCATGGCTTTGTCAATCATGACTTCGTGGATCGGAGACACTTCTAGACCGCGTTTGAGTAATTCATCGAAATCCTTCGGATCATAGACAATTGAAGCACCTGCACCACCCAAAGTAAAGGAGGACCTGATGACTAAAGGAAAACCAAATTTCTGGGCAATTTCTTTACCCTTTAAATAAGAATTGGCCGTTAATTGCGGGGCCATAGGCACACCAATTTCTTCCATAAGTTTACGGAACAGCTCACGGTCTTCAGTAATATTTATGGCATCAATATCCACCCCGATCAGCTTTACACCATAGTCTGCCCATACGCCTTTTTCATCCGCCTCAATACATAAATTTAAGGCCGTTTGACCTCCCATTGTAGGTAAAACAGCATCAATCTGTGGGTGCTCTTTTAAAATTTTTATCAGCGATTTCGTGGTCAGTGGCAACAAATAAACATGGTCTGCCATCACTGGATCAGTCATGATCGTGGCGGGGTTTGAGTTGATCAAAATCGTTTCGATTCCGTCTTCACGCAACGAACGCAATGATTGTGATCCTGCATAATCAAATTCACATGCCTGACCAATAACAATGGGGCCAGAACCGATAATTAGTATGGATTTTAAATTTGTGTTTTTAGGCATTTTTTAACTGCTTTTTCTGTTTCTAAAAATACGACTTGATGGGGTATAAAAAAAAGGTGTTGCTCCAAAACAACACCTTTTTTATTTATGATTTATCAACATTACTTCTTGTGACGCGTTTCTGAAGATACTGATAATTTCTTTCTGCCTTTTGCTCTACGAGCAGCCAATACTTTGCGGCCATTAACCGACGCCATACGCTCTCTGAAACCATGCTTGTTTCTACGTTTTCTTTTAGATGGCTGAAATGTTCTTTTCATTATGCTCGTGTATTAAAACTTCTGATCAATCCCTTCGCAAGTGGAAGGCTTTCTTAAACTCGGGTGCAAATATACAATGATTTTTAACTCCGCCAAAAGCAAATGCCAAAATATTTTAAGCTTAATCGCTTATAAAAATGAGCGGCATAATGGCCATTAATTAGTAACTTTGTAACCGAAATTCACCCGTCAAATAGAGCATAATCGTACGGGCTTTTAACTAGGACTTATGTTTCATAAAAACTTCAAACTCGCTATAACTATTTTAATATTAGCAGTTTCTATTTGGGAATTTACTCAGGGGCATATCGGTAATGGGATCATGTATATCCTACTGAGCAGTATTTTTGTATTCCTTTATTTCAAAAACGAATTGATTTTGTTGGCCTTTTTAAAACTACGCAAACAAGATTTTGTTGGTGCAAAGTCATGGCTAGACCGCATTAAACATCCTGAAGGTGCGCTTGTGCCGAAACAACAAGGCTACTATTATTACCTCAATGGTCTGATGATTTCTCAGACCAATATGAATGAGGCTGAAAAATATTTCAGAAAGGCCGAAAAACTAGGACTCAGTATGTCTGCCGATATGGCCATGGTCAAGTTGAATCTAGCAGGTATTGCCATGTCCAAACAACGCAAGCGTGAGGCTGAGGGTCTTTTGGCGGAGGCCAAAAAACTGGACAAACATCAAATGATGACCGATCAAATTAAGATGATGCAACAGCAAATGAAGAAATCTGGTGGGCCCCGGCAACAATTCTCTCGCGGTGGCCGCAGTGGTCGCGGGCGCTAGAGGCTTGACCCCACCCTGCCGCTTACCGGTTTTAAATTGCGTATCTTGCACTTTGCAAAGTATTCACTCAAAGCGATTTATGACTTTTACGTCCCTGAGAAATAGTGTGTTTTTAATCTGCATCTCTGTCCTTTGCATGCCAGTAGTTTATGGGCAAGTCGACCAACAAAAGACATTCTTCTCAGAGGTGATTGGCCAAAACATCCGCAAATACCGTTACGAATCACGCAGAGCGATTAAAGATAAAGACGACCAGCGGCTTCAGTTTTTATTTGATTCTTTAGTCGATCACGTGGTCATCAACAGCTACTTAGATAATTTTAAAGTCCGTAAGTTCAATGGTCGGCGCATTGAATTGGATCATTTCGAAAAACCCATGTATTTGATCACTTATGCCGACTGGTGCACTCCAGGCGTGGGGGAACTACCGGCACTCAACGATATTGTTGACAAAAACCATGAATCTATAGATTTTGTCATTTTATTTTGGGGTCCAAGACGCTCGGTCCGTAAAATCAAACAACGACTTAATAGAAAAATAACGGTATTGTTTGTTAACGAGAAGGAGAATGACCATAGTTTCATCATCAAACGCATGAAGCACAGCTTAGGGTTTCCTACTACTTTTTTGTTATCTCAAGATCAACGGATCATCAGCGTGTCGCGCATGCTCTCTCACCATTACAACCTGGCTTACGCGGCCTCTTACAACAAGCATTTCCAGCAATTCACCCAGAGTGTTTCCCTATTAAAGGCACAATCCATTAGTCGCCTTGATTCAGTCAAATAGATGTTTTAGTGTGCCTTGGCAACTTCTAAGGCCTGTCGTAGTAACCTAATTTTGGAATCTCAATATAATAAACCTTACGCGAAGCATTATTTAAATGACTTTGGCGCAACCAAGGATTATGAATCTTAAGGATTTTGTAGTTGATGCCATAGTCTTGGGCAAAGCGAACAAAATTGCTCACCGCCGTATCTACTTTTACCTTTTTGGTAGGAATGGCTTCATAGAGATGTTCTTGATCATAGCGAAACCCATAAGACTCGGTGTTTTCGAGCAGTTCCTTAAAGGCCAAGATCCTAAAGACATAGCGACTCGTTTCTTCATTGAGCAATAAATCATAATAAGAGTTGACCTCCTGCTTGTTCATTTGCGATTTAATTCCAGTACGCCCAGCATTGTAGGATGCTGCAGCCAACGTCCAAGATCCGAAAAGTTCTTTCGCATCTTTAAGGTAAGCCGCGGCGACCTGGGTCGCTTTGATTAAATTAAAACGCTCATCGACATTGGCATTTACTTCGAGCCCATATTCTTTGGCCGTAGTTTTCATAAACTGCCAAAACCCAGCAGCACCAGCTGGCGAGGTCACATTCTGCAAGCCGCTTTCAATGATTGCCAAGTATTTGAAATCCACTGGGACGCCCTCCGCGATTAAAATCGAGTCAATCAGCGGAACATATTTATGCGCCCGTTTAATGATCAGAAGCGCATTGGACTGCCAGTAAGTATTGACCAAAAGCTCGCGGTCTAGACGTTCTTTGACGTCGGGATGATTCAGCGGTACGCTTTCGCCCGCGAAAGACATCTCTACGGGGATGGGTAGCGCTTGTACGTTATAGTTTTGTGCTGAGACCTCAGCCAAGGAAGCCCATAGCTGTTGCGGCATATCAACCTTCTGCTGACCAAAACCCATTTGCCAAACAAAAAAGAAAAGAAAACAATTCAGGGGCCAATTTAAGTTCGATTTCATGTGCTTATTTTACCATATAAAGGTAAAAATTCAACAGAGACCAGCCCTTAATTGTTTAAAATTGTTGCTAACAATTTTGAAATTTGACGCGCATGCGTGATGATCATGATATGACTTCCACCTTCAATGATTTGGGCATTTTTGATTGACTTAATGGGGAACATCTCATCACGATCTCCATGGATATGAATGGGGTCTTTACCCTGAGCGGATGGTTCCCATTGAAGGATTTGATGCACCGACCAACGAAGATACCCTTCTGACCGCACAGGCAAATAATGATCGTATTGACGTAAGCGCTTTTCGACCACAAAAGGCAGGATCTGGTAAGGACGGTAATTCATATAGCGCATCATGAAGAACGGTAACATTTTGTGAAGACTCCAGCGATACCCTATACGCATCCATAGAGGCTTCTCTGCTGATGATTTGATACTCGAAATGATGATGGTTTTTACCGGGTCATTCATCAATGACAATTCTTGCGCAATAACGCCGCCAAATGAGACACCTACCAATGCAAAGGGCATAGAGCGATCAATCGTCTGTCCCATACGGATGGTATAGGCCTTTAATGATTCATCTTTTATCGGTTCTAACCAAGACAAGACTTTTACCGAAAATTGACTTTCGTTCCATTCCAAAGAATCAAAGCTTGCGGTGTCCGCAGACATGCCTGGAATCAAATAAACATTAAGTGGTTGGTCAAAAACCATAAGAAAGGTTATTTTGTTTCTCTCGAATATCAGCCATTATGATTACCTTTACATCACAGAGAATTATTGCGCTATTTTAATCGGATCGGCCAAAGCTATGAAAAAGATTTTACATCCTGCCAGTACACGGGGTCAAGCCAATTACGGTTGGCTAGAAGCCAATTACTCGTTTAGCTTTGCCAACTACTTTGATCCAAACCGTCTGCAATTTGGTCAATTACGGGTCCTCAATGATGATAAGATCGCACCGGGAATGGGCTTCGGCAAGCACCCGCATCAAAACATGGAGATTGTGACCATCCCTTTGAGTGGCAGCTTGCAGCACGAAGATTCACTGGGCCATAGTGGCGTTGTCACTTCTGGTGAAATACAAGTTATGAGCGCAGGACACGGGGTAGAACACAGTGAGTTTAATGCCTTAAAAGACGAGGCGTTAACGTTGTTTCAAATCTGGATTTTTCCAGACACGCAAAATGTCACCCCACGTTATGACCAAAGAACGATTGCCCCATTACTTGAGCTTAATGCAATGACGCCTGTAGTTGTGCCCAAAAGTGCCGCAACCGAAAATGCCCTCTGGATCCACCAGAATGCTTATTTCTATATGGGGGTATTTGACCAAGTGACCACCACAAATATTGCCCTTCACGGAGCCCAACAAGGCCTTTATCTGATGGTCATTGAAGGACAGATAAATGTTGATGGTGTGACCCTAAATCGTCGTGATGCTATAGGCATACACCACACACAGTCCGTACCTTTTGAGGCAAGCGCCGACACCAAATTACTCGCCATAGAAATACCTATGTAACCAAAAAATAAAACCAAATATGATTGATGATGTTGTAATAATAGACAATGAATTTTTAAGACAATTTGAGTTGGAAATTGGCGATAATATGGCACGTATCGAATATGCCCTCCAAGAACGAAAAATATTTTTGACCAAATTCGACATGTGTCAAGAACTTATCGATCAAGGATTTAAAGAAATCTTCATTAAAGCTGTTTTTGAAAATGTGCGCGAAAGAGGGATATCATTGGTACCTACTAGTTCGGAAATCGCTCTCTTTTTCAAGCGTAATCGTTCAAAATACAAACCACTGTTGCCTATTGGCATGAACATTTAGGCCGTCTGAGCTGACGCCAAAAAATCAAATCGCACAAGACCATCTTCATCAATACGATCTAGTCGGACACGCCTCAATGTGTTGACTAGGCTGGGATTCCAGGGCGCTTTGACTTTGACATAGTTCTGGGTGAATCCATGAATATAGCCTAGTTTATTTTCCCCCTCAAACAATACATCAAACACTTCCCCCAATTGAGCTTCATAAAAGGCACGCCGTTTCTTAACTGATAAGCCACGCAACATCTTGCTCCTTTTTCTTCTGACCTTTAGAGGCACAACATCAGACATTTGAGCCGCCGCTGTATTGTCCCGCTCAGAATAAGTAAAGACGTGGAGATAACTGATATCTAGAGCACTTAAATACGCATAGGTTTCTAAGAAAAGTGCCTCGGTTTCCCCTGGGAAACCCACAATGACATCTACACCAATACAGGCCTGAGGTAATTTTTGCCGGATCAAATCAATACGATCGGTATAGAGTGCTCTATTGTAACGGCGCTTCATTAGTTTGAGTAGTGTATCACTCCCACTTTGTAACGGTATATGAAAATGGGGTACAAATTTATCGGCTCGAGCGACAAAGTCAATCAACTCTGCCTTCAAAAGATTGGGTTCTATAGAGGAGATGCGCACGCGCGCAACACCAGATACTTGGTCTAGAGCCTCTATGAGCTGATAAAATGTATGCTGATGGCGTTTATTGCCAAATTCGCCTTTTCCATAATCACCAATATTGACACCCGTAAGGACTATTTCCTTAATACCCCGATCCACAATCTCTTTGGCATTACGGCATATATTTTCTAAGGTATCTGAGCGCGATATACCTCGTGCCAATGGAATGGTGCAATAGGTACACTTATAGTCACATCCATCTTGAACTTTCAAAAACGCTCTTGTGCGGTCTCCTATGGAGAAGGAACCTACATAAAAATCAGCCTCCTCAATGGAACAGCTATGTACAATCGCTTTTGGAGTGACCCCTTGATTCTGCTCCAATAATTCATTGAGATAAGCCGTTACTTTAAATTTTTCGCTTGCGCCCAATACCATGTCTACTCCATCGACCGAAGCCAACTCACTTGGCTTGAGCTGCGCGTAACAGCCAATGCCTATAATGAAGCCCTCTGGATTTTTTTTCTGGGCCTGACGCACAATACTTTTAAAACGCTGGTCTGCATTTTCGGTAACACTACAGGTATTGATTACATAAATTTCGGCCTGATCTTCAAAGCCAACGCGCTCATAGCCTTCATCGACAAAGCTTCTCGCTATAGTCGCGGTTTCACTAAAGTTGAGTTTACAGCCAAGCGTATAAAATGCTACTTTTTTTGTTGCTTTCATTCTTGTATTTTAGCCAAGAGGAATTCTAAAATACAACTAAATTTTATATTCGATGAACTGCACACATGCTTCCAGAATACTTCTATTGGCCTTTGCTGCTTTGCTCGGTATCCTGCCCTTATTGACTTCTTGCCAAGATGCCTTCCCCGAGAGGCCCAATACCTCCGTATTTCGTTACAACGAGTCAGCCAGTATCAGTTCCCTAGATCCTGCTTTTGCGCGCAACCCGCAAAACATATGGCCCACCAATCAACTCTTTAATGGTCTGGTTCAACTGGATGATTCACTTATGATCCAACCGGACTTAGCGCATTCTTGGGAATATAACGACAGCAGCAGAGTCTATAGGTTTTTTCTCAGAGACGATGTTTCCTTTCATGAAAATCCCGCTTTTGCCCCCCAGAAAACACGCAAGGTAACCGCACATGATTTTGTCTATAGTTTTGACCGTTTAAATGATCCCAAAATAGCCTCACCCGGGAGTTGGGTGCTGCATCAAGTCGCTGATTATTACGCCGAAAGCGATCTTGTCTTTGTTATCCAACTCAAGCAATCCTTTCCACCATTTCTGGGTATTTTATCGATGCGCTATTGCTCGGTAGTCCCTCATGAAGCCATCACTTATTACGGCAAAGACTTCCGTAAAAACCCAGTCGGCACAGGGCCTTTTCATTTCAAGTTATGGATCGAAAACACCAAGTTAGTCTTGCGAAAAAACCCATTTTACTTCGAAAAAGATAGCACAGGTGTGTCCCTACCCTATTTGGAGGCCGTTGCGATCACTTTTTTACCAGATAAGCAAAGTGAGTTTTTGGAGTTTAGTCAAGGGAACTTGGACTTTATTTCAGGTATTGATCAGTCCTACAAAGATGAATTACTGACCTCTTCAGGTGCCTTGAGGGCTAAATATAAGGAGTCGACCTATATGCTCTCGATACCTTTCCTTAATACTGAGTATATAGGTTTTTACCTGTCAAATGACCAATTAGAAGTGCAGTCTATCAAGTTACGGCAAGCCGCGAATTATGGTATCGACCGTAAAAAAATGATCACCTACTTGCGCAATGGTATTGGTATTCCTGGCACATATGGATTTATTCCTCATGGCATGCCCGGAGCTGTTGATCATGAACTATACCCTTATGACTTTAAAAAATCACAAGCTTTGGTACAGGAGTTCATAAAAGAGCACAATAAAGCGCCAAAACTAACGATAAGCACTAATAGCCAGTACTTGGACATCTGTGAATATATACAAACAGAGCTGGAAAAAGTGGGTATTGAGGTCGCCATCGACGTTATGCCTCCCGCAACACTACGCCAGTTAAAAAACACTGGAGGTCTCGAACTTTTCCGGGGAAGTTGGGTGGCAGACTACCCCGACGCCGAAAATTATTTATCACTTTTTATCAGCGACAACTTCACCCCAAACGGGCCCAATTACACGCACTTCAAAGACCCCGTGATCGATTCGCTCTATACGGCTGCACTTCAAAGCAGCGATCTTAAGTCCCGACTCAAAATATATCAAGCCATGGATGCCCGTATCATGGAGCAAGCACCTGTGATTCCTTTGTATTATGATATGGCTGTGCGTTTTGTGCATCAAGAGGTCCAAGGCCTGGGCATTAATCCACAAAATTTTCTTTTCCTCAAGCACGTCAAGAAAACGGCCAAAAGCCAAACCAAAGAAAATGAATAAGTTCATTGATTAAACCATTAAAGACCTTAAGAGTCACAGTTTCAAAATTAATGGATAAACAACCACTCACTTTTGACCCGAAAATTCTTTCATGCCTGTATCTTGTTTTTTGCCGCGCAATGGGCAATGGCGCAAGACCTGAATTTTGAATTTTGGTTCAACGACGCACCTTTAGTTCTGGGCCAAACTTATTACGTACCTCAATTTGCAGATAGTGTTCGCATTGAAAAACTGGCTTTCTATATTTCTGATGTGGTCCTAAAAGACCTTGAAAAACAGAACGCAACGAAAATAACTGACGTCCATCTCATCGATTTATCACAGCAGCATACCTTGGTTGTTGAACGCCCCACACTCAACCATGAAGCCCAGCTTTTGACTTTTAATTTGGGGATTGACAGTACAAGGCAGGTCTCTGGTGTTTTTTCGGGCCCTTTAGATCCGACCAAAGGCATGTATTGGACATGGCAAAGCGGTTATATCAATACAAAATTACAAGGGACAAGTGCAAGCAGCAGTGCGCGGAATCATAAATTTGAGTTTCATTTAGGTGGCTACCGTATGCCTTATAATACCTTGCAGCATGTGGCCCTTCCGATAAATAAGAAGCAACCCAAAATAATGGTGGATCTGGGTGCTTTTTTCGACACTCTTTCCATTAACAATACCAATCATGTCATGCGCCCAGGCAAAGAAGCCCTGGCCCTGAGCCAACTGTTTGCCCTCACAATTAAGCCTTATGACGAATAAATCAATATTCTGGGGGTTGCTCTGCGCCATGATGTGCAGCATAGGATTGAGTTGGATCGGGCTGCGTCATTATCCAAACTACTTTCCAAAACCTTATTACGAAGGACGCATGACCGACATGTCTGTTCCGGAAATTGATTTGGGACGTCATTTGTTTTACGATCCCCGATTATCTCGTGACAACAGTATTTCTTGTGCCAGCTGCCATTCACCGTTTAATGCCTTTGCGCACAGTGATCACGATTTAAGTCATGGAATCGACGATCAAATCGGTACCCGAAATGCACCAGGGCTCTTTAATTTGGGCTGGCAGACCGAATTTATGTGGGATGGAGCGATCAATCATTTGGATATGCAAGCCCTGGCCCCCATGACCCATCCAAAAGAGATGGATGAATCATTAACCAACGTGCTACAAAAACTTTCGACTGACGCTTTCTACCGCAAAAAATTTGAAAACGTTTATGGTCCCGATGGGCTTACAGGCCCCAATTTTTTACGCGCATTAACAGCCTTCGAGCTTTCACTCATATCGACCGATGCCTATTACGATAAGGTCACCCAAAATAGAGCGCAATTTACCAAGCAACAAGTGCGAGGTCAAGCGCTTTTCACAAAACACTGTCAAAGTTGCCATACGGCTCCGTTATTCAGTAATTATGAATTTGTGCGCCATACCCTTAAGATTGATAGCACTTTGGATGATTTGGGACGTTTTATGGTCACCCTGCGTTCGCAAGACTCTGCACGGTTTAAAGTGCCCTCATTACGTAATCTCAGTTTCACAGCGCCATACATGCATGACGGAAGATTTCATTCCCTTCGTGAAGTGCTCAACCATTATGCCCAAACAGATACAGCGCGCCCCGACGTTGATCCGCGACTCAAGAAAGCGGTCGTGGCCGATGCGGTCGACAAAACAGACCTGATCGCCTTCTTACTGACCCTTAATGACACTACATTCGTGTTTAATCCAGACCATCGATTACCTTATCATTATTAATTAACCGATTATATAGCTCATGAAAAAATACGCCACCACTCTGATTCTGCTCTTAGCACCCTTATCCCTGATTTATGCGCAGCTGAATCCTGCCATTACCTCCTGGCTTCAAAACACCACAGAAACCGGACATTATTATATGGCAGGCAATGCCACACCAATAGCCAATGGTATATTGGTGAATTGTCAACTCGTTGAGTATTCTCAAGATTATGTCTACGTGCATGCCACAGGAATACCCGCCTACCCCACAGGGCCCTTTTTGGATGGAAATCCTTCGCAGGCTTCCAACCAAGACGTCATCTTTAAGTATCCTTTAGCCCCTCAAGCCAACACAGGTGCCGCGATATCGACCAATGGAGGCAATATCGGTGCCTTTATCAACGGCGTTGCCTTGTTTGATTTTCGCGACGGGACCAGTTGGGATACAGCCAGTAATAGATTATGTGGTGGACCAGGCAACCCGCCTTGTCCCGGACCACCAGGCACCCTTCAATCATGGAATAGAGATGCTATACCTGCCGAGATGGCTGGTTTTGACTGCTCCAAAGCACATCCAGCTATGGGTAATTACCACCACCACCAAAACCCTTCCGCCTTCAAATTGGATTTAACTGTGGTTTCTGACATTTGCAACCTCTATGACGCAGATGGTCTTTACGCCATTGATCCAGACCAGCACAGTCCATTGATCGGTTATGCCTATGACGGCTTTCCGATTTATGGAGCCTATGGATTTCAGAATCAAGACGGTACGGGGGGTGTCGTCCGGATCAAATCAGGGTATCAATTAAGAAACATTACCGCACGCACCCATTGGGCCGATGGCACCAATGTCCCTGATGGACCAGCAATTAATGGGACCTACTATCTGGGCTATTTCCGTGAAGATTATGAATTCATCGAACACCCAACAGAACAAGATTATTTAGATCAGCACAATGGACGGTTTTGTGTGACGCCACAATACCCTAATGGCATCTATGCTTACTTTGCAACTGTGGATGAACAATGGAACTCATTTTATCCGTATGCTGTAGGCCCTACATTTTATGGCCTTGCACAAGACCGAGTCGTGACAAGCGTCAATGAAAACACAATCATTTATGACAATACCTTGGGGTTTGCTGAAAATGATCTTAACCGCACACATATCGAGATCATCCCCAATCCGGCATCAGATTTGATCGCCATCCAACTGGGCGATCTCATTACCTGTGATGTGGTTTTGGATTTGTTTGACAGTAGCGGAAAACAAGTGCGCTCTTCAGTAATCAAAAAAGGCAGTACTATCAGTTACTTTGACGTACAAACCCTTTATGACGGTGCTTACTTTATTCGATTAAAAACCCGCACACAACAGGTTACAAAAAAAGTCATGATCAAAAGGGAATAACCCAGAATGTATCTTTCGGGAGGCCATCAGTTAATGCCTTAGTCCTTTCGATAAACTTTTGTCTGTTCAAAGAGGCTTAAAAACAGTGCTTGGTCATGATCAGTCCAATCGATGGAACGACGACTCATGACGCGTTGTGCTGTAAGACAGGCTTTTTCCAAACCATATGTGGTCAAACCTGCAGCACCGCCCCAACTAAAACTGGGAATGAAATTGCGGGGAAATCCACTGCCAAAAATATTAGCACTCACGCCAACAACACTACCGGTATTAAACATGGTGCCAATTGCACTTTTGCTGTGGTCGCCCATCATCAGGCCACAAAATTCCAAACCCGTTTGGGCAAATAGTCCGGTTTTATAATCCCAGAGGCGCACAGGATCATAATTATTTTTGAGATTCGAGGTGTTGGTATTGGCCCCGAGATTACACCAAAAGCCAATCACCGAGTTACCCAAATAACCATCGTGGCCTTTGTTGCTGTAACCCATGAGCATTGAATTACTGATCTCACCACCTACCTTGCAATAAGGCCCAATGGTGGTCCCGCCGTATAGCTTAGCACCCATTTTAACAACTGCTCCTTCGGCAATAAACAATGGGCCTCTGAGCATTGCCCCTTCCATAATGGTCACATTTTTACCAATGTATATTGGGCCTTCGCTAGCGTTCATAGTACAAAAAGTCATTTGTGCCCCTTTGGCAACGTAGATGTGCTCAGGGGCAATCGCTTGAACTGAATCAGGCAACGCCTCTGAGGGCGCATCGTTTTTTAAAAGGGAAATATCATTTGCGATCTCACGAGGGTTGTGCGCAAAGATGTCCCAGGTATTCTGAATGAAATTAAGATCTCCACCGGAAAACATTATAGAAGTCAACTGATCTTGAGAATCTTCTTTATAATTGGCGCTTCTATAGGCAACCAGCACATCGCCGTGATACAAGGCTTGATCGATTTCTAAGGCTTTTAATACCTCTATCAATACCTTACTGGGCAAAACCCCTGCATTAATCCATATATTGTCTTGCGCTTTGTCCAAAGGAAACAAACGGGTCAAATAATCTTGTGTGTGCACCAAGACTGTGTCCTTTAAACTGCGCTCCCACTTCTGCTTAATGGTGAGCCCTCCTACGCGCAACTCGGCGACTGGGCGGGTATAGGTAAAAGGTAAAAGTGCTTGCCTAAACGGTCCGTCAAATAAGATATAATTCATAAGGTCATTGTTTCATCTCCAACTAAAAATTAAAAATACAAAACTAATTGGTATCACATTTTTAAATTGACGCAATAAAAAAAGGCCTTCACATGGAAGGCCCTTAAACTTTAGGTTTGATCCTAAATTATTTTTTGAAGCTGGAGTATTTGTTTTTAAACTTATCAATACGTCCTGCTGTATCAACCAACTTGTGCTTCCCAGTGTAAAAAGGGTGTGACGAGCGAGAAATTTCCATCTTGACCACAGGATATTCAACACCATCTACTTCAATGGTTTCCTTTGTGACAGCAGCAGATTTAGTGATAAAAACATCTTCATTAGACATGTCTTTAAAGGCAACTAATCTATAATTCTCTGGGTGTATTCCTTTTCTCATGGTCTTTATATTAAAGCTTTTGATGTCATTTTAGCCATTTAGGGCCTAAAAGCGGATGCAAATTTAATCATAAATTGGAATTAGACAATACTTTCATCTTTTTTTTAGATAAAAAATGAGGTAACAATTTAGTACATTTGTCCACAGTTTAACCAGAGAAATTCCAAAATCATGTCTGAAATGCTTACTCCGAAAAAAAATGCCATCAATCACGGTACTATGCTTGGCCTTATGCTTGGTCTCAGCACGACCTTAATGTACGCCCTAAACACCGAATTATTTACCAAGTGGTGGATTGGCACGTTGAGCCTGCTTTTGGTGATCGCTATGGGGATCATCTCAACGGCCAAATCCAAAGGGATTTTATCCGGTGTCATGACTTTTAAAGAGGCCTTCACCTCTTATTTTATAACCACAGCTGTCGGTTTAGCGATCAGCACTGCGGTAGGCATCTTGATCTTTACCATTATTGATCCAGATTTGGCAACCTTTCTCAACGAGCGTTCTTTAGAAATTGCACAAGAAATGATGATTCGATTTGGAGCACCACCAGAAGAAATAGAGAAACAAATAGCTAACTTGTCTCAGGTGGACAATTTTTCCATCGCGAGTCAAGCCAAGTCGTACGTCTCACTTTTGATCTTTCACTCGGTACTTGGACTACTTGTGGGTTTAATTTTCAAGAAAGCCGCACCCACAGACTAAACCAGCCGAATGGATCTATCTGTCGTCATACCGCTGCTAAACGAAGAAGGTTCTATTGCTGAACTACACCAATGGTTAGTCAAGGTTTTAGAAGTCCGTGAACTCAGCTATGAAATCATTTTTATAGATGACGGGAGTACCGATCAGTCTTGGTCAATAATCCAAGCGATCGCCAAAACAGATCCCAACACCAAAGCGGTGCGTTTTCAAAAGAACTACGGTAAGTCACAAGCGCTGCATGCTGGATTTCTTAAGGCACAAGGAAGTGTTGTGGTGACCATGGACGCCGACTTACAAGACAACCCTGAAGAAGTTCCTTCGCTCTATCAAATGATCCAAACCGGCAAATATGACATGGTTTCAGGATGGAAGAAAAAACGCTTCGATCCCTTTTTCGGGAAAAATTTACCTTCTAAATTGTTTAACTACGCTGCCCGTAAAACCTCAAAAGTGGCCCTACACGATTTTAATTGTGGCCTCAAAGCCTACAAAAATGAAGTTGTTAAAGCTATCGAAGTTACCGGTGATATGCACCGCTATATACCAGTATTGGTCAGTAATGCCGGATTTCTCAAGATCGGCGAAAAAGTCGTGCAACATCAAGCGCGCAAATACGGGACAACTAAATTTGGTTCTGAGCGCTTTATTCGCGGTTTTTTAGACCTTATCACGATTTCCTTTCTTTCAAGATTTGGCAAACGGCCCATGCATTTTTTTGGGTCATTGGGTGTGCTCATGCTCGCCTTGGGCTTTCTGTTTTCGGCCTATCTGGGCTTGGATAAATTATGGATCCACCCTGCCGGTCGACTGATAACGGAACGACCCCAGTTCTACATTGCCCTTACAGCCATGATTTTAGGGAGTCAGTTCTTTGTCGCGGGCTTCTTGGGTGAATTAATTCTGCGCAGCAAGCCACAACGCAATAACTACTTAATTAAAGAAGTCTTAAACTTAGATTGATTCGGCCAATAATCCGTATTTTTGGCCATAATAAAAAAGGAATATAGGATCCATGCAACACCTCTCAGATGACATTCTAAAAAAAGCACAACGTTGGTTAGACCCGCTTTTTGATGCCACGACCCAATCCGAAGTTACCTCATTATTAGCAGGTGACCCTGAGCGCGTTGAGGACGCGTTTTACAAATCTTTGGCTTTTGGTACCGGGGGCATGCGCGGAATCATGGGCCCTGGAGATAACAGAATCAATAAATACACCTTAGGCAAGGCCACTCAAGGTTTGGCGCAGTACATGCATCAGGTATTCCCCACACAGGACAAGAAAGTCGTCATCGCTTATGATTGCCGTCACAACAGCAAAGCACTGGCCCAAATGGTGGCTCAAGTATTTGCCGCCAACAACATTGAAGCCTTTGTCTTTTCTGATTTACGGCCTACGCCCGAGTTATCTTTTGCCGTGAGGCATCTCGGTTGTCAATGTGGTATCGTTTTAACCGCTTCACACAACCCACCTCAATACAACGGTTATAAAGTCTATTGGCAAGATGGAGGCCAACTGGTTCCACCACAAGATGCCGCCATCATCCAGCGCATCAATGCATTGGACTACGCCGACATAAAATTTGATGCTTCAGAACATTTAATCCATCAGATCGATCAAGAAGTCGATCAGGCCTTCATAGGCGCTTCTCTTGCCGCTGTAACACAGCAAACCACTTCGACCCAACGCGAGGATCTCAAAATTGTGTTTACCCCACTCCACGGTACATCGATAACGATGGTCCCACCAGTACTCGAAAAGGCTGGATTTAAAGGTTTATCAATTGTGGCAGCTCAAGCGGTACCAGATGGTGATTTTCCTACGGTGAAGTCCCCTAATCCGGAAGAGCCAGAAGCCCTTGCTCTAGCTATGGAACAAGCCGAGCGCGAGCAAGCCGATTTGGTTATCGGAACGGATCCAGATTGCGATCGTTTGGGTATTGCGGTACGCGATGATCAAGGCCAACTGCAATTACTCGATGGTAATCAGGCCATGATTGTCAAAACGCATTTTTTACTCGAACAATACCGCAAAGCAGGGAAATTAGACCAAACCTTCATTGCCTCCACTATTGTATCTACCCCGATGATGCGGGTTTTGGCCGATCATTATGGGGTGACCTACCGAGAAGGTCTGACCGGTTTTAAGTGGATCGCAAAAATGGTTAAAGATTTTCCACAGGAACATTTTATTGGTGGCGGCGAAGAGAGTTTTGGTTATATGGTCGGGGATTTTGTCCGCGACAAAGATGCCGTTACCGCAAGCTTACTGATTTGTGAAATTGCTGCGTTCCAAAAAGCACAGGGCACCAGTATCTGGGCTTATTTGCAAAGCCTATACAAAAAGCACGGTTACTTCCAAGAAGTATTGATTTCTATGGTCAAGCAAGGGCGCAAGGGCGCTGAAGAAATTGAAGACATCATGAAATCCTTGAGAGAACAACCACCAAAGGAATTAGGCGGTTCAGCGGTCCGGTTCGTGGAAGACTACCAGACCCAAACACAAACTGATCTGACTACTGGCGTACAAACACCATTGGATCTTCCGCAGTCCAATGTACTGATTTTTAACACAGAAAAGGGCGGTAAAATAGCTGCCCGTCCCAGTGGAACAGAACCAAAAATTAAATTTTACATCAGCGTCCGGGCTGATGATGCCGAAGGCCTAGCGCCTCAAATTCAGCAAATCAAAACAGACCTTAGACTCGTATAATGACTTATTTTAAAAGCATCTTACATTTTGCCAAACCCTACATGGGTTATGCATGGCTCAATATCATTGCCAATATATTCTATGCGCTTTTTGGCACCTTGGCTTTTGTCTCTTTGATGCCGATGCTTAAAGTCCTTTTTCAGAATGCTACCAAAATAAACATCAAACCAACCTATGAAGGTATTGGTAATATTGGTGGCTACTTCGAAGATTTAATGAATTACTACATCACCCAAAAGATTGATTCTCAAGGCGAACTATATGCCCTATCCCTGATGATTACTTTGGTGATTTCGACCTTTTTACTTAAAAATTTATTTGGGTACACCGCTATGTACTTCATTACCTATTTGCGCAATGGGGTCCTGCGTGATTTACGCAATGAAGTTTACCGCAAAACAGTACTGTTGCCTATTTCATATTACTCCGAAAAGCGCAAAGGAGATACCATAAGCCGTATTTCTTCCGATATCCTCGAGATACAACACTCTTTTTTATCGATCCTCGAGCTTTTAGTTCGAGAGCCCTTGATGATTCTATTTACCATTGTTGCCATGCTTTTAATTAGCAGCAAGCTCACGGTTTTTGTCTTTATATTCATTCCTTTGTCCGGTTTTGCCATTGCCTATATCGGTAAAAGTTTAAAGAAAAAAAGTGGCCGGGTTCAAAAAGAACAAGGCACATTTCTCTCTATTGTAGAAGAAACCTTAGGCGGGCTAAAGATCATTAAAGGCTTTAATGCTCAAAAACAGTTTCAGGAACGTTTCGGGCAAAGCACTAACCGGTTTTTTCACTTTTCAAATCGTCTCATGCACCGCCAGAATTTGGCCGTGCCGATTAGTGAGTTCTTAGGGATATTGGTCATCGCTATGTTACTTTGGTTCGGCGGATCCATGGTCCTTGTCGATCACACGCTTGCTCCAGAGGCTTTTATTGTCTACATGGGTCTAGCTTACAACATTCTAACCCCTGCAAAAGCCATCAGTAAAGCCAGTTATAGCGTTAAGAAAGGAAATGCGGCTGCAGAACGCGTTCTGGAGATCTTAACGACTGAATCAACCATTCAAGAAGTCGCTAATGCCCATATTAAGCAAGGCTTTGATCAGAGCATAGCCCTAAATAATGTGTCTTTCAAATACGAAGATCAATGGGTTTTGAACGATATTTCACTCCAAATCCCTAAAGGAAGTACCGTTGCTCTTGTGGGGCAAAGCGGCAGTGGTAAAAGTACGATTGCCAATTTACTGACCCGGTTTTATGATGTCAATAAAGGAAACATTACGATCGATGGCTACCCCATTACAGAGCTGACCATTGCCTCACTTCGGGGTCTTATGGGATTGGTAACACAAGATTCCATTTTATTCAACGACACGGTTCGTGGTAATTTATTAGTGGCCAAAGCTAACGCCAGTGACCAGGAACTTATAGAAGCCCTAGAGGTGGCCAATGCTTATGAATTTGTTACCGCTCTACCACTAGGTTTAGATACTAATATTGGCGACTCTGGCAATAAATTAAGTGGTGGACAAAAACAACGCCTGAGTATTGCGCGTGCTGTACTTAAGAATCCACCTATCATGATTTTGGACGAAGCCACTTCTGCTTTGGATACCGAAAGCGAACGCCTGGTCCAACAGGCTTTGGAAAACATGATGAAACACCGCACATCATTAGTCATAGCGCACAGACTTTCTACCATTCAAAAGGCGGATTTGATCATTGTTCTTTCACAAGGAAAGATTGTCGAACAAGGGAAACACGACGAATTATTGTTGCAAAAAGGCATCTACCACAACTTGGTTGCGATGCAATCCTTCAATTAGAGCCAAAAAAAAGAAGCGGTTGGGGCTCCGCTTCTTCTGTTTTTTGAACCACCTTGGGGCTAGCGGCTCAATGTCTTATTTTGTTACACCAAAGATAGAACATTATTTCAATCCACCAAACTTTTTTTGCATTTTATCGTGTAATTATGCATTTCATCCGATATATAAGGCTATTTATTGTTCCTATGGTATGGTTATTTTCTCATTACGGAGACTATCCTCTCATTGGAATTATATTTAATTCATTGTAGATCAGTGTTATAAAATTATAAGTTAATTGCTATAGTGCCAGAAACGACTATTTTCTTATATTTCTATCGATATCCGCGTTTTTTAAGCGTTTTTATCGCCAGGATGTCATAAAAATTTCGGAGTTGCGTTATTTGCCGCGGCATTTAGCCATCTCTTTTAAACCTTTGCCGGGTTTAAACGTCATAATAGCCCATGGATAACAACCCAGATAAAGAAATCATTGCATTACTCATCGATCCAAAAACCAAGGATCGGGCTTTTGGTGAACTGGTGCATCAATACAAGAAGCGCTTGTATTGGCAAATACGGCACATCGTGCTCAATCACGATGACGCCGATGATGTTTTACAAAATACCTTTATCAAAATTTACCGCCACTTACCGAGCTTTAAAGGAGACAGTAAGCTCTTTACTTGGATGTACCGCATTGCCACAAATGAGGCTTTGACCTTTATAAAAAAGGCCGCCAAACGCAACTTCATTACCCAACAAGAATTAATGGATCTTAAGATTGATCAACTCAGTGGCGATCATTACTTCGATGGAAATGAAGCCGAAATTAAGCTGCAGCGCGCCATAGCGCGGCTGCCGCACAAGCAACAGATGGTTTTTAAAATGAAATATTACCAGAACTATACTTATATAGCCTTATCCGAGCTCTTGGGGACAAGTGTCGGGGGGCTCAAAAGCAATTACCACATCGCACAAAAAAAAATAACACAATACCTACTTAATGAAACCCTTGAGTAAATTCTGAGTCCATTATAAACATGAAGCAACCAAACGCATACCGCCCATTTAAAGTTCCTGACAGCTATTTTTCGGGATTAGAGCAAGAGGTCATGGATCAATTGGCATTCGAAGCACAAGCGCAAACCCATAAAGACCAAGAATCCTTTCAAGTTCCGAATGACTATTTTGACCGTATCGACCCGCAGCAGTTTATTTCTTTAAACCAGGATACAACCGTTCAACACCTTAGACCTTACCTCATAAAAACCCTGGCCATTGCCGCCTCATTGACCCTTATTTGGCTGTTGACCACTAAAAAAGACCTAGAGCCCTTAGCCCAAATTAGCGATGAACAGATTGAGCAATATGCTGCAATTTATATGGATAACGACGACTTCTGGCCCTTGATTAGCGCAGCAGATTTGACGCCTGATCTGATATTAGACACCGACGAAGCTCCCAACGCGCTTGAATATTTTTTTGAACTAAATGAATTATACTTAATACTCGACTTATGAAACATCTGAGACGATTACTCATCTTTACCCTAATTTTAGGAACGACTCTATCCAACGCCCAAGGAAAAGAGCCCCTGAATCCAAAAATCAAAGCGTTCAAGACAGGGCTCATTACCAATGCATTATCCTTAACTCCAGAGCAAGCTCAGAAATTCTGGCCCATCTACAATCAATACAATGACCAAATCATGCAATTGATGCGCGAGCATCGACATGCTTTCCGTGATATCCAACCCAGTTCTATTGACTCTTGGAGTGATGCCGCGGTAGAAAAAACGCTCAAATCACTCAAGACACTAAAACAAAGAGAATTTGAATTGATAGAGCAAATGACTCAAGCCTTAGAACCTGTGATCAGTCAAAAGCAGCAATTGCAACTCTTCCTGAGTGAAGAAGAGTTTCGCCGTCAATTAATGGACCGAATTCGCCGTCGTGGTGCGCCTGGTGATGGTAAGGGCGGCAACGATCATTCTCCGCGATAAAAGGTCAAGCGTGCTATTATATTGGCGCCACTGGCATAGGCCAAAGTGTCATTAACAAATCGTAGCGCATAAAACGGTGTCTTGTCCAAATGATTCCAAGACTGGCCTTGATCAAAGCTAGAATAAGTCCCATTGGGGCCTACAGCGACCATACCCTTTCCTTTGCTCTGAGGGACAAACCGTACGCTGGAACAATAACCCGGTGCCTGGCCCTCTGCCATAAGCGTCCATGTCTTACCAGCGTCCTTCGTGATCGCCTTGTTTTGGGTGTTGCGCTCAGGATCTGACCAGTCACCACCAAAAACAACCCCTAAATTTTCGTCATAAAAATCTACAGAGAAAATTCCCGTCATGACATCACCCTGGACAATGGGCGTCTGGAAAGCCTCCCAGCGCACGCCCTTGTCTGGGGAATAAAACACACGGGCTCTTTTGCCCCCAGTAACGACCCAAGTCCGATCATTAAACACTGCAATATTGCCGTTGCTCGCTGCAAAAGCCGCCTCACCTTCATTCATGGATGGCAAGTCATCACAGGCCGACTTGTTCCATGTCACCCCTCCATCTTGGGTCTTTATGACCGATAAGCAACCCGATAAAGGATCTCCAATAGCCAGGCCCTCTTGATCATTCCAAAATACCATAGCATCATAAAACACCCCTTGACCTTCTTCCTTATAAGTCAGGTCAACGGATTTAATCTCGTCACCCTTGTGCTTGATGCGGTACAGTAATCCTGGATTATCGATGCTCAAGGCAAAAGCAGTTTCATTTTGATAGGCCAACGCCCTAAACTGCAACGCCTTACCTTCATGAGTTACGGTGATGACATTCGCCTTCCCTTGTTGTATCAAACCTACTTTTCCACGATTCCCAGCAAACCAGACCTGCCCTGTGTCAATGGGTACAATTGCTCTTACGCTCACCGAGTCAGAATAAATTACCTCAATAGCCACTTTATTGAATCCTTCAGGCTGGGTACAAGACAATACTATTGAAGCTATGGAGGCCACAACCAAATGTAAATAATGAGCCATGTCGATTTTTATTTTTTCAAAGGTAAATAAAGCCTTAAAGAATAGTAACTTTGCGCCCAACAAATCAAACATGAGACTTCACCGAACATTAGTATTCGCCACTATAGATTCATTGCACGATATTTTCAATGAAGGCAAACAAGCGGATAAAGTATTAAAAAACACACTAAAGCGTGACAAGAGATGGGGCGCTCGGGACCGCAGTTTTATCGCGGAAACGACGTACGACATTGTCCGTTGGAAGCGACTTTATCAAGAAATTGCCGAGGTAAAAGCACCCTATAACCGTGAAAATTTATTTCGCATGTTTGTGGTTTGGGCCACGCTCAAAGGCATTAAACTCCCGGATTGGAAACAATTTGAAGGGACACCAACACGCAAGATCAAAGGACGTTTTGATGAGTTATCTAAGATCCGTGTGGTGCGTGAGTCCATACCAGATTGGCTCGATAAAGTAGGCCTAGAAGCCTTTGGCAAAGCACAATGGGAAAAGGAGTTAACGGCCTTAAACACTAAAGCCGAAGTCATCATCCGTGTAAATAGTCTTAAGTCCACTATAAAAGACGTACAAAATCAATTCAATGACCTTGAAATGGCAACCAATACCATTACTGGTGTCCCTAACGGCCTTCAATTGGTTGAACGAGCCAATGTATTTATTACAGATGCTTTTAAAAATGGTTGGTTTGAAGTTCAAGATGGAGCTTCTCAAATGGTCGCACAGTACTTAGATCCAAAACCAGGTATGCGGGTAATTGATGCTTGTGCTGGTGCCGGAGGAAAGTCACTCCATATGGCCGCACTAATGGAAAACAAGGGTTCTATTCTGTCATTAGATATTTACCCAAAAAAATTAGAAGAACTCAAGCGTCGTGCACGCCGCAACGGTGCGCACAATATCGAAACACGTTTGATCGATTCCAATAAGGTCATTAAAAAACTTATGGGCAAAGCGGATCGCTTGCTCATTGATGCCCCATGTACCGGTCTTGGTGTGCTGCGCCGTAATCCAGGCAGTAAATGGAAATTATCGCCTGAATTCTTGGAAGAAATCATTGAGAAGCAGCAAGAAATATTAGCCGCTTATGCTCCGATGCTCAAAGCGGATGGCGAAATGGTTTATGCGACCTGTTCGATTCTTCCACAAGAAAACAAGCAACAAATAGATCGATTCCTGAAGACCGAAATGGGCCAAAACTTCAAAATAATCAAAGAGCAAACCTTGCTCCCAAGTGCCACCAATTTCGACGGTTTTTATATGGCGCTTTTAAAGCGCGTCTCCTAAAAAAAAAGGCCCGCTATCGCGGGCCTTTTTTCATTTCAACTTGTTGTATTACTCTACAATTAACTTTGCTGATTTAAATGTCGACAATTCCGGACCCGACATTTTGATAAAGTACATACCTGATGCCGCCTGACTCATGTCCAATTTCACTTGGTAGAGATCTGGACCAGATGGAGACAGCGTCTTGAACTTAAGCTGCTGCCCTAAGGTATTGTATAACGCAAAATACATGCGGCCTTCAAACCCTGTGGTCAATTGAATGTCAAATTGATTGTTTGGTAAGGACTTTATCAATAGATCACTTTGTGCTAGCGTTTGATCGCCAAGACCTAAGGTCCCTACGATAGCGGTGTAATCTTCAGTTTCACCGTAGGCGGTTTCTTCACAGGCATTGGCCGGCACAGGCGCTTGCCAGTTGGATTTGGCACGCATCAAATGCGTTCCAGGCAAAGCATTGGCTGGAATGGTCAAAGGCATCACTTCTGTAAAAGTGCCTGAGCCGCCCCCAGGAGCAATGACATAATCACTCACCACACGCTCGTCGTTTGTAAAATCAAAGTCGTCGTTAAAATCAATCCAAACCGTGACATATTGGTCGCCGTAACCTGTAGTTACCGTGAGATCATAAGTTGTGTCAATGTCGAAAGTGGCCGACAGATTGGTAAAGTCACCATAACCCTCACAACCCGAAGGATTATTGATCTCATTCACCGCAAACAGCTGAAAACCGTCTCCAAATGAACAATTCAAATTTGGCTGACACAATAGGTTTGCGACCGTAATGGTTTGTGTGTCATTTGTGGGGTCTTGATCGCCATTAAGCTCAGTGGTTACTGTAATTGTATAAGATCCCAGTGCCGTCAAATCTGCCTGTTGGGCAAAATTAAATACGATGGACTGCTCGCTATCAATGACATCAGTCACCACCTCAGTTATGGGGGCACCGCCGTTGACCGTATAGGAAACGTCAAAATTAGCCTGTGCTACAGCGCCAAAATTCTTTAAAATTACCGTTACGGTCTCTAAGCCTAGACCTGAACCCGAAGCAGGCCCTGTGATTTCTTCAACACCTATATCATCACTGAGTAAATGACGAACCGTCTTGGTATAGGGGTCGTTGGCACCAAATTCATCTGCTGGCAATACAGTTCGCGCAACGATCGAGTAGCTTTGTCCTGAAGTTGATAAATCAACAGTCTGAGCAAAAGTAAAGTTGGCTACGTCATTCGGTTCCAGAGAACCGGTAAAGGTCTCTGTCGCCAAAACATTACCGTCAAGACTTAATTCCACAGGAAAGTTGGCCTGTGTTGTCAAACCAAAATTTCTGATGGCAACCTCAACGATCTCGGCTGTGGTCAACAGTCCATTTTCCGGTTGACCGATGTTACTCACCCCAACATCATTATTGAAGCCACTGGATAAGGTAAAGGCCGCCACGCGTGAACTCCAATTATTGTTGGCGGTAAAATATTCTGCAGTATGCCAAAACGTAAAGTTGTCAGGATCCATTGTAAGGTGTGAGTAATCTCCAAAACGGTTGGAGAATGTCTGTACCCCAACGCCTTCTATAATAGAGGCCTCGGCTACGGTCATTTGTCCTAAAGGATCGCCATCATAACGACCTGTGTATTTAATTCCCGCAGGGAGGTTCGCACTGGCTATGTTGAAGCCCATCCCGATGTTACCGGCGGCATCCATTGCTGCACTCCCCATAAAACGACTGTTTCCGTCGGCGGGAGCATAAGTGCCTTCTTGAAATAAAGACCAGGCCCCTGTGCCCGAATTACGCAATTCAATCCAGCGAATACCAGCAGTATCATTACCATCGACATCCACATTATAGGTGATTAGCCATGAGTTATGTGTGCCAAAACTGCGGTAGTTAGCAGCATACGATATGACGCCACCGATCATGTCGATTTTTTGATTGGTACCAGGCTGCTGAACATCTCCAGAACCGAATGGTGCAAAGACCGAATCAAAAGGGTCTACAGGCACTTCCACTGGAGCAGAAATACTTGAGCTACTAGGATTGGTCCAATCCATAGTAATTTCCCAAATTTTGAGATGATCGTTGGCAACACCACCCCAACCATCATCTTGAAGATAAACAATATACCCAGGTGTATTTGGTGGAAATAATTGACCTGTAAGATTTGCTGGTTCTGGACTAAATACGGTATTATTATTGTTGACCACCCCAGGTAAGTTAAAACCCACAATCGCAGGATTGGGCTCGCCAGCGATCATCGCGGCACGATCCATCACATAAGTTGTGTTGCCTTGGAATTTATTGGCCGTTACATAATAACCGTCAGGCCAAATACTATAGTGGGGATAATCCGGAAAGGCATCCAAATTAAATTGATAAACGTTATAGGCCCCGGTTGGATCAGGAGAATCTGAGACCCCAACCAAAAAAGAGTTGCCTGTACCAAATTCACTGACAAAATAACGATCGGCCAAGTGATCATACATAATGATGGGATCTCCACTGTTGCTCGCAGAACCTAAAAATGTTCCTAGAGCTGTAGGACCAGCAAGCACATTTCCTTGTTTATCAAAAATTTTGAGCGCGACGTTAACCGCATTTATATAATGATTAGGTCCCGCAGCACCTGATGGATCTGGAGGCGTAAACCCCCCACCTTCATTGCCATTTAAGCCATCAAAATTTTGTTCGATCGGCTGGCGAGCAACACCACCAAATTCGCGTTGTCTGAGCGGATCAATACCATTTTGTGGATAGGCGTCATTGTTTACTTTTTCGTTGGCTCTCAAATTATTCGGAATAATTGTGATCTCGTTAACTTGATAACGCTCGGGCGTGACTGTAGGAAAATCCCTTAAAGGCTCTGTTTTCCGTAAGAATTGTCCATACATAACACTTGATGCAGGTTGCGTATTCTGGGCATAAATATCCGAAGCCCCCATAATAATAGCCAAAATGACCCAAAGATTTTTCATAATAGTGGTTTTTATAAGGGGACTAAGTTAA
>Ga0209652_1000072_pt1 | contig 77483 bp, 68 predicted proteins | sample SaaInl74LU_5_DNA_FD_184641 | JGI IMG/M metagenome (GOLD analysis project Ga0209652, IMG submission 184641) | Marine microbial communities from expanding oxygen minimum zones in the Saanich Inlet - ESP_74LU_5_DNA (SPAdes) (version 2) | ecosystem: Environmental > Aquatic > Marine > Intertidal zone...
CTTGCGTTTTTAGATAATCTATAATATCCGCACTCTCCTTTTATAGGCATTTGCGATATCCGTGTCATATCTGTGGCGGAGAAAGTCAGCAATGACTTTTTAAAATTAAGAAATGTACTTCTTATTAAGGCACTATCAGATTCGGGTTGAGGCTTTGATTGAAATTCCTCTTTCATGGCTTCCTCCTTGGAAAGATTTACATTAGTATCATTGCGTGGTGTATAACAAGCCACAAATAGAAACAGCATTGCAACTACCAAAAATCTTTGCTTTATTAGCATTGCTATGAATATGCCTATCGTGAAGTTTTTATTTGCTCATTTCATTCCTTCAATTTCCTTTTCTTTGCATCACTTTTATGAGAAAAATAGGATACATACTCAGCATCACCTTTTGTCTTATTGGTTTTAGCTCTTTAGCTCAAAATCCAAACACCAATCAAAACAAGTTTCGCCAGTTAGACCCAGACTTGCCTACGCCCAATGTGTACCGCACCGCAAGCGGAGCACCTGGTCACGAGTATTGGCAAAATACGGCCGATTACAAAATGGATCTTCGCCTAGACGACGAAAACCAACGTGTATATGGCCAAGAAATGATTACCTATACCAATGTGTCTCCCGATGATTTGGAGTACTTATGGATACAGCTGGACCAAAATGTGCGTCACCCTGAGTCCGAAACTTTCAAAATACAACAAGGGAAGCTGGATGACGGTGTGAGTCTGTATGAGTACTTTAATATGTTTCACACGTTCCCTGGCGGTTTTAACATAGGCCACGTAAAGGATAATAAAGGAGCAGATTATGCCGTAAAGGTGAATCATACTATGATGCGTGTAGACTTAGTAACGCCGCTCAAGGCTGGAGACTCTATACAAATAGATATTAAGTGGTGGTATAACATCAATGACCGTATGGAAACAGGAGGCCGAAGTGGTTATGAATATTTTAAAGAGGACGATAACTACTTATATACGATTGCTCAGTTTTTTCCGCGTATGGCAGTGTATAGTGATGTCACCGGATGGCAAAACAAGCAGTTTTTGGGTAGAGGAGAGTTCACGCTTCCATTTGGAGATTATGATGTTAAACTTACCGTACCTAGAGATATGGTAGTAGGTGCTACAGGTGAAATACAAAATACAGATGAGGTTCTTACCGCTGCACAATTAGCACGATTAGAACAAGCTAAAACAAGTGACAAGCCGGTACTTATCGTAACGCAGGATGAAGCGACCAAAAATGAGAGTAGCCGAGCTAAAGACAATAAAACGTGGCATTTTAAAGCTAAAAACGTGCGTGACTATGGCTGGTGTGCTAGCCGCAAGTTTATATGGGATGCACAAGGGGTGCAGTTTGGAGACAGAACGGTAATGGCGATGTCACTATATCCTAAAGAGGGTAATCCTATGTGGGAGATGTACAGTACCAAAGCCATTGTTTTAACGCTCGAGACTTATTCCAAATTCACATTTGACTACCCGTATCCCGTAGCATATTCTATCAATGGTAAAAGCATTGGTATGGAGTACCCTATGATTTGTTTTAATGGTGGACGTACCGATAAAGATGGAAACTTTAGCGATGCGGTGAAGTACAGAACCATACTTGTTATCATTCACGAAGTGGGACACAATTATTTTCCTATGATTATCAACTCAGACGAGAGACAATGGACGTGGATGGATGAAGGACTCAATACCTTCTTGCAGTACCAAACAGAAAAAGCGTGGACTGATGAAAGTGGTAAAGCTTTCCCGAGCAGACGTGGACCAGCACACAAAATAGTGCCGTATATGGCGGGAGATAAGCGATACATATCGCCTATTATGAGTAACTCAGAGAGTATACATCAGTTTGGGAATAATGCCTACGGAAAGCCGGCTACGGCCCTCAATATATTGAGAGAAACGGTGATGGGACCTGAGCTTTTTGATTACTCATTTAAGACTTATGCTAATAGATGGAAATTCAAACACCCGAGTCCTGCAGACCTATTCCGCACTATGGAAGACGCCAGTGCAATGGATTTAGATTGGTTTTGGAGAGGATGGTTTTACACCACAGACCACAGTGACGTGGCTATTACTGGGGTGCAGGAATACCAAGTAGATTTCAATCCACCAGCCGAAGGTGCCAATAGAAAGAAGGTAGAGAAAATGATTAAGAAGCAAAATAAGGCTGGCACATTTGACCCACTACTGCAGAGTGTAGTGTACGCCAAAGATCCAGCAGCGGCTTATGAATCTATAAGAGGAAGAGTTACCGATACGCGTAAGGATAAACTAAATGAGGATGCGTACTTCTATCAAGTAGATTTACAGATGATAGGCGGATTGGTAATGCCCGTTATATTCAAAGTAGAATACGAAGATGGTACCGAGGAAGAAATTCGCCTGCCAGCTGAGATTTGGAAAATGCAAAATGAGCAACTTGAGGAAACCGTGAGCAAAGTGCTAATCACTGATAAGCCCGTTGCTAAAATCATACTTGACCCCAATTTAGAAACAGCAGATACTGATACAAGTAACAATACTTGGGTGAAGTAATGAAACACTGGCTCGCAGCATTTCGGTTAAAAACATTACCCCTAGCCTTAGGGGCTATCATACTGGGAAGTAGCTTGCACGAGCTTGCCTTTGATTTTTATATCTTTCTTTTCGCGGCACTTACAGCCATTTTTTTACAAGTGCTCAGTAATCTTGCCAATGACTACGGTGATTTTGTGAAGGGAACTGATAGACATCGCAAAGACCGCCAACTATCGGGCGGTTATATATCTAAAGAAGCTATGCTCGTGGCGATTGTTGTTTTTGTGCTTTTATCCTTAGGGTCAGGCATATATCTCTTGCACCTCGCGTTTGCAGATGAGTGGGGCTATTGGTTCAAGTTTTTGGGTTTAGGCATTGCCAGTATTATCGCAGCTATTACGTATACCGTCGGCAAAAAAGCCTATGGTTACAATGGCTTAGGAGATGTCTTTGTTTTCGTCTTTTTTGGTCTCATAGGTGTTGCAGGCACGGCATTTCTTTTTGAGCACAGCGTGGAGTCTGCTATGTGGCTGCCGGCTGTGGCCTATGGTTGCATGTGTGTAGGAGTGCTTAATGTAAATAACATACGCGACCTTGATAAAGATGTACTCACTAATAAAATAACATTAGCATCTAAACTAGGAAGAGACGGAGCTATCGCATATCAGATCACCTTACTCACCTTGGCTTTTGTTGGTTTTGTGGGTCATCATCTGGCAACGGGTTATTACAGCTTAGCTCCTTTGGCATTGTTCATACTTGGCTACGTGCACATCTCGCGACTACATGAGGCAGAACATGCGGATGATTATAATGCTCAACTCAAGTTCCTGTCATTGGGTAGTTTGGCGGTGGTTATCCTTTTTCTGATTAAATTGTTTGTATAGCAGATGTACACCTACTCGCTCCGCAAACACGTATTAAAGTTTATTAATCCTGCCAAAACTTCGCGAAATGTTTTCACCGAACGGGCCATTTATCTTATTACACTGGTAGATGTATCTGCAGGGAAACAAGGTGTAGGTGAGGCAGCTCCACTATCCTTGCTAAGCATAGATGACGTAAGTGATTATGAAGCTATTCTTCATAATAAACTCCAAGAATTTTGCGAAGCAAGAAAATTAGAAGATGTAGATTTAGCCATTTTCCCAAGTGTTCGTTTTGGTATAGAGACGGCATTACGCTCGCTAACAGCAGATGACCAGGGCAGAATGTACGATACTCCATTTACCCGAGGGGAAGAACAGATACCCGTAAACGGGCTCGTATGGATGAATGATGCAGAAACCATGTATCAAGAAGCCATAGCCAAAATAAATGCAGGTTTTAATGTAATTAAGTTCAAAGTTGGAGCTTTAGATTTTGATGATGAATGTCGCCTGCTAGAGAAGATACGTCGCGATTACTCAGCTTTTAGAATTACACTACGTGTAGATGCCAATGGTGCTTTTAAACCTGATGAGGCAATGGAGCAATTGTGTGAGTTAAGTAAATTTGAGTTGCACAGCATAGAGCAACCTATAGCGACCAATCAATGGGATGATATGGCACGATTATGTGCTGAGAGCCCAATAGATATAGCCTTAGACGAGGAACTCATCGGCGTAAATGTATATAACCAAGGAGCTAAGTTGCTCGATTACATCAAACCACATTATTTGATTCTAAAGCCCAACCTCATTGGAGGAGTATCCATAGCAGATAAGTGGATAACACAAGCTAGAAAAGTGGACGTAGACTGGTGGGCTACTTCAGCATTAGAAAGTAACGTGGGGCTCAATGCCATTGCCCAATGGGTAAGTACGTATGATACTACTTTGCACCAAGGATTGGGTACAGGAGGGCTATTTACCAATAATCTGGATACGCGATTACTATTGCAAAAAGGCGTGATGTCATACGCTGAGCCGAGTAAATAAAGATGGTTGGTGATTTCGAAAAATTATTGTGTAGATCATTTTTTTTGTAAAAGAATATGACACTTGTGAGATAAATTGGCTATCTTTGACGTAACTATCGTGAATAAAATAATTTCCATAGCACTTATTCTATTGTTCACCTCAGCGGTAGCAATGGCGGATAATGAGCCTAAACTAGCTCAGAATTATCCTAATCCTGCTAAGGAAAAAACCTACGTGGAAGTTCAATTTTCATCACTAGAGGCTACACTTGCACTTTCTAATATACTAGGTGAAGTAGTTTCTATACAGGTTTTAAAGCACTCGGGTACATTTATTTTAGACGTAACCGAAATACCAGAAGGAGTTTACTTTTATACCCTAGAAGCTGACGGTCAGAAATTGACTAGAAGGCTCACGGTGAAGAAGTAATATCATTCCTTAGCATTTCTTGCTGTTTTTGTTAGTACGTTTTTTGTCTGGCTTAAAGTGATTTTTCTAAACTCAGACAACGTAGAAAATAAGAGTTATAGCTCCTTTCGTAGAGTTCTGGAGGGTAGTTCTGTTAGATCTGAATCTATTTCTATTTAGTCCTAGTGTAATTCAGGCTGAAACGCGTGTAATCCTAAAACTGCCAGCCATAGGATATCCGTAGTTGAAGTAGATTGGTTCGCAGGTTTGCAGTTTCACTGCAATCGCCATTTATACACGTATCAAACTCTGCGGGGTATAGTCCAGTAGAAAAGGTAAGTCTTCTACTTTTATAAAATTCTTTACGCATGAGTTTAGTGTAAGAGGCATCAATATCAAAATCACCCCTACTGTTGTTGGCTATATCTTCTAGCGGTACAGTGCTTAGATTTATATTGTGCACGAATCTTCCTGCAGGATTAAACTGGTAGGTAGTGATGGCTCTCAGGTTAAGTTCTAAGAAGGATAAATCTCCTCCTGCGTGGGTAGTAGATGTATAAAGCTCTTGCGTCTCATTTTTTTGATGGTGCAATGGTCATACGAATATGCGAAGTTTGAAAACCGTTCACCTTGGTTTGACCGAAATATGGGATGCCCCATATAGTTTACAGGCACATCTCGCTACGCTTGAAATTATTTCAATGACTATGCTAACTTGTTTGGGTTTTTCTCCAAATTTGTTGGTCTATCATATTTTTATGGGAATTGACACTATACCAGCTGAAACACCTAATTTTTGCTCACCCCATTTGAGTACCACCCCAAGGTAAGAGACCATTTCAAAATCACTCACCAAGACGTGGAGCTGGTTTGCAGGCGAAGAACTCAAAGAGAAGCAAATAGAAGAACTCAAATCTTTGCTGCTCAAAAACACCTATCGGCTAGACCAAGAAACACACCAAAACCTATATTCTATAGCCGCGGAAGTGAACAAAATACTAGGGCTAGATGCAGAAGTTACGCTGTACCAAGATTACAATAGTGTACAGCTCAATGCTGGGATATCGTGCATTGGCAAGGAGGCACATATCGTACTATCAGGCAATCTTATAAATCTACTGAGCGAGGACGAGATGAAAGCCCTTCTAGCTCACGAGCTAAGCCACTACTTGTTTAACAAGCTAGAAAATGAAGACTTTGAAATCACACAACGTATCATATTGGCTTAGGCCAATGATGCTCGCAGCGAGGACAATTTGATAGAAACTACTCGTATTTTCCAATTGTAATTAGAACTATTTTGTGACGCAGGAGCACTGATGGTATTCCATGACCCGAAAGTGGTGATACAAACCTTGGCAAAACTAAACACGGGCCTTACCCTTGTGAATGCCGAAAGTTACCTCGCTCAAGCCAATGAAATAATAGGTGCGGATAGTGATGCGACTAGTCGTACCACACACCCAGAGTCTTACATACTGAGTATTGTCCTACAGCTAAGACACGAAGAAGAACCGGAGTACCTTACCAAACTAAAGGCGATGATATCGGGTGAATTAGATTTAAACAAACTCGATATTTTTGAGTAGTACACGATGGCAGATTTGACCTGCAAATTGCTGCAACTCATACTCAAGCCCAAGTATGGCCAGCTCAGGAATGCTCAACTTGGCAGCACAATATTTCAAAGATTTTTATAGAGATACCGCAGAAGGAAGTCTGAAAGAATTGGGAGAAGAAATAGCCGAGATAGAAGAAGATTTTGGCAACATGCCACGTAGGCTGTATTCCCAACTTTTCAAACGACCGGTCTATTAGCGAGACATATGCCGTGCTGTGGCACTCACGGGACCGAGGCGAGTAGGCGACGTCAGATTTGCCTATCGCCTAAGAGCCCTTCTCGCTAAAATAATTGCGTGCTGCTTCCTTACCGTATTGGATTACACGTAGTTTGGTGGCTTGTTTTTGCCGTTTTATTTTGGGGTTAAAATTGTAGGTGTTGATGTAGATAGTTTGGGCCTTTTGTTGTGTTCCAAGGTGCCTACGGTTCAGATATTCGCTACTTAGCAGGCTAAAAGCCATCATATAATCACTGGTATTTTTTATGCGTTTAGGAGCTATATCCATTTGTGAGCTATCAGTTTCTAGTTTGATGCCCAGCGTGTGTATGTTGCTTTTGTAGTAAGAGTTGGCACCATTATTTGCACTTACTAGCGTATCGAAAACAAAGAAGGGGTAGTTATCCAAAATGCCACCGTCTACCATTACTTTGGTGGTACTGTCGGCATCTTTTTTGTCTATTATGCTACCGTCTGGTTGCATCCACAGAGCTTCAAAGTAAAGGGGTATGCTGATGCTGATACGCACGGCATCCAGTATTCGCATTTTAGGATACGTCTCGTGACTAAAAATTTCTATTTTTTGGTCGGTAAGGTTGGCTCCTGTGATGTATAGAAGTTTTACTTTTTTGCATTCTTGCTTGGCTTGGTACAGTTGCTCAAAGGTCATATCACTCTCAAATCCTTTGGCCTCCATAAGTTTGCCCAAGTCGTGGGCTAGTCTGTCTGACTTGTAGTAACCATACGTTCGTTTTACACGCACCAAACCGCCAAAAAATGGAAATCCCACGTGGTTATATTTACCAAACTTGGTATTGAGGTTGATGTGTCTTATCTCAAGACCAGAGTAGCCTAGGGAAAACATAAGCCCATTCATGGCACCAGAGCTGGCACCGGCTACTTGCTCTATGTCGACAGATATCCCCATACTATCCAGCACTTCGAATGCTCCTGCATAAGCCATACCTTTCATTCCTCCGCCTTCTAGCACGAGGTTGGTGTACTGAGCGTTGGATACAAGGCTGATAGCAAGGAGTATTATGGTGAAATATGATTTCATTTTTTAATTAAACGGAAGATTATGTAAAGAATTGTTGCCAGACCAATGAAGAATGCTGCGTAAGTCAAAAAGTAATTGACTACCCACAAAGTATCTAAAAATGAGTCTAAAAGATAAGGAGTGCTAATCCCACAATACAGTAAAACTATAAGGCAAACTATTAAGAGCTGGTATCGGGTTTCTAAAGGTTTTAAACTCACCCCAAAAACGCATTACCAATCATAAAATAGAGGAAGAGCCCTAAGAGGTCATTGCTCGTGGTGATGAATGGTCCCGTAGCTAACGCAGGGTCTATTTTGAGGCGGTCGAGAGCGAGAGGCACCACAGTACCAATTACGGCTGCCATGAGTATTACAGAGAGCAGTGCGAGGCCTACGGTCATCATAATATCCAAGTGGCTGCCCGACACAAATCCGTAGCCCATCAGCAATCCAGAACAAACCAGTCCGTTTATAAGGGCAATAAGCAGTTCTTTTCCGAGCTTACCCCATACATCGCTATTGGTAATGGAGTTATTGGCTAATCCTTGCACCATTAGAGAGCTAGACTGTACTCCTACATTACCGGCCATAGCCATAATGAGCGGTACGAATAGAGCGAGCTGTAAGTTGCGAGCCAATTCTTCCTCAAAACCACCTATTACTAGCGAACTGGCAATACCGCCTACTAAGCCTACGATAAGCCAAGGAAGACGTGCACGAGTGTTACTCAATACGGTGTCGGAGGTGTCTTTTCCGCCACTTATACCCGAGAGCATTTGGTAATCTTTCTCTGCCTCATCTTTTACATAGTCCAGCACATCATCAAAGGTTACACGACCCACTAATCGATTAAACGCATCTATGATAGGAAGGGCCACTAAGTCATATTTCTGCATAGTAGAGGCTACTTCTTCACCACTAGAGTAGGTGCTTTCGGATATGATATTGCTATCGTATATGTCTTCTACTTTTTGATTCTCGCGAGAGAGTAATATTTTTTTGAGTGATATCCACCCCAGAAGTTCTTCAAATTCGTCTACGACATAGGCCGTATAGACTTTACTTACATCTTCGGCTTGTATGCGTATCTCGTCGGTGCATTGTTTTATGGTCCAGCTCTGTTTTACGCGTATCAGCTCTTTGGCCATAAGTGCACCGGCCGTATTTTCTGGGAATTTGAGCAGAGAGGCGATATTTTTGCTGTGCTCTTTGTCGTTGATGGTCCGCAGTATCTCTTTGCTTTGGGTGGTATCCATCGCATTTAGAATATCAGCGGCATCATCAGAATCTATGTACACAAAAAAATCGTTGGCTATCTCCTCATTGGAGTATCCAGCAAGAAACTTGAGTTTCACATCGTCGTCTAACTCGGTGAGTACGTCCACCTTCTTCTGAGGCTCGAGCAGTGAGGCAATATACACTGCTTGGTCAAGGTTAAAATCATCAAAAAGCTCAGCAATATCGGCCGGGTACAACTTTTCTAATACCGGAAGAAGTTCATCCTGTTCTTGCGCTGTGATGAGCGAAATAAGCTCCTCTACAGACTCTTTATTTATTTCAATGGCTGACATGCTTTTCTATAAACGCCGTTAACTCTTCAAATTCTAGATAGGTTAAATTCTCGGGTCGCAAGGTACTAAATCGGTGTGTATTTAGTATTTCTTTTGGAATAATAGAGGCGAGGCCATTGCTTAGGGTTTTGCGTCGCATCCCAAATGCCGTTTTTACCACTCGCTTGAGCAGCTTGGGGTCGCACTTCCATGGATGAATTACACGGGTGGCTGTTACCACGATGCTATTTACTTGCGGTGGTGGGTTAAATGCCTCTGGACCAAGCTTCATTACGGTCTCTACTTTGTAATAAAATGGGGTGAGTACGCTGAGTATGCCATATTCTTTTTTGTCTTTGGGCTGAGCCACAAGTCGTACGCCCATCTCATACTGAAACATCCCTACCCACCGTTCTATGAGGTCGGTGTTTTCTATGATTTTAAAAACGATTTGGGACGAAATATTGTAAGGAAAGTTTCCAATGAGGCTAAAAGGTTGGGTGTAGTAGTCTAGCAGATTTACCTTTAGAAAATCAGCCTTGATAAGTTCTATCTTGGGGTAATGTTCCTTCAAATAGGTGGCGGCCTCAGGGTCTATTTCTACAGCTCTAAAACGCTTGGCCTCGTGGAGCATGAATTGGGTGATAATTCCCATCCCAGGGCCTATTTCCAGCACATCTTGTTGAGAGATGTCTCCGAGGCCATTTACAATGGTTTGGGCTGTCTCGTTACTCGTGAGGAAATGTTGTCCGAAGTGTTTTTTAGCTTTCAAGGTTGGTTTGTTAGATTGTTTGGGTCTTGCCGAGCGTCTAGCTTGGCTTCTACCAATAAAGTGTTTGGGATCAATGAGTTGAGCAACCAATATTCTCTCACTCGCAGGTAGTAAGTATCTATGGTAAGTTGTTTTTTAATACTTGGGTTTTGGGCGACAAACTTCAATTCTGCGATAATCTCTTTTTCTAATTTACTCCGAAAGCTCAGGCTTTTATTGCAATAAAACCAATAGGCTAGAATATCTTTTTTCTGGTCTATGGCTTCTCCGGTCCATTTTATAGTTAGTTTAACCATTCCATAGTCTCTTTATGAACTATATCATTGTCTACGACTTCTCCTCGTGAGGCTTTCTCTTTAATTGTGCTAAGTTTTCTGGCTATTGCTGGATGTTCAATGTATTGGAGCAACATTTCTCGTTCATCTTGTTCCTTCATATATTCTACCACAGGATCATTTGCTGAGTTATCATTTCTCTCATTTGGTGCATAGGCCTTGTATGTGGTAAGCAGAGTCTCTATTCTTATTAGTGCCGCTTCGTCCGTAATTCGTGCTGTTAATTCTAGTTTTTTGGCTGCCAAGTGGTCCATTAAGTCAAAAGTAATTATTTATTCTCGACTTTTCGTTTTAGCCAAGAGATGAAGTTGACCACTCCCTCTATTTTATTAGTGATACTGACGTGCTTTATTTTCTCGTAACCTTCAAGCTGTTTTATCTTCATCCAGTCCTTTTCTGTACACACTAACGTTGCACCTTTTGCCAAACCTCTCAGTTCCTCTAGGTCATTTTGGCTGTATGAATAGTGGTCCTTATATCCCTTAAAACCCCATAAGTCATACTGAGAAGCCAAGTGCTTAGCAAAGACATCATTTTTAGCCAAACCACTAAATCCAAAGATGGGGCCGTCTATTTTGGTGTCTGAATATTGGATGGTAGAATAAAACTTAGGCTCGTCACCATAATTTATTGAGACATAACCCGATGGACACTTGGTGTAGATGGTTGCATCTGCCCTTTTGGCACCGCGTCTACTTTCGCGTAGTCTCCCTACAGGCATTAGGTAATCTTGAAAGTATGGATTTTCACAAGTGCTTAGTAAAATTTGCACTAATGGCTTAATAGCTCGATGCTGAAAAGCATCATCCAAGAGTATGAGATTGGTTTCGGGTCGTTCCTTTAATATTCGATGTACTCCTGCTACTCTATCCTCGCATACGGCTACCGCTATTTCATTAAATTTTGTCTTGATTTGAAGCGGTTCATCACCTGTTTCGGTAGGTGACAAATGCGGCTCTACCCAACGAAAGCCTTTGGTTTTTCGTCCGTACCCTCTGCTCAGTGTGGCTATAGTGTACTCGCTTTTTAGTTCTCTTATTAGATATTCCACCATAGGAGTTTTCCCACTTCCGCCTACGGCAAGATTACCAACCGAGACTAGCGGAATGTCAAACGAAGTAGATTTTAAAAAACCCACATCATAGCACCAATTGCGTATGCTAGTAATGAGCCAATAGATGGCTGCCAGCGGAAGGAGTAATATTGAATAGTGAATATTGATAGGTTGCAAAGAAAGGTGAAAGAATTTTCTGTCTTACGGAATTAAAATTTTGTGGCTATAAATTGGGATAGTGAAAGTATGCCTACAGTTTTCGTCTCAATGGATTTTGCCTATTTGAGAAAAAGGAAAGAATTAAAATGTTTTCATTGGTTTGGTTTACTGAATAATAGATTGTGTTGTAATTTGGTACGACAAATTTTCGCACAGCCTTACGCTCGTTTACTTATTTACCAATAAATGGGTTAAGTTCAACTAGTTTCTCTACTTTTATTACACTGTGATGTAAAGCTATTATTTCTTTTTCTGGAAATTGGGTTTGAAGATATTCTATTGTAATAGTTAGTTTATTTGGTGGGTTTTTAGACCATTTAAGTACGAACATACTTATCAAAAATTTTCATTACTTCATCATGAGGCACAGTACGCCCAGCTTCTACGTCAGCTAACCCTCTGTTTATAGAGGCCAAGTTCAGCAGCCGAGAGTTTGGTAGACTCTTCTTTTAGTCTCAAATATTCGTTGTAATCGTCAGATGATAACAAGACCACCCCTTTGTCTTTTCCTCTATTGGTAATGATGGTTTCCATCTCATCAGTAATTCTGTCTAGATAGTATTTCATTTCTTTTCTAAAATCTGTAAGCGTGGTTGTTATCATATCTGTATGATAATATGTACAAATTTAGTAAATTACAACCAAAGCGTCACAATCATTCAGCTCTCTCCCTATCTTCGCCCTATGCGAATAGCCGACGTCATTCATCATTTAGAAAGCATAGCACCACCTAGTTTGCAAGAAAGCTACGACAATAGCGGACTGCTGGTGGGAGAGAACACTACAGAAGTGAGCGGGGTACTTATTTCGTTGGATTGTATAGAAGCCACTGTACAAGAGGCCATAGAACAAAAGTGTAACCTCATTGTGGCACATCACCCTATTGTTTTTGGTGGGTTAAAGCGATTTAATAATGCTAACTATGTGCAGCGTACAGTTCAACGGGCTATCAAAAATGATATTGCTATTTATGCCATACATACCAACCTAGACAATGTATACCACCAAGGAGTAAATGGAAAAATCGCCAAAAAACTAGGACTAACGAATACCCAAGTACTCGCACCCAAAAGTGGCGGATTGCTAAAACTCGTGAGCTACTGTCCCGTAAAAGATAGCAAAGCGGTACTCGAAGCACTACTTGTAGCAGGAGCAGGTCATATTGGCAACTATTCAGAATGCTCATTTAGCACAATAGGCTACGGTACTTTTTTGCCGGGAGAAGGTGCCAACCCCACCATAGGCCAAACAGGCAAACGCGAAATGCTAGAAGAAGCTAAGATAGAAGTGATACTGCGAGACTACCAAAAAGGTAGTGTGATGAAAGCACTGAATAATGCACACCCTTATGAGGAGGTGGCGTATGAATTGTTTCCCATTATGAACGCGGACCAAGAGATAGGCAGTGGTATGATAGGCGAGTTACCAAAGGCCATGTCGGGAGATGATTTTCTGGCATATCTAAAACAGCAAATGGAGCTTACCGTAATAAAGTACACACCTACAGACAAAGCGGTAAAAAAAGTAGCTCTGTGCGGGGGTTCTGGTCAATTTTTATTGAACTATTCAAAACACTCAGGAGCAGATGCTTATGTATCGTCAGACTTTAAGTATCACGAGTATTTTGATGCAGAAAGCGAAGTGATGATATGCGATATAGGCCACTACGAAAGCGAAAAATTTACTATTGATTTGTTGTATGATATTTTGAGGGAAAAATTTAGTACCTTTGCCGTCTTCAAAACAGGGCTGAACACAAACCCAGTAAACTATTTCACATAAATGGCAGCAAAAACAATCGCACAGAAACTCGAGAAACTTTACAAACTCCAAACTATTGATACCCGTTTAGATCAGCTTAGAGCCGTACGTGGGGAACTACCTATGGAGGTTGCCGATCTTGAAGATGAATTAATTGGTCTGAATACAAGACTTACCAATTTCAAAACCGAGATTGATACCTTTAACGAGCAGATAGTAGCTAATAGAGAGCAAATCAGAACATCTACTGAGCTCATCAGAAAGTACAAAGCACAGCTAGACAATGTGAAAAATAACCGTGAGTTTGATGCATTGAACAAAGAGGTTGAAATACAAGATCTAACAATCCAAGCCGCTGAGAAAAAAATAGGTGAAGTTGAGCGTTCTATCAAACTTAAAGAAGAGTTGATAGATGAAGTTCAAACCCGCCTGAGTGAACGTGAGAATGATCTCGAAAACAAGAAAAAAGAACTTGAAGAGATCACCGCAGAAACTGAAAAGGAAGAAGCCTCTATAACTGCAGAAAAAGAAAAAGCAAAAGAGTCTGTAGATGACAAGCTTATTAAAGCCTACCACAGAATTCGTTCAAATTTCAGAAATGGAATCGCAGTAGCCCCTATATTGAGAGCAGCTTGCGGAGGTTGTTTTGCTAAAGTACCACCTCAATTACAATCAGATATTCGTCAATCGAAAAAAATCGTAATTTGCGAAGCGTGCGGACGTATACAGATAGACGCTCGTATGGCTGGTATAGAAGAGCATGTGGAAGAAGAAAAACCAAAACCTAAAAGAAGAGCAGTCCGTAAGAAATAAGCTCATCAGGTTTTATATACTTTTCTTTTTCCTATGTAGTGCCATCCACGCCAATGCGGAACACTCCTTTTGTTTTAATCAAAATTTATTATTAGCTCAACAGCAGAATTATGAGCTGAGACTAGATAGAGCTCGCACCATATTAGTCGAGCAACAATCGCTAGATGTAGATAATAGTGCCGTGCACTACTTGCTTCATCTCAACGCTTTTTTGAAAGCATTTATCACTGAAGAGCAGATAGACTATATAGCATATCGCAAGGTGCAGGATGCTGCATTGTTGCATTATGAGCAACTTCCCGACACCTTGGCTTTTAAGCGTTTTGCTCAGTCAGATGCCTATTTCTTTTCGGCTACGCTCAAAATCAAGTATGAAGAGTTTTATGGTGCTGCACGCGATGTGAATAAGGCCAACAATCTTATCAATGAGAACCAGGAGTTATTCCCTGACTTTTTACCTAATAACAAAACTCGTGGTATTTTGAAAATATACCTTAGTACGGTGCCAGATAATTACGCTTGGGTCGTTAAAATGCTTGGTATTCAAGGTGATTTGTCTGAAGGACTACAGTTGCTCAAAGACTTAGCTCAAACCAATGCAGATACAGGCTATTTAAAATACCTTTCACGAGAGGCGGCATACTTCTATTCTTTTTCACTGTTACATATCGCCAAACGGCCCGCCAAGGCTTGGAGTGAAACACTTAGGTGCACTGGCGATTATCGTACCAATCTTATGAGTACTTACCTCAGAAGTACCATGGCTATGAAACTCAGCAAAAATGATTTGGCTATTGATATGCTAGAACTTAGGCCTACAAGCAAAGAGTTTGAACGTTTTTATTATCTAGACTACCTATTAGGTGTTGCCAAGCTAAATAAGCTTGATGTTACAAGCATTTTGGATTTACATAAGTTCAAAACAAATTTCAAAGGCAGAAATTATGTGAAAAGTTGCCTGATGAAAATGAGCTGGTACTATACCATTACCGGTAATGATATAAAAGCAAAGGAGTATCAAACCGCGATAAGCAAACAAGGCTACAACTTAAATGAAGATGATAAACAGGCGGTGCTTTTTGGTAATAAGGAACTGCCCCATAAGATACTGCTTAAAGCCCGCCTGCTTTATGATGGAGGTTATACCGCTCAAGCCTCACAAGTCATTGGGAGTATAGACCCAAAAAAATTACATAGTCGTCAACTTAAGGCTGAATACTGCTATCGTAGAGGACGCATACTTGAGAAAGACGAAAAAACAGATAAGGCTCTAAAGCTATACGAGGCGTGTTCCTTATACGGTATAGATAGTGAAGAGTATTACGCGGCCTATGCAAGCATATATCTAGGTGATTACTACTTGAAACAAGGGGATAAAACAGAGGCTAAGAAATTCTACGAACGTGCACTCACCTTCAAGAACAATAAGGAGTACACCGGTTCTATAAATCAGCGAGCCAAAACAGGCCTCTCAAGACTAAAATAGAATCTTGGGATAATTCACGTCAAAAGCTATTCGGCTTCCAGTCTTAGTTCAAATAGTAATGTAAGATTTGGCCTATTTCAGCGTATTTTTGCACCCTAAATAATCAGACCAAAATGAGCGATAGACCTGTAAGAGTGCGTTTCGCACCAAGCCCTACCGGACCTCTTCATATAGGAGGAGTACGAACAGCATTGTACAATTATTTGTATGCACGACAGCACGGAGGAAAGTTTTTGCTGCGTATAGAGGATACGGACCAAAAACGTTTTGTACAAGGAGCAGAGGAATATATTAATCAGAGTTTGGCTTGGTTGGGGATAGATATAGATGAAGGTGTAGTAGAAGGTGGAAATTTTGGTCCTTATAAGCAAAGTGAACGAATGGATAAGTATGCCACCTATGCTGAGCAATTAGTAAATGATGGATTCGCTTATTACGCATTTGATACGCCCGATGAGCTCAATGAGATGCGGGCTAAGCTGGAGGCGAATAATATGAGTGCTAAGTATGACGCTACATCGCGTATGAGTATGAAAAACTCATTAACTTTAAGTGAAGATGACGTGAAGGAGAGAATGGAAAGAGGGGATAAGTACATCGTCCGTATAAAGCTACCAAGAAATAAAGAAATACGTTTTCACGACGAGATACGTGGCTGGATAGTATTCAATAGCAGCCAGTTAGACGACAAAGTTCTGCTCAAGGAAGATGGATTACCAACATACCACCTTGCTAATATAGTAGACGATCACTTGATGGAAATAAGCCACGTGATACGGGGCGAAGAGTGGTTGCCAAGTGCTCCTTTACACGTGATGCTTTATAGATACTTAGGGTGGGAAGATACAATGCCCAAGTTTGCTCACTTACCACTAATACTAAAGCCGGATGGTAAAGGCAAATTAAGTAAGCGTGATGGCGATAGATTAGGATTTCCTGTATTCCCGTTAGAGTGGAAATCTCCCGAGGGTGAGATAAGCAGTGGTTATAGAGAAAGTGGATATATGCCTGCTGCTGTAGTGAATATGCTCGCTATGCTAGGCTGGCATCCGTCTGATAATCAGGAACTATTTACGATAGAGGAACTCATACAGACATTTAGTCTGGAACGAGTGAGCAAAAGTGGTGCTAAGTTTGATATGGATAAGTCCAAGTGGTACAATCACCAATTCTTGATGAAGGCAAGTAGTCAGGAACTGCGTGCAATGGTAGCAGATGCTGTGACCGATGTTCATACAAGTAGAGGGGAAGCTTACCTGCTCAAGGTGCTTGATATGCTTAAGGAAAAAGTAAGCTTTGCGAATGAGATTTTGCCACTAGGACAGTACTTCTTTGCATCTCCTGCGGCGTATGATAAGAAGGTACAACGTAAGAAGTGGAAGGGCGAGGTGCCTACCCATATTGCAAATTATATAAATGGACTGCTAGAAGGTAATCATGACAATGCAGAAGCGATGGAATCTTATTTGCAAACCTATGCAAACGAACAAGGTGTCGGCAAGGGAACGCTTATGCAACCATTACGTTGGGCCGTAACCGGTCAAGCCGGGGGTCCTCCTATCTTCGAAATGCTGGAGCTACTAGGCTTAGAGGAAATAAAACAACGATTACAGATAGTTGCGGAGAAAGTTCCGCAAGCTTAAGATTTAGGGAGTTGAAGTAGTTCGCAGGCTTTTTCGCTAGCGAGCTGTTCAGCTACTTTTTTAGACTTACCTCTAGCGTCAGCTATTTTGACATCGTCAATATAGACGCCAATGATGTAAATTTTGATGTTTTGTTTCCCTTCGTCGTTAAGTACTCTAAATTCTAGAGTCTTTTTTTCTTTCTGAGCGTGTTGATTTAACAAACTTTTAAAATTGACCGTAACGTCCTTCAGGGTATCAAAATCAAGATGTGGTGTTACAATCTTCTTCTTTATAAATCGTTTGGTGAAAGAGTATCCTTTGTCTAAATATACGGCACCTACTAATGCCTCTAGTGCATTACCCGATATGGTTCTTACTGCAGCTCGGTTCTTAGATATATTTTTTGCGTAAACAATATGCTCGTGTATGCCCATATTTTGAGCTATGTCAGCAAGCATCTTTCTACTCACGCTTTTGCTACGCATTTCTGTCAAAAAACCTTCACCTTGAAAAGGAAATTTTTTAAAAAGGAGTTCTGCAATCACCAAATCCAATACAGCATCGCCTAGGTATTCTAAACGTTCGTTATTGTTTTTGGCATCTATTCCTTTGAGTCTAGCAGATGTAGAATTATGAAGAAACGCCTGTCTGTACAGGCGTGGTGTCGAGGGAAAAAATCCAAGTAATTGGTATAACCCTTTGTAGAAGGTTTTATTATTAGATAAGTTGGTGAGGTATATTTTTTTGAGGCTGTTGATCACAGCTTAGTCGCATTTGCCCATAATAACCGAAGCATTATGTCCACCAAAACCAAAGGTATTACTTAGGGCGTATTTAACTTCTCTTTTTTGAGCCGTATTGAAGGTGAAATTCAACTTAGGGTCCACTTGATCATCATCGGTAAAATGATTAATAGTAGGTGGTACTATACCCTCGTTGATAGCTAATAAGCAAGCCAATGCCTCTACAGCTCCTGCAGCTCCTAGTAGGTGACCTGTCATGGATTTGGTTGAGCTAATATTTAGATTGTACGCGTATTTACCAAACACACTCTTTATAGCTTTAGTTTCACTAATATCACCCAATGGTGTAGAAGTACCGTGTACATTCACGTAGTCTATGTCTTCTGGGTTTAATTTAGCATCACGTAGAGCTATTTTCATAACATTGGTAGCACCCAATCCTTCTGGATGAGGAGCTGTAATGTGATGAGCATCTGCCGTCATTCCACCTCCAAGAATTTCACCATAAATCTTTGCACCACGTGCTTTGGCAAATTCATATTCTTCTAAAATAAGGGAAGCGGCACCTTCTCCAAGAACAAAACCATCTCTACCAGCATCAAATGGGCGAGAAGCAGTTTGTGGACTATCGTTTCGTTCCGACAAGGCTTTCATACTGTTAAATCCCCCTACAGCTGCTTGTGTCACACACCCTTCTGATCCACCAGTGACTATAGCCTTGGCCATACCCAAACGGATGTAATTAAAGGAGTCGATTATTGCATTATTTGAGGAAGCACAAGCCGAGATAGTTCCAAAGTTTGGTCCTCTGAAACCATATTTGATAGAGATATAACCTGGGGCAATATCACCTATCATTTTAGGAATAAAAAAGGGATTAAACCTAGGAGTACCATCTCCTAAAGTAAAATCCCTAACTTCTTTTTCCAGTGAGATGAGTCCACCAATACCAGAACCCCATATGACGCCTACATCTTCTGGCTCAAAATTGGAAGAAAGGATATTAGAATCCTTCACTGCTTCGTCGGCAGCGACCATGGCATACTGGGTGAAAATATCCATTTTTCGAGCTTCTTTGCGGTCCAAATGGTCTTTTACATCGAAGTTTTTTACCTCGCAAGCAAACTTCGTCTTAAATTTTTCGGTATCGAAACGCGTAATAGCAGCAGCTCCACTTGCACCACTAGCAAGGGCTTGCCAAAACTCTGGAGCAGTGTTGCCCGTTGGAGTTAGAGCACCAATTCCAGTAACTACTACACGTTTTAGAGACATCTCTTATATTTTGTGGATGATATTATCCTGCGTTTTCAGTAATATAGGTTACTGCATCACCTACTGTAGCAATTTTTTCTGCTTGTTCATCAGGTATAGCGATGTTGAACTCTTTTTCAAATTCCATGATTAACTCAACTGTATCAAGAGAGTCAGCTCCTAAGTCATTAGTGAAACTCGCTTCGTTTGTTACTTCAGATTCTTCAACACCTAATTTATCTACGATAATTGAGGTTACTTTTACTGCTATGTCAGACATATTAATTTTATTTTTGTTGGGTGCAAAGAACATTTTTTTAGATAAATTAGACAAAAATTATTTGCATTAACTCAAATACACGTTTCAACCATAGCAATGCAGTCTTTATTCACGGCCTCTGAGTTCGTTTTAAAATACCCGAAAATATACGGTATAGCTACGTCTTTGAGACATCTGAAGTTAGGATATGTACTCATTACTCACGCAGATTTCGATGTCGTGTACGAAAAAGAAATATTTAATTTTAACAGAGAAAGTGAGCATCAAGCCTACCTTTTGACTTATTTAGATGATGATACGCAACTGCTCGTGATAAAGAATAAAGGTACGCAGCAGTATTTTTATCCTAAATACAAACAAGTTGATTATTTGTTGTGTAGTATATCTGAAGGTGAAATTAATATAGAAATAGTTAAAATAGTTTCGAAACTTAAAGGAATATCGATTTGTTTTGCATTGGATAATCCCAACAAAAAAGATCTTCTTAATTTTACACAATTACAATGAACCAAAACGTTAAGTATAATAAGACAAAAATCATTGCTACTATGGGGCCTGCTTGTGCAGATGTTCCTACACTCAAAAAAATAATTGAGGCAGGTGTAGATGTGTGTAGAGTGAATTTTTCACACGGTGATTGGGATACACATCTGCAAGTAATCAATAATGTAAGACAGGCAAACAAAGAATTAGGCACTAATGTAGCAATACTAGGTGACTTACAAGGGCCTAAATTAAGAATAGGTGAAGTGAGGAATAACAAGATGCTACTGGAGACAGGAGCTACTATGACACTCACCACCAAAGCTACGGTTAGCGAAGGTAACGTCATATATGTAAAATACTCAACACTAGCACGTGATGTGAAAGTGGGAGAACGCGTATTGCTAGATGATGGTAAGTTAGAGCTAGAATTCACCAAGCGGGTAGACGACGAAACGGTAGAAGCAGTGGTCCTTAACGGCGGTTACCTTAGTTCTAACAAAGGATTTAACTTGCCTAGTTCGGACCTATCTGTAGATAGTTTGACACCCAAAGACAAGAAGGACTTAGAGTTTATAATGAAACATGACTTTGATTGGGTGGCCCTCTCATTCGTACGTCACGCACAGGACATTATAGACCTAAAAGCCATTTTAAAAGAAAATGGTTGCGAAGCTCATATCGTAGCTAAGATAGAGAAACCACAAGCTGTAGAAAATATAGATGCCATCATAGCAGAGACTAATGCTATTATGGTAGCAAGAGGAGACCTCGGTGTAGAGATGCCTATGGAACAAGTTCCTATGATTCAGAAGATGATAGTGAACAAGTGTATAGATGCAAGTAAACCTGTGATTATCGCTACCCAAATGATGGAGAGTATGATAACTTCGCCTACACCTACTCGTGCAGAAGCGAGTGATGTAGCTAATGCTGTAATGGATGGTGCAGATGCAGTGATGCTTAGTGCAGAAACATCTGTAGGTGATTATCCAGTGAAAGCTGTGCAAGCTGTGGAGCGAATATTAGGAAGTACCGAGCTAGGTTGGGATGTGTATAACAAGATTAAAAAACCAGACCCTACCTCACCCTCATTTATTAGTGATAGAATATGCTACGCTACCGTAAGTATGAGTGCGGGAATTGGAGCTAATGCTATATTGAGTATGACACAATCAGGTTACACCGCATACAAAATCGCCAGTGGAAGGCCTAATTGTGACGTGTTTATATTCACAGCAAATAAGCGACTACTTACCAGACTAAGTTTGGTGTGGAATGTAAGAGCTTATTACTATGATAAAATGAGTAATACCGATGACACCATTCGTGACGTTATAAATATGCTCAAGGCAGAAAAATTACTGAATGATGGAGACGTAGTGATAAATACTGCTGCAATGCCAGTGGCCGAAAAGAAAAAAACAAACGCGGTAAAAATAAGCACGGTAGGTGAGTGAAATAGTAAATAAAGTAGCCCAAAGTGGTATTATCACGCTCGATCTGGAAGATATGGTTCCGGACAGAGAGGCTGCACATATTGATGTTTTTGAACAGCTCTTTCAGGGCCTCATACTAAGAGAAAAAGATTTCAGGGCTTGGGTAAAGGAGCACGATTGGAGTGCTTATGAAGACAAAAATATAGCGGTGTATTGTAGCACCGATGCTATTATTCCTACGTGGGCGTTCATGCTTATCGCATCGGCACTTAGACCGTATACCACTCATGTATATTTTACAAGACCTGAATTGCTATCGGCTCTATTAGCTGAGCGTGCATTAGCTGAGATAAACGAAGATGACTATGTTGACAAAAGAGTCGTTATAAAAGGTTGTGGAGATAGAGGTATAAGCAATCATGCCTATGTGCTACTTACCAATAAACTGGTAGGGGTAGCCAAAACGGTAATGTATGGTGAACCGTGTAGTACGGTTCCTGTATACAAGAAAAGAAATCAGTGATACTGGATAGTCTGGCTACAATATTAGTAGCCAGACTATCCAGTAGTTTTGGTAAAAGTTAGTAATTATCTCATTTCTTATTGATCGATGGCTTTCATGGCATCAAATCCCATTACGCGCTCACCATCTTTGTACTGCGATACAAATGCATCGTCTATGCCTAAGCTTTTTATGTCATTTCTAAATTGAACTGCATCCATCAAATCATCAAAATGTCCTATAACATAACGTTTCTTTCCGTCTACACTTTCCGCTTTAATGGTTTTTAGTTTTTCATTGAAAGATAGTAAATCCAAGTATTGGTAATATCCCATTTGAACTTGATATACCGTACCCATAGGAAGTTTGGTGGATGGTACGCTTGCTTTTAATGCCGTATATTGAGTCATGAGGGCCGACAATTTATTTGCCAATTCTTGCTTTTCTGCATTTGCAGCAGCCAGCTTAGCTTTCAGGTAGGCTAGCTCTTTTTGCAACTCCACTACTCTGATTTCGTGATTTTTTTTCAGCATCACCCATTTTTCAGGGTCCTTCTTGTAGGTGCGTATTTCTTTTTTTATAGCTCTTCGCTCTTTTTTGCTCAATGATTGTGCATTAGCAACGGTGACACTCACCATCAATGCTAAGAAGGTTACTGCCAAGGTTATTTTTTTCATATCGGTGAATTAAATGTTATGGCAAATTTACTTGAAAGGTGATCTTACTTTATTCATTAGAAATGTGATTAACTACCTTTGTATCCATTTTAATGTACAATGGAATATAGAATAGAACGCGACAGTATAGGTGAAATACAGGTGCCAGCAGACAAGTATTGGGCAGCCCAAACACAACGATCTCTTGAGAATTTCAAAATAGGCAACCAGAAAATGCCTATAGAAATCATACGAGCTTTTGGCGTACTAAAAAAATGTGCGGCTATGACCAATGCGGAGTTGGGTGTGCTTTCGCAAGAAAAAGCGGACCTGATATCAGACGTATGTGATGAAATAATAGATGGTAAGCTGGATGATGAGTTTCCACTTGTAATATGGCAAACTGGCTCGGGAACCCAGAGCAATATGAATGTGAACGAAGTAATTGCCAATAGAGGTCACGTACTGAATGGCGGTAAACTTTCTGACGAAAAGAAATTTCTACACCCGAATGATGATGTAAATAAGTCACAAAGTAGTAACGACACATTCCCTACAGCAATGAGTATAGGAGTGTATAAGCAGATGATTGATTTTGCTATTCCAGGACTGCAAGTATTGAAAGACACGTTCAAGAAAAAAGCACGCGATTTTAAAGATATTGTAAAAATAGGCCGTACACATTTTATGGATGCTACTCCGCTTACGTTGGGTCAAGAATTTAGTGGATACAGAAGACAACTAGAAATGAGCATCGTAGCCATAGAAAATGCTATGATAGGTGCTCAAGAGATAGCTTTAGGAGGCACTGCAGTAGGTACGGGGCTTAATACTCCAAAAGGATATGACGTGATGGTAGCTGCCAAAATAGCTGCAGAAATGGCTATGCCGTTTCGCACTGCCGAAAACAAATTTGAAGCACTAGCTGCCCACGATGCTATGGTAGAATTACACGGTGCACTAAAACGTGCCGCAGTAAGCTGTATGAAAATAGGTAACGACATCCGTATGCTAAGCTCAGGACCAAGAAGCGGTATAGGTGAAATAATAATACCTAGTAATGAGCCAGGTTCTAGTATTATGCCAGGCAAGGTAAACCCTACTCAGTGTGAGGCACTTACCATGGTGTGTGCTCAGGTGATGGGTAATGATGTAGCAGTAACTATAGGTGGCAGCAATGGCCACTTTGAGCTGAATGTATTCAAGCCTCTTATAGCAGCCAACGTATTGCAAAGTGCTAGAATATTAGGTCAGGCGTGCCTTTCTTTCAATGACAACTGTGTGGTAGGTATAGAACCAAATCTTACTGAGATACAGAAAAAACTAGATAGCTCACTGATGCTAGTGACGGCTCTTAATACGCATATCGGTTATGACAATGCTGCCAAAATTGCCAAAAAAGCCTACGCTGAGAATACGACATTGAAAGAAGCGGGTGTTGCTCTTGGATTTCTTACTGCCGAGCAGTTTGACGAATGGGTGATTCCAGCGAATATGTGCGGAGATATAGAGCTTGGATTTTAGCCTGTGAGTACTAAGTTAAAACCCTTTAGGCTAAAGACTATTGGTAAGTATACCGACAAAAAAGACCTTAAAATATTGGATATAGGCTCGGGCAGTCACTCGAGTACTATCACCAAAAAATGGCTGCCTCAGTGCCACTATACTGGTGTAGATAGAGATGTGAGCTATGATAATACAGAAGAAGACATTCGAAACATGGATGAGTTTTTCCAGTTGGATCTTACAGAACTAGCATTTGATGCTATACCTGATGATACGTATGATGTGATCATAATGAGCCACGTGATAGAGCATCTGCACAATGGTGATCAGGTGCTGCCACTTTTGTTCCAAAAACTAAAAAAAGGAGGCTTGTTTTATATAGAGTTTCCATGTGAGGCCAGTGCCAGTTTTCCGAGTAAAAAAGAAACGCTCAACTTTTTTGATGATGATACCCACGTGCGTATTTGGTCTATCAAAGAAGTAGCGAACATCTTTATGAAAGGAAAATTCAATGTAAAAATGGCGGGGAAAAATAGAAGCTGGATCAATATCGCTCTAATGCCTATCAAAATACCACTTCAACTCATCACCAAAGGCTATGTGCGCGGTGGCGTGTATTGGGATGCTTATGGCTTTGCAGATTATCTGATAGCGGAGAAGGGGTAGGTGAAAGTATAATAAGTTCGTGGAGACACGAACAAATACACTCTGGTGACTTTTTATAATCCATCGGGATTTCATATTTCTAAAACACGTGGTAATCCAAGAAAATTCGACCCCTCTTGGGTCGCACTTTTGGTTGCGGTATTTGGGTTATAAATATTAGAGCCCGAAGGGTTCTTGTCTAAGGTAGATAATTGACAATTAGGATAATAATTAAAACCAAGCCGATTACCAGAAATCCATTTATATACCAAGGATCGTGAATATACTCCTTAAGCGTTTTCTTCCTTAAGACTAACCAGCGTAAAGTACCTCCAGTTAGTCCAAAGATGATGTAGAATAAGATTTCAAAAATAAAACTAAGGAATAGTTCCATTGCCAGACCTAACTCAATCCCGTAATCACCCCATCATTATCTATATCCATACCTTCACTGGCCGGTACAGCAGGTAGTCCTGGCATACGCATCATATTGCCTAGTATAGGAATAAGGAATCCTGCTCCTGCAGCTATTTCAAACTCGCGTACGGTGATACGGAAGCCTGTTGGTCTTCCGGTGAGTTTGTCGTTGTCTGAGAAAGATTTTTGCGTCTTTGCCATGCAAATAGGCAGGTGGTCCAGACCGAGTTTAGCGATGGTTCGTAGTCCTCTATCAGCTTTCGCAGCATAATCTACGCCATCTGCTCCGTATATCTCTTTGGCTATGGTTTCTATCTTGTCTTTTACGGATGCGTCCCAATCGTATAGTTTTGTAAAGTTGCTTTTGCCACTCTCTACTTCCTCTACAACAGCTTTAGCAAGCTCTGCCGTTCCGTTGCCTCCTTCTGCCCATCCTTTGCTTAACACGGCTTTTACGCCTATACTTTCACATTTTTCAATGAGCCAGTCTATTTCTTCTTGGGAGTCGGTATGGAAGTTATTGATAGCGACTACCCGCTGCAATCCAAATTTCCCCATATTCTCTATGTGCTTTTCTAGGTTTGCAAATCCTGCTTTTACTCTATCCAGATTAGCATCGTTGTATTCTTCCTTGGGTGATCCTCCGTGGTGACGAAGAGCTCTTATCGTAGCCACTATGACTACTGCTTTTGGCTTTAGTCCTGCATATCCGCATTTGATATCTAGGAATTTCTCTGCTCCTAGGTCTGCCCCAAATCCTGCTTCGGTTACGGTATAATCTGCAAGAGACATTCCCATTTTGGTAGCTATGATGGTATTGGTTCCTTGTGCTATATTGGCAAATGGCCCACCGTGGATAATAGCTGGATTGTGTTCTAAAGTCTGCACCAGATTAGGTTTGATAGCATCTTTGAGTAGGAGTGTCATAGCATTTTCGGCATTTAGGTCGCGAGCATATACGGGCTTTCTATCAAAGGTATAACCCACGAAGATGTTGCCTAATTTCTCTTTGAGGTCATCAATGTCTTTGGCCATACACAGTATCGCCATTACTTCACTAGCAGCAGTGATGTTGAATCCATCTTGACGAGGAATACCATTTCCAGTACCACCTAGCCCAATGGTAATATCTCGTAATGCACGGTCATTCATGTCTATCACCCGTTTCCAAATGATAGTACGCGGATCTATACCCAAACTACGAGTCTTGCTTTGTAAATTATTGTCAATGAGTGCACTGAGCAGATTGTTTGCTTTTTCTATAGCGGCAAAATCTCCCGTGAAATGCAGATTAATATCTTCCATGGGCACTACCTGCGAGTGACCCCCGCCAGCAGCTCCTCCTTTTATCCCAAATACAGGTCCAAGGGATGGTTCGCGGAGAACCACCACCGATTTTTTACCTATTTTGTTCAATCCTTCGTTTAGGCCAATGGATACGGTAGTTTTACCTTCACCTGCTGGGGTAGGAGTAAGGGCCGTGACGAGTATGAGATTACTCTTGACTATCTTCTCCTCGTCTATCAGGTTCAAGGGGAGCTTGGCCTTATATTTCCCATATTGTTCTAGGTCATCTTGTGCAATATTCAGTTTTGCAGCTATAGAGTTGATGTGCTGCATTTGTACCTGCTGGGCAATGTCTAAATCGGTCATAGGATAGCGAATATACCTAAACCAAATGGGGGTCATCACTTAAACAGATTCTAAATGTATAACTTTGAAGCAGTGCGTAAATACTTTTTTGTCGTAATTATGGCCTTGGGCCTCAGCGGATGTTCACCCAAAGCGACAATAGAGCTTAGTAATGATAATGAATCCATGACCACAACAAAAACATATCTAGCCTTGGGCGATAGTTATACCATAGGTACATCAATTGCGTTTCCAGATAATTTTCCGAATCAGTTGGCAGACAGTGTACTAGTTAACTTGGATATTAATCTTGAAGTAAAGGTAGTGGCTCAAAATGGGTGGCGTACCGACGACTTACAACGTGGTATAAAACGAATAGATTTAGACGATAAGTATGACTTGGTATCATTACTCATCGGAGTAAATAATCAGTATCAGGGATTACCTCTTGCAGATTTTGAAAAGGATTATAGAAGCCTCATAGATACAGCCATAAAATACGCAGGCGGTGATACTAATCACGTTTTTGTGATTTCGATACCTAATTATGGTTACACTCCTTTTGGCTCCGCCAAAAGAGAGGAAATTACCGCTGATTTAGAAGTATTTAACAGGCTATCTCAACAGATTTGTGAAGAGCAGGGCATCGATTTTTATAATGTTACAGATATTTCGCTCGCTGCCGCAACACGTGAGGACTATCTAGCTTCTGACAATCTGCACCCCAGCAAAGAGCAATATGCGGATTGGGTGAGTTCGTTTTTGGCAAGGGTGATTGATAAGTTGCAGTGAGACCTAGACTATATACCTTAGGCTTTTATATTAGTGCGGCTGCAATTGCCTTGTTACAAGTGTTAGACTGGCAAAATAGCAATATAATTTGCTCCGCTTTGATATTTGTACACCTATCAGCTCAGACTATGAATCTTTACATGAACGAACAAATCGCTAAAAAAAGAGTCGTTGTGATTATCTTTGGGATTGCTGCTGTTCTTATCCTAATCTCGCTAAATTGGTTTATCGATTTTTTATTCTTAGCAAGGTACTACCTCATACTTCTTGTCATCATCAAAGGATACTTGCATAATACGGCTATTTACCCTGCGAAGTATCGAAGGTTAATTTATCTTGTTATAGGCTCTTTGATATGCTCTACTTTATTTAGAATAACCCATTGGGCAGGTGCAGATGTTTTATTCAATGGAGCATATTTATTCCTAGCAATACTACTTGCACATATTGGTTTATTTAAGGCAAAAGCCCAATTCAAAGTCTTTGACGAGATTGATGAAATAGGAAAAGAATAAAAGTGATATACGCTAAAAGTACTCAGATTAGGTGAAGCCGTTCTTAGAACAGGTTATTGATAAACTAAAGTAACCGCTATTCCTTCAAAAATTTATGTATCAATTTACCTTCTTCGGTTTGAAGTAGTAGGTAGTAGTGCCCAGTTATAAGCTTTGATAGGTCAAGGTGCGTCCTCTTCGGCAGTGTTGAATAGTCTACTTCGTGAACAGTTTTTCCTGTTACATCTATAATCTGTAAGTTGATGTTTCTTATGTCTTGCTTTGTGGTGATGGTTAATGTATTGCTTACAGGATTAGGCGTTAAGATTATCGTAAATTCTTTGGCTAGATCACGTACCGAAACATTGGAGCTATCCATTGGTACTTCGATTAGGTCTACGGCCCAAAGTCCTCTTCCAAAAGTTGCTGCCACAAGTGTTTTTTCTGTCACGTTAATTTCTAGCTCATTGACTATCACATTGGGCAACCCTTCAGAATAAAACACCCAATTGGTAGAATCAGGATATAAAGCATATACGCCTAGGTCTGTTCCTACATAAATGAGGTTGCTTCCGTCTGTTTGTTGGGTGATGCAATTCACGGGAATGTTTGGCAAGTCATAGGTAATATTGGCCCATGTCGCTCCTGCATCTGTGCTGTGATACACCTTTTCGTCGGCATCAAAACTAGGAAAGCAAATCCAAACTTCTGATGGATTCTCTTGATTCATTTCGATGTATCCTGGATACATGTTACGAGGTAATCCGGTGCTAATGTCGGTCCACGTACTGCCATTATTGGCTGATGTTGCAATTCTATTCTGAATGTTTTGGCTGCTGTATCCTCTTTTGGCATAGTATATACGCGAGCCGTTACTTTTTTCTACGTCTAAGGCAGTTATGGGTACGTTGTCACTTAATGATAATTGCTCTGACAGATATCCGTCCACAGCAGTGTAAACGTTGCTATATCCTATGTACAACTGTCCATCTGCCATTGTAAATGGCGTGGTCCATTCGGCTCGTTCACCTTCTGGAGTGGAAATGGTATTCTCAAAACTAAAACCTCCACCGAAGGAGCTAAAGGCATTTATTCTGCCGTTTTGGGACGAAGAGTAACGGATATAGACTTCGTCAGCAAATTCGGATTCCATTCCATCACCTCCGCTAATGTTATAAAATATGTTTCCATCCGTATATGAAGTGGAATTATCCTGAGCACCAGCCATCATTTCATTTGGGTTTTCTTCATTAATACTGAGTCGATAAAAAGACATGATGTTTAGACCGTCAATATAGTTAGTCCATTCCGTTTGGGCGGTATAATCATCTTTTAGTTGTGTAATTTCATCGGCAATCACGTTAAAAGTACGAGAAATACCTCCATCGTGACAAGCAAAATAAGTATTGTTAGTAGGGTGTTGTATAATCTCGTGTATGTCGGCGTGCAAACTTTGGTCGTAGTAGTTGAGCAACCAATAGGTGATAGGTTTAAAGCTATTGCCCCCATTGGTTGTTTGCCAAATATTAACTCCTCCTATTAGCACTTTATTACGGTCATTTCTATCTACAGAAATGGCAAGATCGTATCTTCCTTGTCCGCCGGGTTCAGAGTTTAAATTCCAGTTTAGGATATTATACTCATAGGTATTGTCGCGACGTGTGGCAAAGCTTGTGCCCCCGTTGGTAGAGCGATAAAATCCATAAAACCCTCCCAAGGTATCACACGCTATAGCATAAACGTAATCGGGGTCAGAAGGTGATATGGCAAGTTTCACACGTTGGGCAACTCCTGTGGCTGGTATATTGGTAATAGAGGCAGCCCACGTAGCACCAAAGTCGGTAGATTTAAGAATTGCTACTTCTCCCGTTTTGTAGGAATGTACATATCCCGTGGATGCAAATAGTACATTGGAATCAGTAGGGTGTTGCTCCAAGTCCCAGAATAGGCCGTCTCGTGTTTTGGTAAATGTTACTCCAGCGTCATTAGAAAGATAACAACCTGTTTGGCCTACAGCGAGAATCTTATCTGTGTTGGCGTGGTGTATAATTACTTTAGCGATTAACGACCCTTCAAAATCAGTTTGGGCAAACGACAAGCCCGTTGCAGACCAAGTGGAACCCCCGTTGGTAGTTTTATATATCCCTAAACCATAGTGACTACTTCGCTTATTTTCATTGGCCTGGAGGTTATGACCTAAATAGGCATAGTCACCGAGGGCCACATACATAATGTTCGGGTCTGTAGGATGCACCGAAAGATACGAGGTGCGAAGTATCGGTAAGTCTCCAGAGATAGAAATCCAGCTAGCTCCAGCATTAGTTGTTTTCCATATACCGCCTTGGGCCACACATATATACCACGTGTTAGTGTCAGTCGGGTGAAATTGCATGCTATTTACACGTCCCATACCCGCAAGGTCTTCCTTGCCAAAAGGTCCTTTCGGAATCCACGTAGCGGTCTTCTTGCTTTTGGTAGTCAATTGGTTGCTTACTGCGTGACTAGAGTAATACTCTTTGGCTTGGTTCACGGCATTAGGTGTTTCACGTTTATCCAAAAAGTCATTGTTTCTCAGAATATAATTCGGTGTTTCTTCACGCGGAGGAAGGTCTTGAGCAATGGCACAAACTGCACCTGCTAAGAATAAGAATGAAAGTAAATATCGATTCATAATAATTCAGCTAAGTTAACAGTTTTAGAATTAGAAAGGTTGACACAATAAAATGGCTAGGAATTTTCTATAAATGTATCGCATACCATTGTGCCATTCAAAACATCCGTGTGAGGTGCAAATTAGTCTTGTCGGGTTTGTAAATCTATAGATGTATTCTTGGTCATTTTTACAATAAAAAAGTGAATCTCTGTGAGCCTTATAAGCAAGGTTTTCGTAAGTGTCAATTCTATAGGAAAAAGTATCTTCTTGTCCATGTAAAATAATGTTTGACACAACCTCTTACCCTTATTGCCAATGGAATAGTTTGATAGTCCGTATAAACTCTAAACGAATTACTGTCTTTATCTATAAGATTTCCAATAATGTGCATTTTCTGTGGAACAGCGGTATCTTAGCAACTTCTATTTAAGTCTACAATTGAAATACGTTCAGCTAAAGATTTGACTTCAGTATCGTTATAAATACTCTGACTTGAAATTGGAGAGTTGCAACCAAACAAGAAGCTTATGATGAAAAGTTGAAATATGGTTTTCATTTTTTAATTAACCATCCATGACAAGCAAAGAACCACTATATAACTCCCATCTCCTTGCCCACTTTGGTAAATGCTGCAATGGCCTTGTCCAAATGGTGTTGCTCGTGAGCAGCAGATAATTGCACGCGTATTCTAGCTTTGCCTTTGGGCACTACGGGGAAGTAAAATCCTACTACATAGATACCTTCATCCAGCATTTTAGCCGCCATTTCTTGGGCTACATTAGCATCATACAGCATTATAGGCACTATAGGGTGCTCTCCAGGGGTAATGTCAAAACCAGCTTCGGTCATTTTGTTACGGAAATAAGTGGTATTGTACTCTAGCTTATCGCGTAGTTCGGTTGTTTCGCTGAGCATATCCAACACTGCGATACTTGCTCCCACGATACTTGGAGCAACCGTGTTGGAGAATAAGTATGGACGACTTTTCTGACGAAGCATATCAATAATCTCTTTTTTGCCCGAGGTAAATCCACCGCTCGCACCACCTAAGGCTTTGCCCAGCGTGCCCGTGATGATTTCTATTTTACCCATTACACCACAATGCTCGTGAGTTCCTCGACCTGTCTTACCCAAAAATCCTGAACTATGACACTCATCTATCATTACACTAGCATCATACTTATCGGCAAGGGCTACGATTTTGTCTAACTGTGCTATAGTACCATCCATAGAGAACGAACCATCCGTCACAATGACTCTATTCTGTTGGGCTTGAGCAGCAATGAGTTGCTTCTCTAGGTCCTCCATGTCGTTGTGCAAGTAGCGGTAGCGTTGAGCTTTACATAATCTTACGCCGTCTATTATACTAGCGTGATTCAGTGCATCTGATATAATGGCATCTTCCGCATCAAAAAGCGGTTCGAAAACTCCACCATTGGCATCAAAAGCCGCTGCGTACAATATAGTATCTTCCGTACCGAGGTATTCCGATAGTTTTCGTTCGAGTTCTTTGTGAATATCTTGCGTTCCGCAAATAAAACGTACCGAAGACAGACCATAGCCGTGAGTGTCAATCGCATCTTTGGCGGCTTGTATCACCTTAGGATGAGAGCTAAGGCCCAAATAATTGTTAGCACAAAAATTAATCACATCGCCACCTGCATGTGTCTGTATGTCAGCACCTTGCGGGGTGGTGATAATGCGTTCCTTCTTGTATAAACCTGCTTCCTCTATCTCAGATAGTTGCGTTTTTAATTTGGCTTGTAATGATGCGTACATATACAGCAAACTTAGTCAACATAGACTAATTTACCACGCCATACACCACGTAGAATAGATACGAATAAAACAGAGAATGGTGAGGAGTAACTGACATAAAAGCACAGTTTGGAGGTGTATTTGGTCATAATAGCGACAAACCGACGTAAAAGGATAAACTTTTTAGGTGGCACGGAGGTTGTATCCTTTATACTTGCAAAGACGAAATTAAGACGAATGTCAGAAGAAAATAAAAGAAGCGAAAAGCCTCAAAATCAACAGAACCCTCCAAACCCGTTCGAACAGAAGAAGCCAAAAAGCGGTAAGCCAAGATTTAATCCAATGTGGATTTATGGCATTTTATTGGTTGCCTTTATCGGGATTACATTCTTTGGGCCTAAGACGGGCAAGAAAATATCGGTAAACAAGCTGCTCACCATGGTAGAAAATGGTGATGTAGAAAAAATCAATGTTATAAACCGAAGTAAGGCGGAGATATACATCACCGATGAAGCCAAAAAGGACGAAGAATACAAGAAAGACGTACCCGAAGGCTCTCTAGTAAATCCTGATTCATATATTTATTACTTGTCAGATATTGGTGACTACGAGTATTTTAATAATCAGATAAGCCAAGCACAAGCGAAATTGCCGAGTAGTAAGCAAGTAAACGTAAACCCAGAAGTACACGAAGATTTTTTTGATAATCCGCTAATTCAGATTCTACTTTATGTAGCAATTTTTGGATTGATATGGATGTTCATTATGCGACGTATGGGAGGTCCAGGTGGCCCAGGCGGCGGAGGTCAGATATTTAGTATAGGCAAGTCTAAGGCTCAATTATTTGATAAAGATACTAAGGTGAATGTTACATTCAAGGACGTAGCAGGACTAGAAGGAGCTAAGGAAGAAGTAATGGAGATTGTAGATTTCCTTAAAAATCCTAAGAAATACACCGAACTTGGTGGTAAAATACCTAAAGGAGCACTACTAGTAGGCCCTCCAGGAACAGGTAAAACATTGCTAGCCAAAGCAGTAGCTGGAGAAGCAGATGTGCCATTTTTCTCTCTATCGGGGTCAGACTTTGTGGAGATGTTTGTGGGTGTAGGAGCGAGTAGAGTAAGAGACTTATTTAAACAGGCCAAAGAAAAAGCTCCGTGTATCATTTTTATAGACGAAATAGATGCTATAGGTAGAGCACGAGGTAAAAATGCGATGCAAGGTGGCAACGATGAGCGTGAGAATACACTGAATCAACTCCTTACTGAGATGGATGGTTTTGGCACAGATTCGGGTGTAATCATGCTTGCAGCTACCAATAGAGTTGATATCTTGGACTCTGCACTTCTCAGAGCGGGTCGTTTTGATCGTCAGATATATGCGGATATGCCCGACTTGAATGAGCGTAGAGAAATATTTGAAGTACATCTGAAACCTATAAAAGCATCGGAAGACTTAGACAAGGACTTCTTAGCTCGTCAAACTCCTGGGTTTAGTGGAGCTGACATTGCCAATATGTGCAATGAGGCGGCACTTATAGCAGCAAGACACGATAAGAAACATGTTGAGAAACAAGATTTCTTAGATGCGGTAGATAGAATAGTAGGTGGACTAGAAAAGAAAAATAAAATCATAACACCAGAGGAAAAACGTGCTGTAGCAGTACACGAAGCAGGTCACGCCGCAGTAAGCTGGTTATGCGAACACGCACATCCATTGGTGAAGGTGACTATCGTGCCTAGAGGCAGAAGCCTTGGTGCGGCATGGTACCTGCCAGACGAACGTCAAATTACGCGTACAGAGCAGATGCTCGACGAAATGTGTGCAACGCTAGGCGGTAGAGCTGCAGAGAAAGTTGTATTTGATAAAATTAGCACGGGAGCCCTCAGCGACCTCGAAAAAGTTACCAAGCAGGCTATGGCGATGGTAAGCATTTATGGTCTTAATGAGAAGATAGGTAATGTATCTTACTACAATATGGACAATAGTTTCAGTAAGCCATTTAGTGAGAAGCAAGCAGCATTGATGGATGATGAAATCAAAAAGTTGACCGATGAACAGTATGCACGTGCTATCAAAATTATCTCTGACAATAAAGATAAAGTACTTCAGCTAGCAGATGAGTTGCTTGAGCGAGAAGTTATTTTCAAGGAGGACTTGGAAAAAATATTTGGGATGAGTGCTAGTGATGCAGCTAAGCCGCAAGAGGAAGAGGCAACACAAGAGGCGGTAGTAGTAGAAGAAACAATTGCTGAACCTACCGACGATACATCGGAAGAAGCATAATCTTCATAAAATTACATACAAAAAAGTGCTCGCCTGCAGGCGAGCACTTTTTATGTTCTGTTAAATTGTGCTGTGTATTACTTTACCTTCGTGTTCATATACTTAGCTACCTCATCGGGCACTAAGTATTTGATACTACGCCCCATACGTACTAGACCACGTACATAGCTAGCAGATATATTTAGCATCGGTCCTTTCATTACGCGGACCTTTTGATTTTTAGCAAATTCACCACCCGGGAAACCATCGCGGAAGTACGAAAGAATCTCGTAGTCCATAAGTATCTCTTCGTGGTCTTTCCATTTTTCAAGATGCTGCAGGTTGTCAGTCCCTAGTATGATTTGAAACTCGATAGTAGGGTGCAACTCACGCAGCTTACGCAAGGTGTAAGTAGAGTATGACGGTATCGGCATATCAAATTCGACGTCACTCGCCTTAAACTTATCATTACCTTTTATAGCAAGTTTTACCATATTGAGCCTGTGGTCCGCATCCATAATATCCTTACCCTTTTTGAGCGGGTTTTGTGGAGATACGATATACCAAACCTCATCTAGTTTTGCTTGGTCTAGCATATACTGACCTATGATAAGGTGTCCGTGATGTATCGGGTTAAACGAGCCAAAAAATAATCCTACCTTCATTCTAATCTTCTGATTTTAAAAAACTTGCAACTGTTTGTTCTGCAGTTACAAAGGTATCACTTAACACATCGTTAACAATCACTTTATCAAAACGATGTTCAAATTTTAGTTCACTTTTCACTTTGGCTATGCGTACCGCTAGTTGTTCTTCAGTTTCGGTATTTCGGCTCCGTAGTCGTTCTACTAGAATTTCTAACGATGGAGGTCTCAGAAAAAGTGCCAATGCCTTATCTGCATATATCTTTTTTATGTTTAGTCCACCTTCTACATCTACATCAAAGATGACAGCCTTGCCTTCGTCCCAGAGTCGTTGTACTTCAGATTTGAGCGTTCCGTAATATACTCCTTCGTATACTTCTTCGTATTCTAAAAATATACCGTTTTGTATGCCTGCCTCAAATTCTTCTTTACTGTAAAAATAGTAATCGTGACCGTGCTTTTCGTTGGTACGCATTGGTCTGGTAGTGGCACTTATGCTGAACTCTAGGTTGGGCATCACCTTCAGTAAGTGACGCACTACGGTCGTTTTTCCGCTTCCGCTTGGTGCCGAAAATATCACGAGCTTGTGGTTGCCTAACTTAGATTCTTCTAGAACAGATCCTTGCTGCTTGTTTTCATTCATTGGTGGTTGGTTGGCTGTCATAGTAAGTTGAGCACTTGCTCTTTTATTTTTTCTAATTCTTCTTTCATCGCTACCACTTCTTTTTGTATTCCGGCGTGGTTTGCTTTGCTCCCAAGTGTGTTGATCTCACGGCCCATTTCTTGAGCTATAAAATTGAGTGATTTACCTTTGGGGTTTTTGCTCAATGCTTCTATGAAATGGTCGCAATGAGCCTTTAGTCTCACTTTTTCCTCATTTACATCGTACTTTTCCAGGTAGTATATGAGCTCTTGCTCAAATCTGTTTTTATCAAAACTCTCATCATCCACCAACTGCTTTAGATTTTTTTGTAAACGAGCCTTGGTACTATCTAGTCGCTCTGGCTCTAAGGCTTCTATGCGGGGTATGCCCGCAGCTATCGCGTGAGCGTAGGTAGTGAGCACATCATGCAGTCCTGCACCCTCCTTTAGTCTGAAGGCCTCATAGTCGGCAAAGGCCTCGTTAGCCGTTTCGGTAACTAAGGCATACAGATCGTGGTCGAGTTGCTCATCGTCCTGATAAATGACATCTTGCATCGTAGTGGTGATACGAAAAATATCGTGCTGCGGAGCACCTAGTTGCTCGCTTAGGGCCTTGAGTTTGGTGTAATATTGACCCGCAAGTGCATCATTTATTTGAATATCATTTTCGTTTACCTTGTGTTTTACCACGTTTATAGATAGGGTAGCACTACCACGTTCTATTCGTTTGCCATAGGTGTTGCGTATTTCTATTTCCTTGGGCATCAAGTAGCGGGGCATACGCAGATTTAGGTCCAGGTACTTGCCATTGAGACTGCGTAATTCCACTTTTACGCTATAGTTTTCGGTGTGTTTTTCGGCCATACCGTAGCCGGTCATACTTCGTATCATTATGTGCTGTGTGCAAATATAGGTATGCAGCACCGTGCGGCACAATGCGTAATCCAAAGGCTGCTTTATCCCACATGACGTCTTGATATCTGAGATATTAACACTTGTGAGCATTTAATTTGTTGTTAATCAATATTTTACACTGATTTATTAAAACTTTTTTATTAAAAAAATTTGGTACATTTAAGGTGACAAAATAAACTCAACCCCATTTAATCCTAGGTAACAAGAAATTGAGATGACGTGCCAAGTCCAGATGGCGAAACTGTTTTATATCATTAGTGGATAAGAAAAAAATTCTCATATCAACTGGTCTAGGTCTTGTATGGTTTTTCGTGGTTCAACTTGTCATAATGAATCATCAAGAGCCTTTATGGGGTCTGTTTTCATTAGGATGTATAGCAGCTATCGCTGCTACGCATTTTATAAAGAATTCAAAAATCATCTTATTTATGCTGCCTCTTCATGTCGTCTTTTTGATAGTAATACTTATAGGTAATATTGGAGTTGTCTATTTGCATGTAATATCACTTTTATTTTTTTATATGGCTCAATACTTGTTTTACAAAAAGATTAGACTTGTTTCTGTATTATTAATATTTGGGTCAGTTTCATATATAATATCATTTCTAATTTTACCTCAATATTTACTTAGAACTCAGCAATCGAAAATTTCACCTAACAAAAGCATCTCATTCACATATAAATCAAATGACGGCAAATCGTATAAAGTATCTGGCCAGAAGCCTATAATTATAGAATATTGGAATAGTGGTTGTTCTAATTGTTTTAAGAAAATGTATATGCTAGACGAACTTCAAAACGAGATAAAGGGTGATTGTGAAATTTTGTGTGTTTATGCAGATTATGAAAAAGGAGTAAAAGACAATCTTCCTGAGTATATAAACTCTTTAAACCGAACTAAACATAGATATAATTTGAGTTTTGCTTATGACAGTTTATACTATCATTATGATAAGAATATAGGGCTTCCACAGACGCTTATTGTCTCACCCCGCGGTAAAATTCTGTATAGCGATGCAGGATATATTACAGGTAATAAAAGAGCAATTATGAATAAGTATAAATCTGTGATCAAAGAATACTCTAAATAGAAGGTTTCCTCACCTCCCTTTATTCACCAACCAAAGCCCCAAGACGATCAATAGCCCAAAGGCAGCTTTTTCCCGGGTGAGTATGTCCATACCTAGGCCCACTGCTATGAGCGTAGCGAGCAATGGTTGTAGGTAGATGTAGCTGCCTACTTGTGTACTTGTGCTATGCTGTACGGCCCATACATTGAGTATGTAATTGACAATCGTCACAAAAAAGACCACAAAGACCATAGCAAACAACGCCTTAGAGGTAAAGGTGCTCCATTGCACTGCTGCAAAATCCGCATACCCGACCGGAAGCACCAACAAAAAACCGAACATAAACATATAGGCCGTTACCGTAGTGGCTTTGTATTTTTTGAGTAATCGTGCTACGTAGTAGAGGTGAAATGCAAAACTGGATGCATTGAGCATAATAAGTAAGTCTCCTATGATCCCTTCGCGAGATACAGAAAACGATGCCGCATTGACCAAAAATGCTGCTCCAATAAAGGCAACAGTGATTCCCAGATAGACCAGCGGCTTAATACGCGTTTTGCTGCCAATGGCCGAGTACAATACCACCATGATAGGTGAGAGCATCATGAGCACGCTTGCATTGATAGATGAGGTCATACTCAGTCCTTTGAAAAAAGCAAGCATATTGAGGGCTACACCAAAAAAAGCACATACTGCCAAGTCAAAGTAATCACGACTGCTCGCTATTTTCTCGCGAGCAAAAAGGAAATAGTACAATCCAAAAAACACTGCTCCACAACCTACCCGTACAATGATAAATGCAAAAGGAGATATAAACTCGGGCATAGCCCACTTGGCGATGGAGTAATTGGCAGCATAAAAAAATGCTACCGTAAACATGGCCAAATGCACACCTATCTTTTTATTCTGTAACAAGGCGACAAAGGAAAGAGAACTTTGAGTCTAAATTTATATGAGCGACGATTTTTTTCAGTTTCCAAGGTCAAGCTAACTTTTGGAGTTAAGCACTTTGGTCAGAGATATTACTGCCTCCATTTCAAAACTCAATACTGAAAACACCCCTCTTTTGACAGAAGTGCCTTATCCTTGCAATATGTACGATTTCATAGCTGGAAAGATAGACCGTATTACACCTACCGAGGTAGTGATTGATGCAGGAGGAGTAGGGTATTTATTACATATATCACTCAATACTTTTGAGGTAATCAAATCAGAAAAGGAGATTAAGCTCTACGCTCACCTTATCGTAAGAGAAGATAGCCACACATTATTTGGCTTTGCTACGGTAAATGAACGTCAGATGTATGTAAAACTTGTTGGGGTAAATGGGGTAGGACCAAGCACTGCTCGTATGATACTGAGCAGCATGAGTGTAGATGATGTAGTAAGTGCTATTACCAATAGCAATATTGCAGCCCTCAAAAGCATAAAAGGCATAGGTCCTAAAGCAGCCCAAAGACTAGTGGTAGAGCTACAAGATAAGCTTGGTGGCATAGGGGCAGATAGTGCCTACAGTTTGGTAGCCGGAGGTACACAAACAGAGGAGGCTACAGATGCATTATTAGCCCTTGGTTTTTCTCGTCCTGCCGTTGCTAAAATACTCACTCGAATAATAAAAGATAAAGGCAATAATCTAAGCACAGAAGAGTTAATTAAAAAATCATTACAATTATTGTAATTTTGCTTTCTACTCAATATCGAAGCGTATAAGGGAAACACCTACTTTAGAACACATAAGTTTTAACACAAAACTTTTGATAAAAAGAGATTTAAAAATGAGAATAAGTAGAGCTCTAAGAGCTTCTGTGATATTGGCTATTTGTTGTTTTTGCTATGGTTTGGCTTCTGCCCAATTGGATAGTACCAAGCTACGCTATGAGCTAAAAGATAAAAAACTGGGAGAAGATGTTCGGCGTAATCTTATCGATTTCCGCGATCCGCCAAACATAAAGACAGAGTACAGATACGACGCCGAAACAGGAAACTACCTAGAGGTGGTAACCGTAGGTGGCAAACCCATAGGTAGCCCACGCGTGCTAACGCTGATGGAGTATATGCGTGCCAAAGAAAAACAAGATCGTGAAGCTTATTACCGTAAAAAAAGTAATGCCGACAACTATGTAAAAGGGGGAGGATTGATTCCTCAATTAGCGGTTACCCCGGAGATATTTGATAAAGTTTTTGGAGGTGGAATTATAGATATACGCCCTACGGGTAGTGCGGAGGTGACCTTTGGCGGGAATTACAACAAGGTTGAAAATCCTACCTTTCCTGTTCGCCAGCAGCGTAACGGGCAATTCGACTTTGAGATGAAAATGCAGCTCAATGTTACGGGTCAAATTGGAGATAGGCTCAAGCTGAACTGGAACTACGACACGGAGGCTACATTTGAGTTTGAGAACCAAATGAAGCTAAACTGGGGTGGTGGAGAAGACGATATTGTAAAAAACATTGAACTGGGTAACGTAAGTCTTCCGCTCAATGGTAGTTTGATACAAGGTGGTAGAAACCTTTTTGGAGCTAAAACCCAATTGCAGTTTGGTAAACTAAAGGTTGCTGTCATCGCTACACAAGATAAGGGTGAAACCAAAGAAACAGAAGTAACCGGCGGTGCTCAAGTTACCAATTATGACATACAAGCTCATAATTATGATGCCAACAGACATTATTTCTTGTCGCAGTATTTTGCCGAAAATTATGATAACGCACTCAGCAATCTGCCCATTATCATCAGTAACATTCAGGTAAATTATGTAGAGGTATGGGTTACAAACCGTAATAACGCTGTAGGCAACTCACGTAATGTAATGGGTTACCTCGACTTAGGAGAGCGAGAAGAAGAAGCATATAGACCTTGGGTGGTAAATACAGGCGGCGGTTTTCCCGATAATAATGGTACTAACTATTATAATGACGTAGTCAAAAATCAAGAATTTTGTAATCCGTCAGATGCACGATTAGAACTGGGTATCGATTATGAATGCCTGAGTAATGCTCGAAAACTGAATGCTAATGAGTTCGTATTTCATCCTACATTAGGATACATATCGCTCAATCAAGCATTGAATAATGATGAGGTGCTCATGGTGGCTTATGAATACACTGCCAATGGTGCCAATTTCAAAGTAGGAGACCTTACGGTAGACAATCCGCTTACCACAGGTGATAATGCTCACCTTAATCTAAAATTACTAAAACATTCTACCATCAAAACAACACTACCGACGTGGGATTTGATGATGAAAAATATCTACTCACTTAATACGTACAACCTTCAGCGTGAAGATTTTACGATGAATGTAGTGTATGCGGATGACCCAAGTGGTGCAGACTTAAACTACTTGCCTGTAGAAGCCTCGGAACCAGCTATCCGAGAGAAACAACTTATTACTGTTCTTAATCTTGATAAAATAAACAAGCAGCAGGAGGCAAAGCCAGATGGTGTTTTTGACCTAATAGATGGAGTGACGATAGATGCACTCAAAGGACGTATCATGTTTCCAGTGAGAGAACCCTTTGGTGAGTTCTTACGGTCCAAGTTTGTAAGTGAGGACCAAGCAGACTACTATGCTTTTGACTCGCTGTACAGTACCACTAAGTGGAATGCAGAGCAAGATTTGAAACATAACAAGTATTTCATTCGTGGAACGTTCAAAGGTTCATCTTCTGACCAAATACGTTTGCAATGTTATAATATATCGCAAGGCTCTGTGCGTGTCACAGCCAATGGTAATGCCCTGCGAGAAGGTTCTGACTATACAGTGGACTATACGCTGGGAACAGTAAAAATTGTAAATCAGGGAATACTCAACTCTGGTGCCGCTATCAAAGCAACGTGTGAGAGTAACTCACTTATCAATATTCAACAAAAAACACTCGTAGGTACACGATTGGATTATAAGCATTCGGATAAGTTGGTGCTGGGTGGTACGTTTATGCATATGAGCGAGCAGCCGCTCACTAATAAAGTAAACATAGGTGACGAGCCTTTGCGTAATAGTATATGGGGTGTAGATGGTTCTTATAACACCACGAGCAGATTTCTTACCCGAATGGTAGATAAGCTACCCTTTGTAGAAACTAAGGAGATATCGACCATAAACTTTACGGGTGAGTTTGCACACCTTATCCCACACAAAGCCAAAACACAAGGAGATAAAGGTACTTCCTACATTGATGATTTTGAAGGAGCAGAAACACCTTATGACCTTAAGTATGTGCGTAGCTGGAATATAGCCAGTACACCACAAGGACAACCTGATTTATTTCCAGAAACGAGTTTGCCACTCAATGCCGATAGCTCGTATAACTCCAAAAGAGCAAGCCTTTCGTGGTACAATATTGATCCCGTTTTTCAAGGGGATGATAATAACCTGACGCCTCAAAATATCCGTGAAAATACCCTTGAACGTAGTAGTCACTGGGTACGTACCGTCGTACAAAAAGAGATTTTCCCAGACATAGAGTTGCAGCAAGGACAGCCACAACAGCTGCCTACGCTAGATTTGGCGTACTACCCCAAGGAGCGTGGTCAGTATAATTATAACTCCGTAGACCTACAAGCAGATGGGACGCTAGACAAACCAGAAGAAAACTGGGGAGGTATCATGCGAAGAATAGAAACAAATGATTTTGAAGCAACCAATATTGATTACATAGAGGTATGGCTAATGGACCCATTTGTATATTCTAAATACAATGGCGACCCACACCATAAAGGACAGCTATACCTCAACTTAGGTTCTGTTTCAGAGGATATAATTCCTGACAGAAGACGCTCGGCTGAGAACGGATTGCCTATTCCAGATGGTAATTACGTGGTAGATACGGGTGATTTCGCTTTCACGCCAAACGGACAAATCATAAACAAAGCTTTTGACAATGAACGGGCAGCAAGAGAAGCACAAGATGTGGGGCTAGATGGAATGGATGATGCCACAGAGCGAAAGCACCTAGAAGGCTACCTCAATGCCGTACGAACCAAGTTTGGTGCTACGTCAGCCGTATATACGCAAATAGAGAGTGACCCGTCGGCAGATAATTATATCTACCCACGTGACCCAGTGTATGATGACCAAGAAGCATTGGTCTTGCAACGTTACAAGCGATTCAACGGGATGGACGGTAACTCTACCTTAGATAAATTGGCAGATGGAACGCCTAAGTCGGGGAATACTATTCCAGATGACGAGGATATTAATCAAGATTTCACTGTAAACCTGACGGAAGAATATTACCAATACAAAATAGATATAGATCCTACTCGTCTTAGAATAGGAGAAAATTATGTGACAGATTCCATCAGAGTAGAGGCTAATCAGATAGACCCAGGAGCACTGCCTAATGATATTACGTGGTACCAATTGAAAATTCCAATTCGCCAGTATGAGAAAAAAGTTGGTGGTATTCAGGATTTTAAGTCCATACGTTTTATGCGTATGTACCTCAAAGGTTTTGAGGATAGCGTGGTATTGCGTTTTGCAAACCTACAACTAGTAAGAGCGGACTGGAGACGTTATCTGAATACACTGAAATTCCCGCCAAGAGTTGGTCCAGCTCAGGATCCTAATGACGATACGGAGCTTGTAGTGTCTACTGTAAATGTAAATGAGAATAGTAAGCGAAGCCCTGTGCCATACAAGGTACCTCCTGGTTTTAACCGTGAGATAGACCCTACACAGCAGGGGAGTGTACAGCAAAATGAGCAATCATTGAGTATAGCCGTATGTGACTTGGAAAAAGAAGATGCTCGTGGGGCATACCGTACATTGGATTTTGATATACGTAACTATAAGACAATTAAGATGTTTGTGCACGCTGAGTCAGAATTGGCTCAGGACAATGATATGGTGGCTATTATGCGTGTAGGTACTGATTTGGAAAACAACTTTTATCAGTATGAGGTGCCACTAAAACTGACACCTGAAGGTTCTGCGGATGACCGCGTAATATGGCCAGAGTCCAATGAAATGATCATAGACTTAGATGCCTTTTATAATGTAAAACTAAATCGACAATTGAATAACACGGGTAATCCGAATGGTTACTATTCCGAAATATTAGAAAACGGACATAAGGTAAGTATCATCGGACTCCCAGATATGAGTAACGTGAGAACGATACTGCTAGGAGTGAAAAATGCACAAACCAGTAGCCAAGAAAAACTATGTGGTGAGGTATGGTTTAATGAGCTCAGATTGGTAGACTTTGCCAACAGAGGTGGATATGCTGCCAATGCACGTTTGGTAGCTAAATTAGCCGATTTTGCCAATATAACCGTATCGGGAAACTACCAGACTATAGGTTTCGGAGCGATAGACAAAAAATTGAATGAGCGTAACATTACAGAGCAGTTGCAGTACGATGTAGCAGCTAACGTACAGTTAGGTAAATTTTTCCCGCAGAAATCGGGAATTACTGTGCCTATGTTTATAGGATACAGTGAGAATATCGTGAACCCAAAATTCTACCCGCTTAATCCAGATATAGAATTGCGTACCGCCATAGACAATGCCGAAAGTGCCATAGAAAAGGATGCAATACGCCAAGCCGCTCAAGATTACTCATCGCGATATAGTCTCAACTTTACCAATGTGAAGAAAAACAGAACGAGCTCCAGTGGCAAAACTCATTTTTATGATATCGAAAACTGGAATTATACGTTCGCATACCAACGTCTGTTCCGCAGAAGTCAGGTCATAGAACGTAATGATGCCAAAACGTACAAGAGTAGCTTAGGTTATAATTATAGCATCAAGCCCAAATATTGGGAACCCTTCAAAAAGATTGTAAAAAATAAAAGTCTTGCTCTAATTAAAGATTTTAATATCGGGTTAACACCTGCTAATCTTAACTTTAGGGTAGATGTGGACCGCAGGTACAGCGAATTGATGAATAGGGATAATGATAATTTTAAGTCCATTATACCTGTATTGTACGACAAAACTTTTAGCATAAATAGAGTTTATGGCTGGAAATGGAATCTTACTAAAGCCCTCTCTGTAGACTATGCCGCCACGGCTAATTCTTGGGTAGAGGAACCCTTTGGAGAGTTAAATACACAAGAGAAACGAGATACATTGTGGCAAAATTTCTGGTCATTAGGCCAGCTCAATAATTTTAATCAGCGAGTAAATGCCAATTACAGCTTGCCATTGCGTAAGATTAAAATGCTAGACTGGGCTACAGTTACTACACGTTATAGTGCGAGTTACGAATGGCGTAATGCTCCGCCTGCTTTTGTAAGTTTAGGTAATACCATCCAAAACTCAAGAACTATGGGCGTGGTAGCTAATATGAATCTGATCTCCCTCTATAATAAGTCGGACTTTTTGCGTAAAGTAAATAGACCCACCCGAAGACCTGCTGTGAAAAAAGACACCGATGAAGATACCTTAGATGGTGACGATAAGAAGAAAAAGGGGGAACTAAGTGAAGGCACCAAGGGTCTTCTCAAATTCTTGATGATGCTGAAACAAGTGCAAGTAACTACTAACTTTACAGACGGAACCACCTTGCCTGGATTTACTAAAAGCATAGATGCTATTGGTCAAAACTTTGCTAATAACACACCTGGGTTGCCATTCATATTTGGTGCACAGAGTGAAGATTTTAGAAATACCATCGCTCAGAATGGATTCCTTACACGTGATACCAATCAGATAGCTCGTTATATCAATATGAGTGGTTTAGATATCAATGGTTCGGCCACACTAGAACCTATCAAAGGGTTTAGGATTAATATTTCATTCAGCAAACGCCAAAGCTTGAATATCAATAGCAACTTTAGGTTTCAAACCTCAGAGTCAGCGTTTAATGATGTGTTTTATACGGAAGTAGGGACGTACACCACATCCTTCCTTACGTGGAATACACTATTTGATAAGATGTCAGACGAGTACACTTCCGAGGCATTTGAGCAATTCAAAAACAATAGATTTACCATAGCAAAACGATTGCAGAGTAGAGATTTTGGTGCAGGAGGGGTGTATAATGATTTGTATGGTAATAAGCTCAATGACTTAGATAGTGCAGGATTCCCAGTGGGGTATACCAATAAGCACCAAGAGGTATTGCTACACTCATTTATATCAGCATACAGCGGTAAAAATGCTGATGCCGTTAGTCTTAATTCCTTCAAAGGCTTGCCTATACCTAATTGGAGAATAAATTACGGAGGCTTGTCTCGACTAGATGCATTTAAGGATATTTTCAGTAACATTACTATATCACACGGATATTCTAGTACGCTCAATATTGGATCTTTTCAGCGTCCACAGGACTACGGAACGGCACAGTTAGACTCAGGGGGCAACTTATCTACCGAGTATCGCTACCAAACGGGTGTGAGCATTATAGAAAGACTAACGCCACTTATAGGAATAGATATTACGACTAAAGAAGGGATATCAGCCAAGTTTGAATACAAAACAGACAGAAACTTGCAGTTGAATGTGATATCCGCACGTATGGTTGAGGTGCGTAATAAAGAGTTTGTAATAGGAGCAGGATACCGCACCACGGGACTTAAACTACCGATTAAGATGGATGGTAAACGGATTATCCTTGCGAATGATCTAAACTTCAGATTCGACTTCTCTATTAGAGATGGAATTACCGTGGTACACACACTAGAAGCCAATAATGGTGAAGATAGCCATACACCTATAGCTGGCATACGTACAATGGGCATACGTCCGTCTATCGATTATAAGATAAACGATGCGTTGAATCTGAGAATGTTCTATAACCGTAATAGTAATAATCCGGTTACAAGTAATTCATTCCCATCGGCTCTTACTGATTTTGGAGTGACTATACGATATACACTGCAGTAAGAGTTTAATACATAACATCAAAAAGGGGCAGAATCTTAGATTCTGCCCCTTTTTAATTGTCGGGATGAGAGGATTCGAACCTCCGATCTCTGGTCCCCCAGACCAGCACTTTAACCGGACTAAGCTACATCCCGATGATTAAGAAATTGCTACTTGAGGAATACTTGTGGAGTTAAGCTTTGCCTGCAGCAGTGCAAATGAACTATAATTTTATGAAAATGGAATGCTCTAAAGTGATATGAGTTTGAATTCTTTTGTGGTATAAAATCTATGTTGAATATTCCTTTCTATTTTGGAGAAAAAGAACGTGTTTCGACCAGAATCTCATAATAGTGTATCAATTTTATAAGTTTTATGGAGCTAACCGTGCGGTTCGTTCTTTTATTTCCGCTTGTTTTTTGACCCCTTGCCCCAATCCAATTTAAATACTAATCAATTATTAAGAAAAACATTATAAACACACTATGGGTAGTAATGGCTTTTGCAACTATTACGTTTACTACTTGTTCAAATTCTGCTAGCGATGTAAACCACGAAGCAATGAGCCTATAGAAGGTGTAGATGCTAACGATCCATCACAAAAAAGAATCACTGTTACTTTTTATAAGTAATTTGATCTTTTCTTAAGAAATGGATGAGACTGCCAGTGGCGGTCCCATTTTTTTTGCTCGAAATCCAACCCTTTAGAGCATTTATGTGTTGATTGAATAGTAGTTATGATTCAACAAGCCACCTTTTCATTTCTCAAAGACCTCCAAAAGAATAACACACGAGATTGGTTTAAGGAGAATAAGAAGCGGTATGATACCGCACGCAAAGAGTTATTATCATTCTTAGATGCCACTGCTGATCAACTTAATCTTACGGATGTTTTGGAGGATAAAAAGATTTTCAGAATTAATAGAGACATCCGCTTTAGTAAAGACAAATCACCCTACAAGAGCAACTTGAGTGGCTATTTTGTCAGGGCTGGAGCTTCACGCAGGGGAGGTTACTTTATAAGCATAGAGCCAGGAGGCAAAACTATCGTAGGCGGGGGTTTTTATGCTCCCGAGAAAGACGACCTTTTGCGGATACGTCGCGAGTTTGAAATGGATGCGACCGAAATAGAAAAAATAACTTCGGATAAGAACTTTATTAAGCATTTTGGGCTACTACGCGGCGATAGTCTGAAGTCGGCACCACGTGATTTTGACAAAGCACATCCCAATATTAAATGGATACGCATGAAGCAATTTTATGTCATGCGTGAATTCACAGATAAGGAGGTAACCGCAGATACATTTGAGAAAGAAGTGATGAATGCTTTTTTAGCGATAAGACCATTCTTTGATTATATGAGCGATGTGCTTACCACAAATCTTAACGGAGAATCAATTTTGTAGGAATGGCGAAATTTCGCGTGCAAAATAATCAATTACCTTGTTTGTTATTATAATAATGTAGTGCGATTCGGAGATTGCCTGCTCTTTCAGAATAGTCAATGCCTCTCGACACTAGATGATTTGCTAACCCTTTAGAGCCGGAAAGTATCAAAATACCCAGTCTGTTTTCATCATAAAAATCACCAATAATGGGTATACTGGCGTCAGCCAAAGGATCAAGTAGATAATCCATAAGTTCTGTAATACGCAGATGTATCTGCTCTTGATTAAGTTCTTTTATAGTTTGCAAGGCGAAACCGAGCCGGTGAAAAGCGACATGGTCTTGATGTCCCGGTTCGTAACTTTTTATACTAGGTGCATAGAACGTTGTGTTGTCCTGGGAGGGGAAGCTATTATACCCACCCGTTTTAGGTGTGTGCGTGGCAAGCACAGATTCACTTATGTATAGAAAACCATTCCCAAAACCAGCCAAAGCACATTTATAGCAGCTGGCACTTAGCACACTGATGTTGCATTTTTGCACATCTATTCCGATAGCACCAAAACTCTGAGTAGCGTCTACAATGAGTTTGCAGTTATATTGCCTGCAGATTGCCCCTATGCTTCCCAAATCAGCAAGATAGCCCGTGAGATATTGGCAATGGCTTAATGCAAAGTATTCGGGTTTCGTATCGTGCAAGACGGTCTCCAATTTAGCTAAGTCTATGGTTTTATCTGTCTCAAATGTGGTCCATATGAACTCAAAGTCATTGATTGTGAATGGGGTAGAAATAGAAGGATAATCTTCTTGCAGAAGTAAAATTTTGGTTTTGGCAGGTAGTGACTGAATAAAGAAATTGATACCCACAGAGAAACTTGGGATGAGAGCAACAGACGATTGTGATGCATTGATTAGTTCGGCAACTTGTTGCTTGATGGCAGGTATTGCTTCGCTGATGAATGTCGTACGGTACGTGGTAGGCCACTTGCTGTTACTGCTGCATAATTATCATCTTGGTGATTATGACTAAAATCAGCCCATTGCAGTGGCTTGTTATTTCCCAAAACTATCTCATTGTAAGTTGTGGTGGCGGCCAAGAGTATCGCCAATACTGGTATTATTAAAATCCTTCTCCTCATATCCGTTCTTCATTTTATACATAACCTGAGAAATGCCCCTATTATTGCCGAACATTATAGCACTTAGTGCATCCTTACCATACAAATAAGCCTAAACACTCGCTATTTCAACACGCTAAAAAATGAGCAAACTACCTCCGGAGCATTCATTTCTAGATCTATCCGACTATGGACGAAAGCCTGCCCGATGGTTTGCTTTATTGCTTAAAAATACCACCATAACTCCTATTCATATAACGTTACTTTTTGGTGTAGCGGGACTTACAGCTTGCTACTTTATACTCACTCATCTGCTTGTACTTGCTGGCCTATTCTTGATCTTAAAATCCATACTAGACGCAGCCGATGGAGAGCTAGCCAGAGTAAGAGCAACACCCTCATATACAGGAAGATACCTAGACTCCATCTTTGATATCATTCTTAATTTTCTTATTGTTATGTGTATATGGCACATCACAGATAGTTCTGTACTTATTGCACTATTAGCTTTCGTAGGCATACAGCTACAAGGTACATTGTTCAATTATTACTATGTGATATTGCGAAATGAATTTGACGGAGACGATACCAGTCGTATCAACGAAAAACGTGCTCCAAAAGCATTGCCCGGCGAGAAACAACTTCATGTAAATATGCTTTATCAAACATTCAATATCTTATATCGCTTATTTGACCAAGCCATATATCATGCCGACCCCAAAGCTCCCAAAAAGCAAGAGATGCCACACTGGCTTATGACACTCGTTTCGGCCATGGGCCTTGGTTTTCAGTTATTGATAATCGCAGTAATGTTAAGTGTTCAATTAGAGCGATATATTCTCCCATTTTTTGTGGGCTATACACTGCTTATTCCCGTGCTTATTTTCATTAGACGACGAATTAATCGCCAGAACTAGAGCAATACCCATTTACACATTCGTGGTTAGGTATTACGCGAAAATCAATACATTTGACACGTGCCAGTAGATTTATCAGACATACTCGTAGTGGGTGTTTCATCACGAGCCTTATTTGACTTAGAAGAAGAGAATGCCATTTTCGAAAAAGAGGGCATAGAAGGCTATCGCACCTATCAGCTTAAAAATGAAAACCAACCCCTCAAAATAGGTTCGGCTTTCTATCTCGTAAAAAGTCTACTAGAGCTTAATAACCAAGCGAATAAACGCATTGTAGAAATCGTACTAATGAGTCGCAACAGCCCCGAGACTGGTGTGCGAATGCTCAACAGCATTACCCAACACGACTTAGACATTACTCGCGTAGCACTGAGTGGTGGCGAGCCATTAGCACCCTATATAGATGCTTACGATATAGACCTCTTTTTGAGTAAGGATGACAAGGATGTACAAACCGTAATAGACTCACGGGCCTGTGCAGCTGCTTCCATTTATGCTCCACCACAATCATTTAACCCCAAAGACAATCGGGTAAAAATAGCTTTTGATGCGGATGCAGTACTTTTTAGTGATGAGAGTGAGCATCGTTATAAAACGGAAGGTATAGATGCATTTCTGAAACACGAAAAAGAAAACGAAAACAATCCACTCAAAAAAGGACCGTTTGCGGAGCTCCTCATCAAACTAAGCCGAATACAAGATCACCTGCCTATTACCATAGAGCTTTCGCCACTGCGACTAGCCATAGTTACGGCACGCAGTGCTCCGTCTCATATGCGAGTCATCAAAACTTTGCGTAAGTGGGGCGTATACGTAGATGAAGTATATTTTATGGGTGGATTATCCAAGGACAAGGTACTAGAAGCCTTTGGGGCTCATATCTTTTTTGATGATCAAGAGGCTCATTTAGAGTCGGCGAGCAAGGTAGTACCTAGCGGGAAAGTGCCTTACGACTCATCCTCACCAATGAAGAATATAGAGCAATCCAAGAAATAAAATTACATATTCTCTCACCTTAAGTATCTGACGGAGCATAGTCCACGCCTTACGCACCCTAAAATAGAGTACAAGCATCACCTCTTCAATATAACCTTACCGCTTAACCACTGCTTGCCGATGGGGTAGCGTATGAGATAGATACCACTTGCGTAGCTACTAAGGTCTATGCGTTGAATGTTTTGTTTTTTGAGATTACTTACTACCTGCAACACCTTGCCGCTTAGGTCTGTAATATATAGCTCAGGTATATCGACACTTGCTTTTATATTCACTATGCCACGTGTAGGGTTGGGATAGTATGTCCACGATATGTCTTTTGGGTTAGTCGAATTTGTCACCACACTACTCGTGTCAGTAAGCGTTGTGTTTACCGGCGTGTAGGTAATGCTATCTGCTGGATAATTCAGATTAAGATCGGGCAACTCCTGCTCACAGTTTGGCATATACGTATAGCTCTTGATAACACGTACCAGTAGGTCATTGAGTGTTTCTACTTTGTAGGTATCGGTACTTGGTTTTAGGTGACTACCCCCTATCCCACTATCATCGGTAAGAAAAGCATAAGTTCCATTAGTAGCCAAGGCAATACTCCTCATCAGGTATTCCGTCCCTTTATTTATACCACTAGCTACAAGCGGGACAATGCGGATTCCCTTTTCGGCTGCTTTTCGGCTTACACGCTTTAGTTTTTCATGAATTTCTGGCGTGTTATGTGGTGGTGCATCGAGTATAAGAAAAAGTATTCTTGCCCGTGCATCTTCACTCCACTGTAGGGTATTGACAGCCGTATCGAGGGCAACTTCTACGGCTTCTTCAAAATCACCACCACCGCCAGCTTGCTGTTGACTGATGAAAGATACCGACTCCGATAGTACTCGCGTAAAATCTTGCTGTTGTGTGAGGTAGGCATCTCCACGGTCGCGATAAAAAACATTGGCGAAGCTGAAATTTAACGTAGCACTTATCTCCTTACTTTTATAAATGACGTCATTCAGCTCTGCAGTAAGGTAGTTGAGCTCATCACTCATGCTCCCAGTGGCATCTACCACAAAGGCGATATCTACTTTTTGTGATTGTGTACATACTACATTAAGCTCTATGGTATTTATTCCGTTTGCAATAGTTTTTGCTTTACGTATGCCAAAGCTTTCACCATGATAATTTCCTACTATGCTAAACTTATTCTTTTTAAAGTCTCGGCCAGATATGCTTGCCCATAGCTCAGCCTTACCTGTATTATCAGTGCGAGCGGAGTAGTAACTTACACCCTCCTTATCTACCAGTTGTAATATAGCGTCTGCTAGCGGCAGCCCCTTTTTATCGGCAAGTTGAACCATATACCGATTGCTCACACTATAACTCCATAGCTGGCTATATTGGGCAAATTCTCCTTCGGCTAAGTCTCCCCACAAGTCCCATTTGCTAAAATCATTAATCTCTCCAGTTGTGAGTTTTCCTGCGACTCCCTGTTGTGGAATGACGGGCCTACTAACTGAAATACCTCGGGGTGCACTCCGTTTCATCATCAAGGCACTTCTCGCAGGTTTCACTGAGGTTGTAGCTCCTCGCGTTATAGTCTCAGGCGATTCTGGCGAAGCATCCATAAAATAACCCACTCCATCACCATCGTAATCACTATAGTCGGCTTTCTCTTCTACCGTCTCTTTTACTTTTACAGGTTTATACTTACTGTCCTTGTCCTCTGCCAGATTAAAATCTACACTCTCATCACTTTTTACTCGAATTTGCTGTGATATTTTTTTGTAACCGGCATAAACTATTTCAGCACGGTAAGTTCCTGTATCTAGTTCTACGTTAAAATTTCCTTCTTTATCTGCCAAAACCGACGCTACGAGCTCCTCTCCTTGGTAAATGTCTACATTAGCATAGCCTAAATCTATTGTTGCACTTAGATCCTTTACATTACCACTAATGCTCTGAGCTAAAGATATTTGCGGAAATAACACTACCGCAGTAAGGGTGAGTATGGAAGTAAATATATAATGTTTCATGGTGTTCTCTAGTATGGTGGAATATAGTGATTAATACCAAATGAGTTAAAAAGGTAAATGGCCAAAAAAAATAAGTTTACGATTAAAAGCTTTTAGCAGATTAAGATTAATCGTGACCTCACTCCATTCTCTTGAGGCCTATTCTCGTGAAGAAAGATGCGATGTTACTTCGAGTAACTTTTCTTAAAGCAAAACTGTACCTAGAACATCCATCTTAAATCATACAGCCTAAATCAATAGCGAATAACCAATAATTCTTACATTTGCCCTTCGTAAAAAAAGAGATGGCAAGACAACTGCAAATACGTGAAGCTCTTCGCGAGGCTATGAGCGAAGAAATGAGAAAAGATGAGAATGTTTTCTTAATAGGTGAAGAAGTAGCTGAGTACAATGGTGCTTACAAAGTAAGTCAAGGAATGCTTGACGAGTTTGGTGAGAAAAGAGTGATTGATACTCCTATCGCTGAGCTTGGATTTGCGGGTATTGCTACTGGTGCTGCTACCAATGGATTAAAACCTATCGTAGAGTTTATGACATTTAACTTTAGCCTTGTAGCTATAGACCAAGTAATAAATGCAGCTGCAAAAATGAATAGCATGAGTGGCGGACAGTTCACCTGCCCAATGGTGTTCCGTGGCCCTACAGGTAGTGCAGGTCAACTTGGTGCACAACACTCTCAAGCATTTGAGAACTGGTATGCTAACTGCCCAGGACTTAAAGTAGCCGTACTTTCTAACTCGTACAATGCAAAAGGTCTTCTGAAAAGTGCGATAATTGATCCGGATCCAGTAATATTTATGGAAAGTGAGCAGATGTACGGACTAAAGCACGAAGTGCCTGAGGAAGAATACTACATCCCACTAGGACAAGCAAATATTCAAAAAGCCGGTACTGACGTAACGCTTGTATCATTTGGTAAAATGATGCGTGTTGCGGAGCAAGCAGTAATAGCTCTAGGTGAGCAAGGCATAGATGTAGAACTTATCGACTTACAGAGTGTGAGACCAATAGACTACCATACTTTAGCTGAGAGTATTAAGAAAACAAACCGATGTGTTGTGCTAGAAGAGGCTTGGCCACTAGCATCTATTTCATCTGAAATATCATATATGATGAGTCAAATGGTATTTGACCACTTGGATGCTCCTATCAAGCGTGTGACTACACTCGATACGCCGCTTCCTTATGCTGCTACTTTGGTAGAGGCGTGGTTACCAAACGTACAACGTGTTACTGAGGCTGTAAATGCCGTAATGTACCGCTAATAAAGAGCCGCTCCAATAAAAAATTGAAAGCCTTTCGTTCTTGCGGAAGGCTTTTTTTGATACCAAAAACCGATAAATATTCACTGCCGATATGATAAATTGGCAAGCCATACGAGAAGAGCACCTTGCAGGCTATACTGGCATATACCTCAATTCTCCCGCAAATGGATTGCCGAGCCGGGCCTTATATGATGCCGAAACACACCATTCCTTACGTGTAAATGCACAACAAAGGTGGGAAAGTAAGATTGCCGCCGAACTCGAGTTGCTGTCGTGCTATCAGCAAAATACGATTATCAAACAACGAGAAGTAGTTGCCCGTCAGTAATTGCTATAACCTGTAGTCCAGAGCAGCGATGTTGAGTCGCATACCAAATCTAAATATGGTACTTTCTTTATCCGCTGCGAGTAAAGCATTATTCTGATTGCGAATATGAATTCCCGCATCCAAAAACAGATTATGCCATAGCATATAGCTCACGTCTAGCGACAGGTTGCTGATATTGTTTTCTATACCTTGAAACATAGGATTTGAGCCAGCGGGTCGGTTTCCGTAGGTTCGTAGGTAGTCTCCGTCATAGTTGATTCCAGTGGCAGCGGTATCTATACCCTGCTTGGAGGTGCTGTATATGGCATTGACATTGAGCCGATTAGTAGGCTGGTAGCGAGCTATAGCTATAAACTCACGCATATTGGTGCCCAGCGGATGAGCGAGTGACTGATTATAATGTGCCCAGTTTTGAGATTTTGATCGGTGTTGATACACGTATGGTCTGAGTTGGTTTACTTCTAGCTGCAGGCCAAGGTTATTGATATTAGCCACATTAATGTATTTGATTCCTGCCTGGTAGCCCCATTTATTTACCCAAGACTGAGTGCGGCCAAACATTTCATCTTTTATAAATTCGTCCAATATGAACTGCCCGTAAAATGAAAAACGATTCATAAAGTTCCATTTCCAGTCCATACCCAGCACGGCATTATCGCTACTATTGAGCCCGTGTTCCACCGCTCTATAAAAAATGATAGGATTGAGGTATGCTACCTCGTATCGGTTGCCTTCGGTAGAGTCTGAACGGTCGAAGATGATATTCTCAAACAAACCAATATTCAGATTTTTGCCAATATTCATGCTTAAATGATGAAAAGCAGAGAACTTACGGCCGTTGCGAGCTGATTCGCCTTGTTGTATGAAGTCTATGTGTTGGCTAAAGAGGTTTTGGTAGTTGAATTTCCAAACCTGCGTATTAAACTTTAAGAAAGGATGCGGAGCCGAAAAATCAGAAAGTATAAGCGAGCGATATCCGTTGCCTATGAAGTTATTATCGTGTCCAAACTGAACTGATATTTGCTCTATAGGCGAGAAGGTAATGTATCCCTTAGCATTGAAATAATCACGGGCTGCATCGCCAAAACTCTTGTTGAGCGTAGTGCCATCTACCACGCCAGTACGTGCGTGTTTTTCACGTAAAAACGTGGGGTATTGTACTTGATTTTCTATCGCACTGGAATAAAAACCTACCTTGTTACCAATGTTGCCGCGTACCTCTACACCACGGCTGTTGTGATATATAGGCAGGGAGTCCTGACTATCTACACCACCTGCAAATCTTAAAATAGGATTGAGCATCATATTAAAATTGTCTTCCTGCACCACAAGAAGAGCACTTTGAGTTTTATAAAAATGAGATAATATAGGTTTCTCTCTGAGAAGATTATCCGCATCATAATAAAGAAAGTTATCGTTTAGTAAATACGACTTGTTAAAGTCATCAACTTTAGACCTGGTTCCAGTAGACTGCACAAAATTGCTCAATACATCACGGCGATAAGGCTTCACCGTGCTAAATAGTCGTGAAGGAAGACTGTCGCTCATAATCTCAAATCTATCAGAAATATGATAGTTAAAGTAGCCCGAAGTCAATTCACTTTGAGCATAAGATGTGATGGTGGACAGGAATATAGTAGCTAGTAGTGTTATTCTCATTTTAGTAAAATGCAGAGATAGGGGCATAAAATAAAGTGTTTAAAAACTGTGTGGTTGGAGACAGAGGGTGATGTCAATAAGTATTAGTAGTCATATTATCTTCGCCACGTGTCACCTCAAGCTAAATTACAAGAACTTACCGCCGAGCTCAAACAGCATAACTACGACTACTATGTATTAGCCAATCCTACGATATCGGATCGAGAGTTTGATATGAAACTGAAAGAACTGGAGAAGCTAGAGCAGGCGTTTCCGCAGTATACCGACCCTAATAGTCCAACACAGCAAGTAGGTGGAGGTATCACCAAAAACTTTGAAACGGTACCTCACAGTACACGTATGCTAAGCTTAGGCAATACGTATAACAAAGAAGAACTACTTGATTTTGATAAGCGAGTAGCAAAACTGAATGGTGGTAATGCCTATCAATACACGGCAGAATTGAAATTTGATGGATTTGCTATTGCACTGCGTTATGCAGACGGTAAGCTATCTCGGGCAATCACCCGTGGTGACGGAACACAAGGTGATGATGTGACGGCTAACGTGAAAACCATTCGCAGTATCCCACATCAACTACGAGGTAACTATCCACCCAACTTGGAAGTGCGTGGTGAAATATTTATGCACAAAGCAGCATTTGCGAAGCTCAATGAAGAGCGTGCTAATAAGGGAGAAGACCTTTACAAAAATCCTAGGAATACTGCCGCTGGTACTATAAAACTGCAAGACAGTGCGGAGGTAGCCAAACGACCGTTAGATGGTTTCCTCTATCAACTCGCAGAGCACGGTAAAGAAGAGTTGGACCATTGGGATAGTCTGCAACGTATGAAAGAATACGGATTGCCAGTGAACGATGCTACCCAACTGTGCGACACCATAGAAGATGTGTGGACGTTTATAGAGCATTGGGATACGGAGCGTAAAAATCTCAGCTTTGAGATAGATGGTGTGGTGATAAAGGTGAATAGCCGGCTGCAACAGCAGGAAATGGGATTTACCAGTAAGTTTCCGAGGTGGGCGATGTCATACAAGTTTGAGACGGAGCGTGCCGAGAGCAAGCTGCTCAGTATCAGCTACCAAGTAGGGAGAACGGGTGCAGTGACTCCTGTAGCTAACTTGGAACCCATACAGCTTCTTGGCACTACAGTAAAACGAGCAAGTTTGCACAACGCCGATTTTATAGCGGAATTAGATATACGCATAGGAGATAGAGTATTTGTAGAAAAGGGAGGAGAAATCATCCCCAAAATAGTGGAAGTAGATGCCAGCGGCAGAGGCCCCGGTAGTGAGCCAACCCAATTTACGCCAACATGTCCAGAGTGCGAAACCCTATTGGAACGACCTGAAGGGGATGCCGTATACCGCTGTCCCAATACGCAGCACTGCCCACCGCAGGTAAAAGGACGTATAGAGCATTTCATTGGTCGTAAGGCGATGGATGTAGCCAGTTTGGGAGAAGGGAAGATTGATGTGTTGTACCAATCTGGATTGGTGCGGCGAGTAGCAGATTTGTACAGTTTGCAGGGGGAGCAGCTGCTTGGACTAAGCAAGAGCATTATAAATGAAGATACAGGAGATGAACGGATTGTAAGTTTTAAGGAAAAGACGGTAGAAAACATTGTGGGTGGAATTCAAGCTTCTAAGCAGATTCCTTTTGAGCGTGTGTTATTTGGTCTTGGAATACGCTTTGTAGGTGAGACCGTAGCCAAAAAACTGGCGTTCCATTTTAAAAATATAGATGCACTGATCGCGGCAGATTTTGAGACATTAAATGCCGTGAGCGAGATAGGAGGAGTGATAGCTAAGAGTGTGATAGATTACTTCAGCATTCCTGAAAACAGAGAAGAAATAGAACAGATGAAAGTCGCAGGCTTGCAGTTTGAAGTCATAGAAAAAGAGCTAGCAAGTAATGCACTAGATGGAGCCAAAATAGTGGTGAGCGGAGTGTTTAATCGCTTTAGCAGAAATGAACTTAAGAAGTTGATAGAAGACAATGGGGGGAAGAATGTAAGTTCTATCTCTAAATCAACTGACTTCATCGTAGCGGGAGACAGTATGGGTCCTGCCAAAAAAGAGAAAGCTGAAAAGCTAGGTGTCAGGATGATTACAGAGGATGAATTTGCAGAGATGTTGGGGTGACCAAATTGGGATTCTTCTATACATAAAACAAATCTTATAGTTATTCTGTACCTTCGTGCCGTTGTTAAAATTTCTGATAAACATAGGGTTAAAAAAGTTAGCAAAACGCAAGGCTACGCCAAAAAATGAAGCTGTTAAAGGGGTAAATAGTATTACTGCAATGGGTTTTGTCTATCACGTAGATAAAACGCCTTTTGACACACTTAAAAAAATGGTGCACGATTATTCTAAGCAAGGAATTAAGATATATACCCTTGGCTTCGTAGAGGAGAAAGACCTAACAGACTATGAAGCAGATGAGTTGAACCACTATTACTGTTTGAACGATATAAACCTACTTAGACTCCCTAAGCAAGCGAGTATAAACCATTTTGTCTCACAAAACTTTGATTATCTGATTAACCTGGATATGGAAGGGAGAAATGAGTTGCAGGCTATATCGGCTTATTCTGCGTCAAAAATCCGAATAGGTAAACAATTTGAAAACTACATAAATGCACATGACTTGATGATACGCAGTGTTGCCGAAACACCAACTGAATTGTTGCGGGATATTAATAGATACATTAAATAACATGAGAGACTTTAGAGGACTTGGGGTCGCAATGGTGACACCTTTCACAGCCGATGGAAAAGTAGATTTAGAGGGGTTAGAAAAATTAACCAACCACCTCATAGATGGCGGGGTAAACTATCTTGTAGTAATGGGTACTACGGGCGAAAATCCCACACTCTCTGGCGAAGAACAGCAACTTGTTTTACAAAAAGTGAAGGAGGTGAATGCTGGCAGACGGCCTATCGTATTTGGCATAGGCGGGAATGATACGGCTGCGGTAGTACATCGATTGAAAACAGAAAACCTAGAAGGCGTAGACGGAATATTGAGTGTAAGCCCGTATTACAACAAACCAAGTCAAGAAGGTATATACCAACACTTTAAGGCAGTAAATGATGCAACTCCACTGCCCGTAATTATGTATAACGTACCAGGTAGAACAGGATCAACGGTAAGTGCGGAAACTACACTTCGAATAGCAGCACTGCCCAACATCGTTGCAACTAAAGAGGCAACAGGTAGCTTTGATATCTGTATGGATATTGTAATGGATAAGTCGGAAGATTTTGATGTATTGAGTGGAGAAGATGCTCTTACGATGCCATTTATTGCGGCGGGTATGCAAGGGGTAATTTCCGTAGTGGGCAATGCGTATCCCAAGGAGTTTAGCCAAATGGTTAACTACGCGTTGGATGGCGATTTCAAAAACGCCAAGCATCTTCATTACAAACTCTTGCCTATGATGAAAGCCATTTTTATGGACGGGAATCCGGGTGGAATAAAATACGTACTTGCCAAGTTAGGCATCTGTGGTAACCACTTCAGATTGCCCGTAGCACCTGTAAATGATGCTACAGCTAAGGCCTTGGATGAGGCGATGCTGTAAAGGCAAGACATCTTGCTTGAGCGTTCGCTTGGGCTCTAGATCCTTTCTAAGTGCCGTGTTTTGCCTTTTGCTCGCAAGTGTAAGCTACGCTCAACAGAGTTCAAATAATCAAAAGTGGATGCCGATAGGAAATGACAGCCTACGTGTGCAACAGAGATACATTGCCAATGAATCATCACGGACTATTTCAATTTACGTATTAGACGCAGGGTTAGATAAACGCTTACAACGGTTGTATGAAACCTTAGTGCAACAAGAGGATAGTGTGAACTATCGGATTGTTGGAATTGCTCACTCTAAGTTTAGCGGGAAGAAGCGACGTAGGGATTTTGTGCCTGCGACTGAAGATTCATTTTTTATGCCCAAAGCAAAGTTTGTAGGAGCTGCAGATGAATTTCTGAGGATTATTGTAGATTCTATACTGCCCGTTTGTGATGCGAATACTGACAAACGAATTCTAATTGGACATTCTTTCGGAGGATTATTTGGGGTTTATTGTGCTACACGATGTGAGTCACCTGTTGATGAGGTATATGTACTTAGTCCATCACTGTGGGTGAATGCAGGTTCGTTCAGGAGATACTATTTAAGCTATCTGAGCACACAGTTTTACACGCTGGATTGTAGTCTATACTTCTTACTACTTCATTCTCAAGAATAGTACTAGAAAGTGGAATCGTCTTTACTTGGTTATCATCTAATGAGTGATATACTAAATTTGATTGAACGATAGAGACTAAGACATTATCACCTTGAGCCAAAGAATCAAATGCTAACATTGTTAACATTACCAAAATTATCATTTTCATAGTACAAAAATATAGGGATTTGCCTATATCGTCGCAATCACCTTCAGCTCTATGCCGATAGGTGTGGGCAGACAGTTTATCTCCAGTGTAGTTCTACACGGTTGATTGTCCTTGAAGTACTCTGCATACAGACGATTATAGATCTTAAAATCATCTTTCATATTGGTCAGGAATACGGTAACATCTACCACGTTGGCCCAGCTACTACCCGAGTCTTCTAGGATGGTTTTCACATTGTTAAACACAGAGTGACATTGTTTTTCGATGTCGTAACTAGCAATGGATCCATCTTCGTTTAGCTCTACGCCTGGTATTTTTTTGGTGCCTCGTTCGCGTGGTCCTACTCCACTGAGGAATAGAAGGTTTCCTACTCTACGTGCGTGTGGATATGCTCCTACAGGTTCGGGTGCTTTGTTGCTATTTAGTATCTCTTGGCTCATTATTTTTCGTCCTCTATGCGTATTTCTATTTGATCGGTCTTTTTAATAACGGTCCCACTCTTTTTTGGTTTGGTGACTTTTGCCGTTGCCGCAGTACTACGACTTATCGTTGTTGTATTGACTTTTTTTTTTGAGCTGGCTTTTGGAGCCTGCTTTATTTTCTTTACTACGTAAGTTTTGGGTACTTTAACCTTACGAGATGCAATGTCTGTCGGTATAGCAAAATAACCTGCGGGATTGGATACGCCCTTTGGTTGTGCGGCAGCGGCCACTTTGGTAAGGTCAGGAGAGAGAGATACCGCGTTTACTTTATGGTTTTCTAATGCCACACTTTTTAGCTTGGTGCGGTCTTTAAGTGAATATACATTGACCACACCATCTAAACCGCCACTTACAAGGTATAAACCAAATGCATCCATATCAATGTCGGTTACGGCCCAGGTGTGGTCTGTAAACTGATGCTCCTCTTTGCCCGTGGCAATATTCCAAATGCGAATAGTTTTGTCCTTAGAACTCGATATGAGGAACTTGCGGTCTAAGGTTACGAGCATATCCGTTACCTCATTGGTGTGTCCGCTAAATGTTCTAAGTAATTTGCCGAAAATATCATACTGATTTATCTCAGCACCACCATCAGTAGCTATGAAATAGCTCATTCTGTCTAAGGCTACCGCGGCAGCAGAAATGGGGCGTTTCACATCGATAGGCATTACTTTGTCCTTGGCAAGATCATACGTCAAAAATTTACCATTATGACTCGCACAAAAGATGGTACGCATACCCGGTCCGTATATTAGCTTATTGATTTGGCCTTCGGATATAGTAAGGGAAGTGTCTAAGGTTAAAATGCTAAAAAAAGAGTCGTTGAACTCATACTTGTTTAATATGCCGTCCTGTCCACCAGCGATAAACCAATTGTTGTCTCTGCTAAATGCGATACTATTTATCGCTCCTTGATAGTTTTCCTCGCGATGAACAAGAGTTCCTAGGCGGTCTGTAGTTTGTACTGCGATGGTTGCATCCCAGCTACCAGATACCACGTACTTGCCGTTAGGAGAATATGTTATAGTCGAAATGTCGTCTGTATGATTTGCAAAATAGGGAAAACTGTCTACCTGAGCGTTTACAGTGTAAGAACCTACGAGCAGTGCTATTATTAAAAACCTCATGTGAACGGCTAAGGTACTAATTTTTATAAAATAACCACTTGCCCAGTTCCTTGTAGCTTACTTTTTTACCATACATGAGGATGCCTGTACGGTATATTTTACCGGCAAACCATATTGCCCCAAGTATACTTACTAGCAATATGAGCATAGAAAGTATGAGTTGCCAATTTTCGGCAGGAGTTAAAAAAGGCAGACGTACCATCATACTAATGGGAGAGGTGAGCGGTATCATACTGAGCCAGGTGGCCAGTGTACCATTGGGGTCTCCTACTACCGTAGAAAAAGATACGGCAATAGCGAATACCAATGGTATGGATACAGGAAACATAAACTGCTGCGTATCTGTCTCACTGTCTACCGCACTGCCAATAGCGGCAAATAAGGCTCCGTAAAATAGGTAGCCTCCTAAAAAGTAAAAGACAAATACTCCAAATATTTTACCCAGTGGCAATGCCAAAAAGTCGGAGAAAAACTGTAGCTGAGTTACATCTATCTTTGCTAGAGCAGTGTTACCTTCTAGGTTTTGGAGGTGCTGAAGGTCGCTTATATTTAATCCTATAATCAGCCCAATGACTCCCATAAGAATAGAGGAGAGTAAGACCCATATGGTTAGTTGTGTTAAACCAACTAGAGCAATGCCCAGTACTTTGCCCACCATCAGTTCAAATGGCTTAACGGTACTCACTATAAGCTCCACGATTCGGTTTGTTTTTTCTTCTATCACACCCTTCATTACCTGAACGCCGTATAGGAAAATGAACATATATATGATAAAAGACATAGCAACACCCAATGCCGAGTTTACGCCTAGGTTGCTGCTTGTAGTACTACCGTCTTTGTCTACCTTGTATTGGTTTATGTATACTTTAGTTTTGAGGCGGTCTATGTCAGACTGCTCCAAACCTATTTTTACGAGACGTTGCTGCTGCATAGCCTTGTGAAAAGAACTTTCTATTTTCCCATTGTTACTAGCACTTAGAGTACTTATGCTTTCATAAGTGATTTCTAGTTTATTTTCTAGTGAGAAGTCACTAGGTATAGTGATGAGAGCATCTATACTATCACTAGCTAGTAAATCATCTTTGGTATAGTGATTAGTGTATAAGTAGGTCGTATTATCAGGGTTTTCTAGTTTGTCTGCGAAAATACCTGTAGGGTCTACCACGATTATATTCATTTGCTCGGTTGAGCTACTTTGACCTATACTTACCCAAATAATCACACCGTAAAAACCTGCTATAAGGAGCGGTGTAAGTAGCGTCATGAGTATGAAGCTTTTCTTCTTTACACGAGTAAGGTATTCTCGTGCAGTAACTAGTTTTATGTTGCTCATGAGTTGGTATCGGTTAAGGTTAAAAATACTTCTTGCATACTGGGTAGTACCTCACGGTACTCGGTGATATGTAATTCGCTCACATTAAAAAGCTGGATATCAGGTTTGTTTTTGTAGTTGAATAGCAGCGTAGTGAAGCCATCATTTTCTTCTATTTTTTTTAGGTTTATCCCTGCGATGTTCTCAGGTTTCATATCTCCCGTATAGGATATGGTGTAGGTGTCATCTTTTAGGCTTTTGCGTACATCCATTACACTGCCACTGGTTACTACTTGAGCTTTGTTAAGTAGTACGACATCATCACAAATAGCTTCTACATTTTCCATCCGATGGGTGCTGAGCATAATGCTAGAGCCGTTTCGTTTCAGTTCTTGTATCTCATCTTTAATCAGTTGGGTGTTTTTGGGATCAAACCCGGTGAATGGCTCGTCTAGGATGATGAAGTCGGGCTGATGCATTACCGTAACAATGAATTGTATCTTCTGTTGCATTCCTTTGCTCAGTTCCTCTATTTTCTTTTTGCTCCAAGTCGTTGCTTCAAATTTTTCGAGCCAAAACCCGATGGTTTTTTTAGCGGCGGAGGTCGTCATTCCTCTTAGGCGAGCAAAGTAAAGCAGTTGGTCGTACACCGTCATTTTCTTGTATAGACCACGTTCTTCGGGCAGGTAACCTATCCGTGATATGTGCGTCTTGTTAAGCTCTTCATTATCAAAAAAGATGGTCCCCTCATCAGGAGCCGTAATTTGATTAATGATTCGTATTAAGGAGGTTTTACCTGCACCATTGGGTCCTAAGAGTCCAAATATTTTCCCCTTGGGTACATCAAAAGTTACCTTGCTGAGAGCGGTATGATTGGCGTAGTGCTTAGATACGCCTTGTATTTGGATAATGCTCATTGTGTAGCAAATTTAACACCCAAAAGTGGTGCTTCTCATTATCTCGACGAAGTTATAGATATACTCGGGAGAGCTGGTTAGGTAAAGTGTTATTTACATTTTGTAAAGTTTGTATTACATTTGTGACTTGAAATCAATAGTTTTATTCCCTAATTACTTTAAAAAAATCGGTTGGGTCTTAATAGTAGCAGCCTTAGGTATTTGGCTATGCAGTGAAATATTGGATCTTGATTTAAGTTTTTTAACCTTAAAAGTTCCGGCCATATATTCTGCTGACTATCCACTTACCAGTGATCCTAAAGGTGGGTGGTTTGTGTATACAACTCAAGACATGGCGTACACCCTATTTTCCGTATTCTTCATAGTAGGTGGCTTGCTCGTCATGTTTGCCCGTGAACAAGTAGAAGATGAGTTTATCCATTCGGTGCGGCACAGTGCTTTAATTTGGGCTGTGAGTATTAACTACCTATTATTACTTCTTGCGTTTTTAGGTTTATATGGCCCGGTGTTTATAGATGTTGTTATCTACAACGTCTACTCCATCTTGATTATTTACATTCTTAGATTCAATTACCTACTCCGGATCAGCAAAAAGCGGGCGTTAGTTTATGAAGAATAACATTAAGGTACAACGGGCCATAAAGGGCATCACACAGCAAGTGCTCGCGGAGCAGGTAGGAGTAAGCCGACAGAGCATAGTCGCCATAGAGCAAGGCAAGTATGTTCCTTCTACGCTTTTGGCACTTAAGATTGCTGGTTATTTCGTAAAAGGAGTTGAGGAGATATTTGAATTAGAGGAGGGTGATTAGGTTTTCTATTGCAAGTGAGATGTTTTTAGTAATAGGGTACGAGTTGATAGGCGGCATATCATTTTGTTAAGAAGCAATCTATTCGCTAGGCACTTTGTTAATCCATAAGCAAAACATCACCTTTGTAAAAAATGAATCAAGCCCAGATGGATTTTAAATCACTCATAGCTCAAGGAATACCAGCAGAATTGCCTACTGCAGTCGACCCTTCGACTTCGCTCAGGTTGACTGATGGCTCTACCAACACTCCCGCCCCTAAGCGTAAAGACATCCTCAGCTTAGAAGAGAAGAAGCTAGCTATACGCAATGCATTGCGTTATTTCCCTAAGGAATGGCACGCAGAGTTAGCTCCAGAATTTGCCTCAGAACTCAAAGAATATGGCAGAATCTACATGCACAGATTTAAGCCAAGCTATAAAATCTATGCTCGCCCTATAGAACAGTATCCAGCCAAGAGCAAGCAGGCTGCCGGCATTATGCTTATGATTCAAAACAATCTGGATCCTGCCGTAGCTCAGCATCCAGAAGAGTTGATTACCTACGGTGGAAATGGGGCAGTGTTTCAGAATTGGGCTCAATACCTGCTTACTATGAAGTACCTAAGTGAAATGACCGATGAGCAAACACTGCATATGTACAGTGGTCACCCGATGGGATTGTTTCCTAGTAGCAAGGATGCTCCACGCGTAGTGGTGACCAACGGGATGATGATTTCCAACTACTCCAAACCCGATGACTGGGAAAAGTATAACGCTCTTGGCGTAACCCAATACGGCCAAATGACGGCAGGAAGTTTTATGTACATAGGCCCACAGGGGATAGTGCACGGTACTACGATTACCGTGATGAATGCTTTCCGTATGAAACTAAAAGAAGGCGACACTCCTGCGGGTAAAATATTCCTCACAGCAGGACTGGGTGGTATGAGTGGAGCTCAGCCTAAGGCGGGAAACATAGCAGGCTGTATAACGATATGTGCAGAGGTAAATGCCGCTGCTGCTCACAAACGCCACGACCAAGGTTGGGTAGATGAATTGATTAGTGATATGGATGAGCTAGTAGTTCGTATCCGTAAGGCACAGTCAGGCAAAGAAGTAGTAAGCATAGCCTATGTAGGGAATGTGGTCGAGATTTGGGAGCGATTCGCAGACGAAGATATTTTCATACACGTAGGTAGTGACCAGACATCATTGCATAATCCATTTGCAGGAGGTTATTATCCCGTAGGATTAAACTTTGAAGAAAGCAATGAGATGATGGCCAATGAGCCAGATGAGTTCAAAGAGCGTGTATATGAATCACTCAGAAGACACGCTGCTGCTGTAGATAGAAACACAGCAAAAGGCACCTACTTCTTTGATTATGGTAACGCATTTCTGCTAGAAAGCAGCAGAGCAGGTGCAGATATTATGGCGGAGAACGGTATTGATTTCAAATATCCAAGCTACGTGCAAGATATACTTGGACCAATGTGTTTTGATTATGGTTTTGGACCATTCAGATGGGTGTGTGCGAGTGGAAATCCTAAAGATTTGCAAAAATCAGACGAAATAGCGGCACAAGCGCTCAGAGAGATACAAGCTACGGCTCCTAAAGAAATACAACAACAGCTAGCAGATAATATCAAATGGATAGAAGAAGCAGGAGAAAACCAAATGGTGGTTGGTTCGCAGGCACGTATTCTTTATGCGGATAGCGAAGGTAGAATCAAAATTGCCGAAGCATTTAATAAAGCCATAGCTGCAGGAGAAATAAAAGATGAAATAATCCTGGGTAGAGATCACCACGATGTAAGCGGTACAGACTCACCATATAGAGAAACTAGTAATATCTATGATGGAAGCAAATTCACTGCGGATATGGCGATACATAATGTGATAGGCGATAGTTTCCGCGGAGCTACTTGGGTAAGCATACATAATGGTGGTGGAGTAGGATGGGGTGAGGTGATGAACGGTGGTTTTGGAATGCTGCTAGATGGCTCTAATGAGGCTGACGCCCGCCTAAAAAATATGTTACACTACGATGTAAATAACGGAATAGCTCGCCGTAGCTGGGCTCGCAATGAAAATGCTCAATTTGCCATAAAACGTGAAATGGAACGCAACGAGAAGCTGAAAGTTACACTTGCTCAGAGTGTGGATGATATTTTGATTGATATATTATTTTAAATATAAATGGGTTCTTTTATCTGAGGTCAGAGAAGTGCAAGAACAGACAAAATTCTATATTAAAGTACCAAAAAAAGCCAACTTCACAGTTGGCTTAAATTTTCTTATTACGGTTTGAGTACTAGTTGAAAAAGTCCTTCATCTTATCAAAAAAGCCTTTCTCCTTAGTTGGGTCGGGTGTAAAGTTTTCTGCGTCCAGCAATGACTTCATCATAGCCTTTTCTTCATTATTCAACTTGTTTGGGGTAAATACATTTACGTAGATGAGTTGGTCACCAGTTCTGTAACCTCCGTTTACGTCGGGTATGCCTTTGCCCCGCAGTCGTAGTACCTTACCGCTTTGGGTGCCTGATTCAATTTTGATACGAGCTTTACCGCCTACTGTCGGTACTTCTACATCTGTACCTAAAGCCGCTTGCGGAAAGCTCATGTGAAGGTTGTAGATGACATTGTTGCCATCGCGTTCCAAAGTCTCGTGTTTTACCTCTTCTACTAGCACTATGAGGTCTCCCGCCACACCGCCTGGCATCTCGTTTCCTTTACCTCTAACGTTGAGTTGCATACCATCAGATACGCCTGCAGGTATGTCTATGGTTGTGGTAACCTTCTCACTCATTAGGCCCATTCCATCCGCACCTGGAGGTACATTTTTCACCTTTTTACCCATCCCACGGCAGGTAGGACAAGGACTAGCTGTTTGCATTTGGCCTAAGAAGGTGCTTTGCACTCTCGTAACTTGTCCTCTACCACCACACGTGGCACAGTTGTCAAACTGTACACCTACTGCTGCTACCTTTTTGGTGTACTTTATTTTTTTCTCTACCCCGTTAGTGATGTCCTCAAGCGTAAGTTTTAGCTTGATTCGGATATTGGATCCAACGGCTTGTTGAGTCCTCCCTCCGCGACCACCGCTGCCGAAGAAACTTTCAAAAGGGCTTCCTCCACCGCCACCACCAAAGATGTCGCCAAACTGGCTGAATATGTCGTCCATATTCATTCCGCCACCGCCAAAACCGCCTTGACTTCCGCCTACTCCCGCGTGCCCAAATTGATCGTAACGTTGTCTTTTTTCTCCATTGCTTAGTATCTCGTAAGCTTCGGCTGCTTCTTTAAATTTTTCTTCAGCCTCTTTATTGTCAGGGTTTTTATCGGGGTGATATTGTATAGCCTTTTTGCGGTAGGCTTTTTTTATTTCGGCTTCAGATGCATTCTTCGCAACACCGAGGATATCATAAAAATCTCTTTTACTCATACTATTCTCCTACTACTACCTTGGCAAATCGTATCACCTTATCATTGAGCTTATAACCTTTTTCTATCTCATCTACTACCTTGCCTTTTAATTTTTTGCTAGGGGCGGGTATTTTGGTAATAGCTTCGTGTACCTCAGGGTCAAAAGCAGTCTCTATTGATTTGAAATGTTTCAAGCCTTTATTCTCGAGTGTGCTTTTAAACTTATTGTACACTAAGTCAACGCCTGTTCTAATGGTCTTGACATTTGCTTTTTTATCCATGTTTTGAAGTGCTCGTTCAAAATCGTCCATCACAGGAAGTAAGTCTGTCAAAATATCTTGTCCAGCGGTTTTGAAAAGCTCTACACGCTCACGTGAGGTGCGCTTTCTATAATTGTCAAATTCGGAGTATAGTCTCAGATACTTATCGTTCAGCTCATTATATTTATCTTCAGTTGTGGGCTCTGTCTTTTCAACTGATTCACTATCAGTATCTTGCGAAGTTTCTGCAGTCGTGTTTTGTATGTCTTCTTCTTGATCTTTTGTTTCGTCAACCATTACTCTGTGTGCATTTATGTGCTAGCATAAGGGCAAAAGTATTGCCATTGTAGTGCTGTGTCATATTGACACTGTTTACTCTGTCACGTGTTGAGCCAATAGTTGACTTAGTTTATTGCCAAACAAGCCTTTAGCAATGATACGTCCTGAACTATCTATGAGTACATTGTGAGGAAGGTATCGGAAGTTGTAAGATTGTACCAATGGGCTATTCCATTTTTTAAAATCAGATACGTGATTGGGCCAAGCAAGATGATCGTTTTTTATGGCCTTGTGCCATACACTAGAATCTGTATCAAGACTCACGCTATATACATCAAAACCTTGTCCAATATCAAATGTGCTATCGCGATATGTGAGGTATGCTTGTCTTACGTTTTTATTTTCTACACGGCAGGTTCTGCACCAACTGGCCCAAAAATCCACAAAAACAACTTTGCCCCGTAAATCACTCAGGCGAATAGTGTCACCTTTAAATCCCAAGAGCTCTATGTTAGGAGCCATTTCTCCTACTGCAGGACGAATTATATGCTGTTGTGCACCGATGTAGGAAAATAGGAGGGAAAGTAGAATTGTAAACGTTATGGATTTGATCCATTCCATAAACTACAAACGCGTAATACGTGCTCCTATTGCATTTAGTCTATGCTCTATATCTTGATAGCCTCTATCTATTTGCTCTATGTTATGAATGGTACTAGTCCCTTCGGCACTCATGGCCGCGAGTAGGAGAGATACGCCGGCTCGTATATCGGGAGACGACATAGTAGTAGCCTTAAGCGGCACCCTACGGTCTAGTCCCATTACGGTGGCTCTGTGTGGGTCGCAAAGGATGATCTGTGCTCCCATTTCTATCAGATTGTCTACAAAGAATAATCGGCTTTCGAACATTTTTTGATGTATGAGTACGTTACCTTTGGCTTGTGTACACATTACAAGTATCACGCTGAGTAAGTCAGGAGATAATCCTGGCCAAGTGGCATCTGAGATAGTCATCATACTACCGTCTATGAAATTGTCTATCTCATAGTGTTTGTTTTCAGGTATTATGATATCGTCGTCTTTGATTACAAACTGTACACCTAGTTTCTTAAATACCTTTGGAATAATACCGAGTTGGTCTACTCTGCAATTTTCAATGGTAATTTCAGATTGGGTAAGAGCGGCCATGGCTATGAACGAACCGATTTCTATCATATCGGGGAGTATGGTATGCGTACATCCGCCTAGTTCGTTTACGCCTTCTATGGTGAGTAGGTTACTGCCTATGCCTTGTATTTTGCCACCCATAGAGTTTATCATCTTACATAGTTGTTGTAAGTAGGGTTCGCAAGCGGCATTATATATGGTGGTAGTCCCTTTTGCCATTACTGCAGCCATAAGTATATTAGCAGTGCCCGTTACTGAAGCTTCTTCTAGTAGCATATAACTACCTCTTAGGTTATTGCCTTCTACTTTATAGAACCCTGTGTCTTTGTTGTATGTAAACTCAGCTCCCAAATTCTCAAAACCGATGAAGTGAGTATCTAATCTACGTCTACCTATTTTGTCACCACCAGGGCTAGGAATATATCCTATACCAAATCGTGCCAAAAGTGGTCCGATAATCATGATAGAACCGCGTATAGCAGCTCCTTTTGTTCTGAATTCTTCGGTATGAAAATAATCAAGATTAATTTCGTCAGATTTAAACGTATAACGGCCTTTGCCTAGTTTATTTACCTTTACTCCTAGACCTTTGAGCAGCTCGATCATACGCAGTATATCGCGTATCTCGGGTATATTCTTTAGTTCTACCTCCTCGGCTGTAAGCAATACCGCAGCTAGAATTTGCAGAGCTTCATTTTTTGCCCCTTGTGGTGTGAGCGTGCCTTTTAGTTTGTGTCCACCTTCTATCTTAAACGTTCCCATTTATCTACGTTTTACAAATTTATTCTTCTTTTTATTCTTGTTGTTTCGCCCGTTGTTATTTCGGTTGTTTGGTCTGCGAGTTCGTGCTTCGTGATGTATGTCGAGCGAATCAGCTACAACTTGAAGCTTGCCATTTGATAAGTCTGCAAGATGTTGCACAATTTGTGTTGGAGTAAGTTCTTCATCATTCCAATTTTTACTAGAGTTAACCATAAAGGAGGCAATGTAATTGATGTACATTGTTTTAATTTCACCTTCTTCCATTTCGCCTGCTCCGGCTATCATATCAAGGAGGTTACGGCCATAGTAGCGGTACCTGCTTAGCACGCCTTTGTAGCCTAGGTGCTCTGGTTTGGTCTTCTTAAGATCGGGAGTCGGTTTAGGAAAATCATTGTCTATATCCAGTTCGTAATTGGCAATTTCGTGTAGGTGATCCCATACCGTCTGCTGGTAGTCTGTTTGATCTTTTATTTCAGGATTAAGATTTAACATCACCTGAAAAACAGTGTGAGCTAAGACATTTCTTTTTTCTCTGTCTTGCTCAAGTTTCAGATGTTCTATCATTTCTTGCACGCCTCTACCGTATTCGGTGAGTTTTATCTGTTCTTGCTGCGTGTTATAAGTTAATTCCATTTGCATAGCAAATATATGGAGTCATTAACAAGTTAGGAGGAATGGGCAGAGTTGTTTTCCACTATGCACTTTATTTAGAGGGTTTTTTTGTGCATTTTGACACACCTAGTACTTAATACATACGTTCTTGGGTTCTGTAAAGAAATTCAAAGCCTCCCATCCACCTTCACGGCCTACGCCGCTATTCTTCATCCCGCCAAAAGGTGTTCTCAAGTCCCTAAGTAACCAGCAGTTTATCCAGACTATGCCACTTTTTATGCCATCTGCCATTCGGTGAGCTTTGTTAAGGTCGGTAGTCCAAACCGTAGCCGCTAGTCCATACATAGTGCTGTTTGCTAGCTTTAGTGCCTCTTCTTCTGTATCAAAGGCTTGAATTGTTACCACGGGGCCGAATATTTCCTCTTGATTTGTCCTGCATTGCTGGTCAAGACCTTCTATAATAGTTGGTGCAATGTACCACCCATCTTTATTTTCCCCGTCTAGGTTTACGGCTTCTCCACCCGTTAGTATTTTGCCGCCTTCTTCTTTGGCTATGCTGATATAGCTGAGTACTTTGTCGTAATGAGGCTTACTTACTATAGCTCCTAGTCTGCTATCATCTTGCATTGGGTTGCCCACTTTCATTTTGCCCACTTCTGCTGCAAAGGCAGTCTTAAATCGTTCATAAATGCCGCGTTGCACCAGTATGCGAGATCCGCACAGGCAGATTTGACCTTGATTTGCAAATGAACTGTTGAGTGTAGTTTTGAGCATTTTATCAAAATCGCAGTCATCAAAAATGATGTTTGGATTTTTACCTCCTAATTCTAAACTCATTTTCTTGAATTTTGGAGCTACTATTTTTGCTATATGTGCACCAGTAGATGTTCCGCCAGTAAATGATACTAAGTCGATATCGTCGTGAGATATAAGAGCGTTACCAGCAGATATTCCTAAACCGTGTACTACGTTTAGTACTCCCGCAGGTAGATTAATCTCTTCACATATCTGGGTCAATAGAAAGGCCGTCATAGGGGTGATTTCACTGGGCTTAGCTACTACGGTATTCCCCGCTGCCAACGCTGGGGCGATTTTCCACGTGAATAAGTATAGGGGTAAATTCCACGGAGAGATACAGGCCGCCACTCCCACAGGTTTACGAAGCGTATAGTTGATTACACCTTGGGCTGTATGATGGCTCTCAGAGGCATAATGTAATATAGCCGTACTATAAAACTTAAAATTATCTACTGCCCGTGGAATATCTACAGACTTGGCGAGCCACAAAGGTTTACCATTATCTATACTTTCGGCAAGAGCAAGCTCATCGAGTTTTGCTTTTATACCACTGCTTATCTTCTCAAGCCACTTGGAGCGTTGTATGTTACTCAGATTAGACCAAGATGGGAACGCTTTTCTTGCGGCATCTACAGCCAACTGCACGTCGTCACCTGTGCTGTCCGGGATGTATGAATAAACCTTGCCGGTTGCAGGGTTGTAATTGTCTAAATATTGGTTATTAATCGGGGAGACGAGTTTGCCGTCTATATAGTTGGCTATATGAATCATAAATGGTGAGGGCAAAAATAATCAAGCAGCAGTTATAGTGCGTCCTTGATGAACCTACTTTATTAGGTATGGTAACATAGCGGAGAAGTTCTTGTGGGTTTTTATTAGGGATGGTGAGGTGAAATTCGTTGAGTTGACACGAAACCATTACAGGCCCCTAGGGTAGTTGCTTGAGGCGGAAAGAACGAAGTGAGCACCACCGAATAGCCCCGCAGTGCATTAAATAATGGAGGAAGCGACCTATGGGAGTATTTTGCCAGAGCACTCCCCAAAACCTACACGTTTGCCATCTTTTTCGCACCACGCTCGTATGGTAATGGTATCTCCGTCGTCTATAAATGTTCGTGTCTTACCATTATTGAGCTCTATGGTCTCTTTGCCGCCCCAGCTTAGCTCTAGCATACTACCGAAGCTGCCTTTCTCTTTGCCAGAGATAGTACCGCTGGCCATCATATCACCGACATTTAAATTGCAGCCATTTACCGTATGGTGGGTGAGTTGTTGAGCCATATTCCAATACATATACTTGAAATTACTTTCGGCTATTGTGGTTTCTTCGTCTCCTTCAGGAGTAAGGCCTACTTCCAGATTGATGTCAAAGTTTTTATTTCCAGAATATTGCAAATAGGGTAATACTTCAGGATCTTGTTTTACACTTTCACAGCGGAATGGTTCCAATGCCTCCATGGTTACTATCCAGGGCGATATAGATGAACCAAAGTTTTTACCTAAAAATGGACCCAGTGGAACGTACTCCCACTTCTGAATATCGCGAGCACTCCAGTCGTTAAATACAACTTTACCAAAAATGTGATCTTCAGCATTATCAATATCTACGGGTTCTCCTAAAGCATTGGGCTTTCCTATGATGAAAGCCATCTCCAGTTCGAGGTCCATACGCTTACTCTTGCCAAATATAGGTGCTGTCGCATCGGGAGGCATCATTTGACCACTAGGGCGAGTGATGGGCGTACCGCTTACTACTATGCTGCTTGCTCTGCCATGATAACCTACGGGAATGTGTTTCCAGTTGGGCAGTAGCGGATTATCTGGTCTAAACATTTTACCTACATTGGTGGCGTGCTCTATACTGCTATAAAAATCGGTGTAATCACCCACTTTTACAGGCATACACATTTTGGCACCTAGTCTGTTTACGATTACCTTTTCTCTGAACTCATACAACGTCCCTACTACCGTAAGCTGAGCGGTAAGATAAGCCCGCAACGCACTCCAAGCTGATTTGCCGCAGGCGATAAAATCGTTCAGTACATCACTTTCGAATACCGAAGTTTCAAAACCTAGGTCGGCAAACAATCCAACCTTTGCACAAGCATTGAGGTCAATAATACTATCACCAATAGCTACGCCAGGTGTTAGTTTGTCGTCTCTCAAAAAAACGCCATAAGGAAGGTTATATATACTAAAATCAGAATTCGTAGGTACGTCTATCCAGGTATTCATTTTATACTTCTATTTATTAAGGCCGAAGGTAAGAAAGCATTTTATATTATTTGTGCATCGTTTCGTATATCGTTATTATGCCAGAGGTCGAGACGTTATATTAATCTGTTATTGTAAGTTATGAAGTGTCTGTTTTATTGTAGCTTATGTATGTATAGTTTGTGTTTGAATGGATATGTAACCAAATAGCACGTATCGCGAGTATGAAAATATTTAGTTTACTTCTTTTGATAATCGTGTCTACAGGACTACAAGCTCAAACCAATAAATATGTTATTCTGAAACATCGCGATAAACCACAAGAGGTAGCCATAGCACAGGGTGAATATGTGGTAGTTACTACCTTTAAAGGGGAGAAAATAAAAGGGCAAATGGAGGTGCTGAGTGAGACCTTAATACGCGTAAAACACAAGATAGTGCCACTTACAAGTATACAAAAATTTGGAAGACGAAATCAGCGGGTGTTCCAGTTGGCAAGTATGTTGGTTTCTACCGGGATGAATATCACACTCTTTGGCTTGAGCGATAATTTAAGGCACGGATGGGATGTGCCTAGTAATAACTACAAGGCGGGTTTACCTATGCTTGCTGTTGGCATTCCGCTTATGATTTTTACTTATAAAAGAACAAGTAAACGATGGACGTACGAGGGTACAGTGGGGAAGTGGTAGTCGTTCTCGGCTGCTAAGTCCGATGATCTATGGTTATCACGTGTATAGCAAACAAAGTCATTTTACTTTATGCTTCATATAGCGGGTCTAGTGCTCAACACATTTCTCTGTACTTTGCCTGTCTTTATTCGGTACACAGGAATCTTTATACCATAATGCTTACAAAGTCTAACTAACTCGGCATCTATCAGCTCTTGAGAGTACCGGAGTGAGAAGTCTCCAAGGATAAGTTTTTGTACCTTGATATTGGCTGCCATCTCCAGCACCTCTTCTAGACTACTGTGTTTGTTTCTTGCAATTCAATACCTTGTAACTTATACTTTTATGTGCTCCTTGCTGTGCCTTTTTATGCTCACTTACGCACGGCATCCACCTTCAGGTCATTTCTCTGATATATACTTTCCCCATCGACAACTGGTAACCAGTCTTTTCGAGGTTTGTCTGGGCCAATTTTTTTGGAGAACTCCTCCAATGCCGGGAATGAACCTGCATACCTTGGGTAGAAAATCTGCATCTTATCGTTTAGTGGATTTATAGCACTCAAGTGGTCTCTGTTTGCGTGAGATATAAAGGCATATTTTATTCTACCCATTTTTTGGTTGAGGCTAGCTACTAATCCATCTCCTGCATCAAACAGAATGCCCAGTTCCACTATAAGATACCGCGCAGAAAAAAGAGCTATACTATAGCCAGTTATTGTTAGATTTATCACTACAAAATTATTGCTTTTATAGCTAAAAGAAGGGAGATGTAAATGAAGAATGCGAACGTGCATTTTGTGCTAAAGCTTTTCGGTATCTCTGGATTTGAGAAAGCTGCGAGAAGCAAATATTTGGCATTGAAAAATATGCAATTCAGAGAAATAGGGGTGATGCAAGATGACAATCTATTAAATTATGCATTATTGAAAATGGCAAATACATACACCCAGATTCATATTCAATTTGTTTTTGCAGTGAAATATAGGCGTGCAGTTATTGCTAAGGAATGGAAGGAGGAGCTATATAAATACATCAACGGTATTGTTTCTGCAAACGGGCATAAACTTTTGGCAATAAATGGTGTGGCAGATCATATTCTAATAGGTGTATTGATATGGATTGAGTTTTGGTGCATAATAATATCGGATTAATATTTGACGTCGATAGAATCAACTTTCAATCTTACGTTGAGAAATTACTTGCTCTATGGACGCACGAGATCGGAGGGCTCAGAGGGGGCATAATATAATTTTTTGGTAAAGCCCACCTAGGTACAGTTCACTGAAAATATAGAACACTAATAACACGGATTAGGCTGATTTGCACAAATCTTTTTTTGATTAAAATCAATAAATAACTCCTTTGTACTTGGCTTTACGATGATTTTTTTAATCCCGTAGGGATGATATATTATTTAGCCGCCGCCATCAAGGCCTCTATTTCCTCTACCTCAATAGGCATCCCTGCCTCATCCATCATGTCTACAGGGCCATTGTCGGTAATAAGTATTTGATTTTCTATACGAACACCTATTCCTTCTTCAGTAATGTAAATGCCTGGCTCACAGCTAAATACCATTCCAGCTTGCATTGGCTCGTATCGCATACCGCTATCGTGTACGTCTATACCTAAGAAGTGACTCGTGCCGTGC
>Ga0209652_1000073_pt1 | contig 77251 bp, 87 predicted proteins | sample SaaInl74LU_5_DNA_FD_184641 | JGI IMG/M metagenome (GOLD analysis project Ga0209652, IMG submission 184641) | Marine microbial communities from expanding oxygen minimum zones in the Saanich Inlet - ESP_74LU_5_DNA (SPAdes) (version 2) | ecosystem: Environmental > Aquatic > Marine > Intertidal zone...
TACCTCATCATGTGGGTTTGCCGCACCAAACGGTGCCGGGAAAACGGCGGTGTTAATTGGCAGTATCTGACCTGGAAGTGCAAGACCTGCATTTCTCACCACATACCGGTTACGACCTTCGTAGTCCAAGTTGAAGGCACCGACCATGAAGTTCAGGTTACCGTCATAGTTTGACTGAACCCTGAACTCGTGTGACCAACCTTTGTTACTGGAGTAGGACTCGTCAGCACCAAACTGCTTTCCTGTTTGAACCAGCGTGCCATCAGGCATGAGCAATGGTATTCCCGAGCCATATCCACCCAGTAGGGCACTGTTACCGGCCCAAATAGCGCTTCCTGGTCCCGCGAAATCCACCAAAAACGGTAAGAGGCTGTCTGGAATAGCAGGCAAAGCACCACCTGAGCCAGCTGCAGCGCCCTGATAGGCAGCGTACTGACCAAGACTCAATGCACTTGCGTTTCCAAGATCAACCAGCGCATCTAATCCGGGCTGCCAATCACCTGTCGTCACACCCTTCTCGTAGTCTTCGGTCGACGAGTACGCCGTTTCGGTGTAACCGGTGGACCAGCTGTATGACAGATCACCTGCATCGTGTGTAACCTGCAGCTGGAACATTTCCTCTTCGGAGAAGTAGGTCGGTTCGAAATCCATGTTCACTGTACGACGATCGTCAGGGTTATTGTCCGTCAAGAATGGCGCTTGGAATAACGCTGAACCGTCACCAAACTGTGCTGTGTTACCCAGTAATGCTACGTTGCCGGGGTTAATACCCAACTGAGCCGCAGCCAGACCTAAGAACAATTGTGAGCCATTACTGATACCACCGATCGAGCTCATCAGTGAATCACCAATACCACCTTGGTTGGCAACCCCGTAAGTCGGATTTCCCGGGAGACAACCTAAGATAGCGGCTGGATCCGTGTTACAGGCCTGCTTTTGCGAACGCATGCGCGAATCGTCTTCTTCGAAGCTGCTGTACATGAAGTTTACTTGCGTGTCTTCGCCAGCATCCCACGTCAGAGAGAGACGGCCTGACCATAGACTCCGGTCATCAACGTCATTGCCCGTAAACTCATTCGTCGTGAAACCATCGCGCTCCAGCGACATACCCGCAACTCTTAAGGCTAAGGTGTCACTCAAGGGTGTGTTGATGTGGAATCGGCCTTGTGTCGCTCCGTAATTACCAATCGTGGCGTCTACGCTTGCACTGAATTCGGTGGGATCGGCTTTCGCCGTAATGAGGTTCATAACACCACCGGTGGTGTTACGGCCGTAGAGCGTACCCTGCGGGCCACGCAGCACTTCCACTCGCTCCATGTCTAGAAACTGTGTCTCGAAAATTCGGGTTGAGACCTGATAGATACCGTTGACGTGGATGCCCACACCGGAGTCACCAAACGTGCCCACAGCACCGGATCCAATACCACGGATTCGAATATCGCCCGCTGTGAAGTTTCCTTTGGTCTGCGTCAAGTTGGGAACCGAGAACTGCAGTGCTGAAGCGTCATTAATGAGTTGTGAATCCAGCGCTTCTTGAGAAAATGCCGACACCGCAATCGGGGTGTCTTGAATCGAAGCCTCGACCTTTGCCGCTGTTACGACCACTTCTTCAAGTTGCTGCGCTTGGCTGAAACCAGATAGTGATAGTGCACAGCCAGCGACGGCGACTGCGAGCTTATTGGCGTGGAACTTCATACGCTCTCCTTTAATCATTATTTAGGGCGTTTAGAGCCTTTTAACGGCTGTTTTATTAGATTTATTCATAACCCACATAAAAACGAGTTATTACCCTTAAGCTAGTGGAGTTTCGATTAATTGACAACCCCTGAAACACGGTCATTTATGGGACTAGTAACAATGGATGAAAATTCATAACTGGCAAGATAAGCTCAATAAAGAGCCCCCAAACACGTTCGTCGATTGGCGTTGCGAAACGAAACCCTCGCGACCAAAATAAAAAATAAAAAGGTGTCCGCATGAAAAAGGTCCTCGCACTGCTCGCATTACTGGCCGCTCATCACGGAGCCAGTGCACAACCCATTACTGCTCCGTCCGATCAGCGAGCGGACCCACAGGTACTGGCACATCAACAAACTCTGGCGCCAGGACTCAAAAAGCTCGGCACGCGGGTCTTTGGGGCTGAGTTCATCGGCTACTCCAACTTTGGCTTTATCGAGGGAGATACGGGGATCATTGTCGTCGACGCAGGCTGGTTCCCTGCACCCACAGCGAATGCAATGACGCTTTTACGAGAGCAGACGGTCAAACCCATCGTTGCCGTGATTTACACCCACTTGCACATGGATCATTACGGGGGAATCCAGTCGATTTTGAGCGAGCAGGGCGGCGATATTCCTGTCTACGGTCCGAGTGACTGGCAAGACACCCTTGCTATGGGACAAAACGCGACACACAAAGCGACACTTCGAAGGGCCTTCATGCAAATGGGCATCCCATTGGAAGAGGGGCTCGACGGCACCATTGGAAATGGCATCGGTCCGAGCCCTCGACTGGAGCAATTTGATGCACTGAGCTACCCGCCCACGATTGAGGTAAGCGCCAAGTTAGCGCTCACTATCGATGGCGTGAGTCTCGAAATATTTCCTGCGGCGGGCGATGTTAACGAGCACCTTTGGGTATGGTTACCCGAGGATCGTATTTTATTCAGTGGCGATGCGCCGCCACACGGCGTATTTCCTGCGGTTGAAACCGCCCGTTTCGAGATCGGCCGCGACCCTCAAAAAATGATGGCTTCGGTGCAAAAAACAATCGACTTAAAGCCAATTGCTATCGTCCCCGGCCACAGCAAAATTCTTGATGACGTCAGAGAAATTCAGGCGTTGATGACGCTGACACGCGATACGATCCAATTTATCATCGATCAGGTCGATCGTTTTTATCTCAGTAATCGCTCGATTGATGACTTACTGACGACCATTAACTTGCCTCCCGCGATTCAAGCGCACCCTCAGCTCCAGCCCTATTACCATCGATGGGAGTGGATGATGAAGCAGCGTTTTATTAAGCGCGCCGGATTTATCGACGACTGGATGGACTACCTGACACACACTGCCCACGACGAAGCTGCACGCCTAATACCTGCACTGGGTGGTCGCGATACCGTAATGGCGCAAGCAAGACAAGCCATCTCTAACGATCCGCAATGGGCGGCACGCCTTGCAACCTACCTAATTCTAACAAACAACGACGATAGAGAAGCCCGCCAACTCCGCCAGCAAGCCTCCATCCGGTATGCGCAGGTCACAACAAGCACCAACCAAAGAAACTACCTTTTAGGCCTAGTCGCCGAAGAAAATGGCGACGTTGACTTCGACGCTTTATTAAGAGGCCCGCTCGCAGGATCGCTCCAGCGGTTACAGGCCAGTGAACTTCTGCGTCGATTGGGCAGCCGACTGATCGCAGAACGCGCCGACCACATCGACACCACCATCAGACTCACACTGGACGGCACAGAGACCTTCGACCTCAGTATTATCAATAATGTTCTTCGCGTTAGTTGGCCCGATGATGAACGTCCTGTGATGAGCGAGTGGTCAACGGACCGAGCGACACTCATTGGTGCACTCACCCATCAGTTCACACTGGTCCAGGCGCTGGATAATCGCTCTATCCGTGTCTCGCGCAATGCCCAAGGCTCAAATCAATTTGCGTCCCTTTTCGAGTAGGCAAAAAAAAAGCCGCGACTCATCGCGGCTTCTCGTTGACGTACAGTTGATCGCTTATTCGCCGTCAAGCGCATCAATGTCGTCGTGAACCTCAGGTGCTGGACGATCAACAAGCTCGACATAGGCCATTGGCGCCTTGTCACCTGTGCGGTAACCGCACTTGAGGATCCGAATGTAGCCTCCTGGTCGCTCTTGATACCTTGGTCCCAGCTCCGAAAACAGCTTACCCACGGCAGCCTTTGAACGTGTGCGGTCGAAGGCCAATCGACGATTCGCCACACTGTCACTTTTTGCCAGCGTAATCAGCGGCTCAGCATAGCCTCGCAGCTCTTTAGCCTTGGCAACAGTAGTTTTGATGAGCTCGTGCTCGACCAATGATACTGTCATGTTTCGGAACATCGCCTTTCTGTGCGAGCTGTTCCGGTTAAGTTGTCGACCACTATGACGATGGCGCATGACGATTCCCTTTTACTGTCTGACTCACCCAGAGGCGAGTACTAAGTCATCTGTAATAGACTAAAATAATTAAACGCTTAGAAGACGCTCGTCGTCTTTTAAGCTCGCTGGCGGCCAATTTTCAAGGCGCATACCCAATGACAAGCCACGTGAAGCAAGTACATCTTTGATCTCAGTCAACGACTTTTTGCCCAAGTTAGGTGTCTTCAGTAGTTCGACTTCAGTGCGCTGGACCAAATCGCCAATGTAGTAGATATTCTCGGCCTTCAGGCAGTTTGCAGACCGCACTGTCAGCTCAAGATCATCAACTGGACGCAACAAAATCGGGTCAACCTCGTCAGCCGCTTCTGCTGCAGCTGCCTGAGTCTGGCCTTCCAGGTCGACAAACACCGCCAACTGCTGTTGCAAGATCGTCGCCGCGCGACGAATCGCTTCTTCGGGGTCGATCGTACCGTTAGTCTCAAGATCAATGACGAGCTTGTCGAGGTCAGTGCGCTGCTCGACCCGCGCAGAATCAACGACATAGCTCACTCGACGAACCGGTGAAAAAGACGCGTCTAACTGTAAGCGACCAATCGATCGCGTCTCGTCATCACTATCCATTCGTGAGTCAGCGGGTGAGTATCCGCGACCACGCAGTGCCACAACACGGATCATTAGAGGATGGTCACCCGTCATCGTACAAATGACGTGCTCGGGGTTGCAGATCTCAATGTCATGGTCCGTCTGGATATCACCAGCAGTGACGACGCCCGCACCCGACGCGCTCAGCGTCAACTCCGCTTCGTCTTTGCCATTCATGACGAGCGAAACGCCCTTCAGATTGAGCAAAATCTCGATGACATCCTCTTGAACGCCTTCGATTGTAGAATATTCGTGCAACACACCATCGATCTCGACCTCAGTGACGGCACAACCCGGCATTGAGGACAACAGGATGCGCCGCAAGGCGTTACCCAATGTGTGCCCAAAACCACGCTCAAGTGGCTCAAGTGTCACGAGCGCGCGGGTAGTGGATTTCTCGTCTACCTTAATGACCCGTGGAGTAAGAAACTCGTTAACTGAATTTTGCATAATGTTTCCCGTTCAAGAATTCGGTTTAACCGCTATACGCACTGATACCTTACTTGGAGTACAGTTCGACAATCAGGTTCTCGTTAATTTCGCTTGGAAGATCTTGACGTTCAGGCTTCGTCTTAAACGTTCCCTCAAGCTTCTCGGTGTTCAGCTCAATCCACACTGGATCTGGACGCTGCTCTGCAAGCCCCATGGCCGACTGAATCCGAAGCTGCTTCTTCGCTTTCTCACGAACCGATACAACATCACCCGGTGCGACCTGATACGACGGAATATTGACGACGCGGCCGTTAATCAGGATCCCTTTGTGAGAGACAAGCTGACGCGCTTCTGAGCGCGTCGAACCAAAGCCCATACGATAAACGACGTTGTCCAGGCGGCTCTCTAACAGCTGCAGCAGGTTTTCACCCGTCGCGCCCTTGAGACGTGCCGCCTCTTTGTAATAATTGCGGAACTGCTTCTCGAGCACACCGTAGATACGACGTACCTTCTGCTTTTCACGTAACTGAACGCCGTAATCTGACAAACGACCACGCCGCGCACCGTGCTGACCGGGTGCGGTTTCCGCTTTGCATTTACTCTCGAGCGCACGAACGCCACTCTTGAGCTGAAGATCGGTGCCTTCGCGACGCGAAAGCTTACATTTAGGTCCAATATATCGAGCCATTTATCTCTTTCCTCAGACGGCGTTATTAAACGCGACGCTTCTTTGGTGGGCGACAACCGTTATGTGGAATCGGTGTCACGTCAGTAATGTTGGTAATCTTGTAACCACAGCCGTTCAGTGCACGAACCGCCGACTCACGGCCAGGCCCTGGGCCCTTAACCTGAACATCGAGGTTCTTAAGACCGTATTCTTTAGCCGCTTCTCCCGCGCGCTCAGCAGCCACCTGCGCAGCAAAAGGAGTCGACTTGCGAGAGCCTCGGAAGCCAGAGCCCCCTGCCGTCGCCCAGCTCAGGGTATTACCCTGGCGGTCAGTAATGGTCACGATGGTGTTGTTAAATGACGCGTGAACATGCGCCACGCCATCGACCACCTGCTTCGTAATCTTTCGTTTTGTCGTTTTCTTGGCTTGCTTTGCCATTTCGCTTCCTGTCTCTATATCATCGCTACAAATTAGGATGTAGCTACACGTGAGAGGAGTGGTTGGACCACTCCACTAATTACCGACGAATCGGCTTTCGAGGACCCTTTCGTGTCCGCGCGTTTGTCTTTGTTCGCTGCCCTCGCAGAGGCAAGCTCTTTCGGTGGCGCAGACCACGGTTGCACCCGAGATCAAGCAATCGCTTGATGTTCATTGACACTTCACGTCGCAAATCACCCTCGACGTTCATGTCGGACACCAGCCCGCGCAACTGATCGAGCTCTGCCTCAGAAAGTTCACCAATCTTGGTGCTTTCTGGAATATTTGTTTCTGCACACAGGCGCTTCGCTTGCGTGCGACCGACACCAAATATGTACGTCAGTGAGATCACTGCATGTTTGTTATCAGGGATGTTTACACCGGCAATACGTGCCATTACCAATCTCCATTATTGAGCGGCTTTACACCGCATCTTTTGGCCCCGATTACATCGAAGCCCGAATTTTCACTTCGAAACTAGCCCTGACGCTGCTTGTGACGTGGGTCGCTGGAACAGATCACACGGACCACGCGATTGCGACGGACGACTTTACAGTTGCGACAAATTTTCTTTACCGAAGCTCGAACTTTCATTTCTCTCTCCCAAGACCTAGCGCAGTCGGCCGGCTGTGCCGATGCTGCTTAGGTTTGCTTTCTTCATCACACCGTCGTACTGGTGAGACATTAAGTGGCTCTGCACTTGCGCCATGAAATCCATGACCACAACCACAACAATCAGCATTGATGTTCCACCGAGGTAAAATGGGACGTTGAACATCACAACTAAGAACTGCGGTAATAGACAGACCAGCGCAATGTAGGCAGATCCAAAAATAGTGAGGCGCGTGAGTACACCGTCAATGTAGTTTGCTGTCTGCTGACCGGGACGAATGCCAGGTACAAACGCGCCAGAGCGCTTAAGATTGTCCGCCACTTCACTGGGATTAAACATTAACGCCGTATAAAAGAAGCAGAAAAAGACGATAAAGCCTGTGAACAGCATGATATTCAGTGGCTGACCCGGACCAATAGCGACCGCCAGGTCTTGCAACCAATCAGAATTGTCGGAGCTGCCGAACCATTGAGCGACCGAGGCTGGGAACAACAATATGGAACTTGCAAAAATTGCAGGAATGACGCCCGCCATATTCACTTTAAGTGGCAAGTGCGATGCTGGGGCCTGATACATTTGACGGCCCTGCTGACGTTTGGCGTAGTTCACAGTGATGCGGCGCTGACCGCGCTCAATGAACACAACCAGCGCGATCACGATGATCGCAAGCGCGAGCACACCCAACAAAATCAGAATATTCAATTCGCCCTGACGTGCTTGCTCTAAGGATTGACCAATCGCCTGCGGAAGTCCGGCAACGATTCCGGCAAATATAAGTAACGAAATACCGTTACCGATACCCTTCTCTGTAATCTGCTCACCCAGCCACATCATAAAGACGGCGCCAGTCACTAAGGACGTAATGGCGATGACGTAAAACCCTATGCTTGCGTCGTAGGTCAGCCCTTGGTTGGCAAGACCCACGGTCATACCTGTACCTTGTACCAGCGCCAGTGCCACCGTTAAGTAACGCGTCCACTGGCTAATCTTCTTTCGCCCGGACTCGCCTTCTTTCTTAATCGCGTCTAGCTCTGGCGTCACCGCCGTCATCAACTGCATGATAATGGACGCTGAAATATAAGGCAGGATACCCAGCGCGAGAATACTCATACGCTCAAGCGCACCGCCGGAGAATACGTTGGCAAGCCCGAGAATTGTCCCTTGGTTCTGATCAAACAACGCAGAGAGCTGCGCAGGATCAATACCGGGAACCGGAATATGCGTTCCGATCCGGTAGATCACAAGAGCAATTAAAACAAAACGTAGCCGGCGAAACAGTTCGCCCATGCCCGTGTTGTTCGCTGATGGCATACCATTCGCCATGATTAAGCCTCGACGCTCCCGCCAGCGGCTTCGATCGCCTCGCGAGCCCCTTTGGTGACCTTCAAGCCTTTAACGTGCACTGCCTTGTCGATCGTACCCGATAAGAAAACACGAGCGCGAAGAACGTCGTCTCTGACGAGGTCAGCGGTCTTAAGCGCCTCCAAATCAACAGACTCACCCTCAACACGATTTAACTCGTGCAACCGAACCTGCGCCGTTGTGCGGCTAATCCGAGAAGTGAAACCGTACTTAGGAAGACGCTTCTGCAGCGGCATCTGACCACCCTCAAATCCAGCGCGGACTTTACCGCCTGAGCGCGCCTTAAGGCCCTTGTGACCACGACCCGCCGTCTTACCGACGCCCGAACCAATCCCACGACCGACACGCTTTGCATCACGCTTGGCACCCGGCGCAGGACTGAGAGAATTTAACCGGAGTTCGTCACCCATTATGCCTGCTCCTCAATTCGTACCAGGTAATTCACCTTGTTAATCATTCCACGCACCGATGGAGTGTCTTCAACTGCAACCGTGTGTCCGATGCGACGAAGACCCAAACCGCGTACACAGGCCTGGTGGCTCTTAAGGCGACCATTAAAACTTTTCACTAAGGTCACTTTGATCATTTCTTTGCTCATCACCTAGTTCCTTTTAGCTGAAGATTTCTTCAACTGATTTACCGCGCTTGGCGGCAACATCTTCTGGTGAAACCATGTCGCGCAAACCGTTGTACGTCGCGCGTACCACGTTAGCGGGATTCGTAGAGCCGTAGCACTTCGCCAAAACGTTCTGGACGCCGGCAATTTCGAGTACCGAGCGCATCGCACCACCGGCAATAACACCTGTACCTTCAGAGGCAGGCTGCATGTAAACCTTTGACGCACCATGACGCGCCTTAACGGGGTACTGCAGTGTGCCGTTGACCAGCTCGACTGAAATCATATTTCGGCGAGCAGCTTCCATCGCCTTCTGAATCGCGACTGGTACTTCACGCGCCTTGCCACGACCAAAACCAACACGCCCTTTGCCGTCACCGACAACGGTCAGCGCCGTAAAGCTCATGATGCGGCCGCCTTTTACAGTCTTGGCAACACGGTTTACCTGCACCAACTTCTCCTGAAAATCGCCCTCAGTGCGTTGGTCGCTTTGTCTCTTATCCTTTGCCATTGCTTAAAACTCCAATCCGCCTTCACGCGCTGCGTCAGCAAGCGCTTTCACTCGCCCGTGATACTTATAGCCCGAACGGTCAAATGCCACTTCCGTAACACCCGCTGCCTTCGCGCGCTCTGCAACCAACTTACCAACAGCCGCTGCCGCTTCCATATTTCCAGTAGCGCCTGAACGAAGGTCCTTGTCCAAGGTCGAGGCCTGTGCCAACACACGATCGCCGTCGCCGTTGATGATCTGCGCATAAATGTGACGCGGAGTGCGGTTCACACTGAGACGCACATCTCCTGCGGTACGCATACGAACACGCGACTTGCGTGCGCGGCGCAAACGCGCCTGAGTCTTATCATTCATCGCTTTACCCGTTACTTCTTCTTGGCTTCCTTACGCCGGACATACTCGTCTGCGTATCGGATACCCTTGCCCTTGTATGGCTCTGGCGGACGGAAGCTGCGGATTTCCGCTGCTACCTGGCCAACTGCCTGCTTGTCTGTTCCTCGAATCACAATTTCAGTCTGAGTGGGCGTCTCTACAGACAGGCCCTCAGGCAAATCGTAGTCAACAGGGTGTGACAGACCGAGACTCAAGTTCACCGTATTACCGGATGCCTTGGCACGATAACCCACACCATTGAGCACTAACTTCTTTTCCCAACCGTCACTCACGCCCACTACTAGGTTGTTGAGCAAAGCGCGCGTTGTGCCCGCCATAGCACGGTTAGTATCAAAATCGTAGATAATCTGCGCTACGTCGCCGTTGACCTCAACACCGATGCCATCGGTCAACGTCATTTCCATTTTCCCTTTACCACCCTTAACCGAAACGCTGGTGCCAGCAACGCTGACCTCAACACCCTTAGGGAGGCTGACGGGGTTATTCGCTACACGTGACATGAATCGACTCTCCCGCTACTCGTTAAAAGACTGTACACAGTACTTCGCCACCAACGCCCTGCGCCTTGGCCGCTCGATCTGTCATCACGCCCTTGGACGTTGAGACAATCGCGACGCCAAGCCCGTTTCTGACGCTCGGCATTCCACCCTTACCCGCATAGCGGCGAAGCGATGGCTTACTGACACGCTCGATTTCGGCGATGACGGGCTTACCGTTGTAGTACTTAAGTTCAATATTCAGCCGAGGCTTACCCTCACCTGCATCGACACTGTACCCGGCGATATAACCTTCATCTTGAAGCACTTGCGCAACAGCGGTTTTCAGTTTTGATCCAGGCATGTCGACGAACTTCTTCCCCGCCATTTGCGCATTGCGCACGCGAGTCAACATGTCACTGATGGGATCTTGCATACTCATAGTCGTTCGTCTCCGTTACCAGCTTGACTTAACTAAGCCTGGTACATCACCGCGCATTGCGGCTTCACGTAACTTGTTTCGGCACAAACCAAACTTTCGGTAAACGCCGTGTGGCCGTCCTGTAATTTGGCACCGTCGTCGCTGACGCACAGGATTGGCATTACGCGGCAGCTTTTGTAACGCCACCTGAGCTTCCCAGCGCGCGTCGTCATCCGCGTTCACATCACCAATAATCTCTTTCAATTTGGACCGCTTCGACGCGTACTTCGCGACAGTCCGCGCTCGCTTGTCTTCTCTGGCCACCATCGATTTCTTAGCCATAACTCTGCCTCAGCCTCTAAATGGGAAGTTAAAGGCGCTTAACAAAGCACGCCCTTGCTCATCGTTTTTAGCCGAAGTCGTAATCACAACGTCCATGCCGCGTAACTTGTCGACTTGGTCGTAATCGATTTCGGGGAAAATAATCTGCTCAGTGATACCCATGGCGAAGTTACCTCGGCCATCGAACTGCTTGCCACTAACACCGCGGAAATCGCGGATTCGAGGGATCGCAATCGAAATAAATCGGTCGAGAAACTCATACATTTGCTCATCTCGCAGCGTCACCTTACAGCCAATGGGCCATCCGTCACGGATCTTAAATCCGGCGATCGACTTACGAGACTTGGTGACCACGGGCTTCTGACCTGCAATCTTTTGCATATCAGAAACCGCATTTTCGAGAACTTTTTTATCTCCTACCGCCTCGCCGACACCCATATTGAGGGTGATCTTCGTCACGCGGGGAACTTCCATCGCATTGGACAGGCCGAGCTCTTCTTTGAGCTTGGGCGCTATCTCTTCTCGATATTTGATTTTAAGCGTTGCCATTATAAGCTACCTCGAGAGCCTTCGATTACGCGTCAATCGCGTCGCCGCTTGACTTGTAAATTCGTACTTTGTTGCCATCTTCAACTTTGTAGCCGACACGATCGCCGCGACCTGCCTCAGCGTTGTAAATAGCAACGTTGGAAATTTGAATTGCCGCTTCCTTCTCAATAATGCCACCTGCAACACCCGCTTGCGGGTTCGGCTTGGTGTGCTTCTTGATCATATTGACGCCAGAAACGATCAGCTTCCCTGTATCCAATACCTGGCGCACAGTGCCTCGCTTACCTTTGTCGCGACCCGCAATTACGATCACTTCATCGTCGCGCTTTATTTTTGCCATTGTCTTTTCTCCTAAACCCCGGCCGCTCAGATGACTTCTGGCGCCAGCGAGATGATCTTCATAAACTTCTCACCGCGTAACTCGCGAGTTACAGGGCCAAAAATACGAGTGCCAATCGGTGCATCAGAAGCGCTCAACAACACCGCCGCGTTTTCGTCGAATTTGATCAGCGATCCGTCTGGTCGACGAACGCCCTTTCGTGTCCGAACAACGACTGCGCGCATCACCTGACCCTTCTTGACCTTGCCGCGGGGGATCGCTTCTTTAACAGTCACCTTGATGATGTCACCCACACGCGCGTAACGACGCTTTGAGCCACCCAACACCTTGATACACATCACTCGACGCGCACCACTGTTGTCTGCCACTTCCAAATACGATTCAGTCTGAATCATTACCCCACCTCATACCGCGGCGCATTGCCGCATTGAACCCTTTAATCAAGCGATGTCAGTCGCTGTCTCGACAATTTCAACCAAAGCCCATGACTTTGTTTTAGACCGCGGACGCGACTCCGATACCAACACGGTGTCACCCATGCCGGCTTTGTTCTCTTCGTCGTGAGCGTGAACCTTCGACGACCGTGTAATGTACTTACCGTAAACGGGGTGCTTTACACGCCTCTCAATTAATACAGTGATCGTCTTGTCCATCTTGTCGCTGACAACGCGACCCTGGAGCGTACGAGCTGTGCTTTGAGCTGCTTCCATCACTGACCTGCCTTTTGCTGCAATATTGTCTTTACACGCGCGATATCACGCTGCGCCTGCTTCAATAAATGACTCTGACCAAGCTGACCCGTTGCCGACGCCATGCGGAGCTTGAACTGCTCTTCACGCAAGTCGAGCAACTGCTTATTCAGGTCGTCTACCGACTTCTCAACTAATTCACTTGCTTTCATCACATCACCGATCGCTTAACAAATGCCGTCTGAATTGGAAGCTTCGCTGAGGCAAGTGCAAATGCCTCGCGAGCGAGCTGCTCAGAAACACCCTCTACCTCGTATAAAACGCGGCCAGGCTGCACCTGGGCTACCCAGTATTCAACGTTACCCTTACCCTTTCCCTGACGAACCTCGAGAGGCTTGCCGGTAATCGGCTTGTCGGGGAAAACCCGAATCCAAATTTTTCCGCCACGCTTGATGTGACGCGTCATTGTTCGACGAGCTGCCTCAATCTGGCGTGCCGTGATCCGACCTCGACCCGTCGCCTTGAGAGCGTACTCACCAAAACTGACCTTACTGCCCCGCTCTGCAAGACCGCGATTACGGCCTTTTTGCATTTTGCGGAACTTCGTTCGCTTGGGTTGCAACATACTTCAGTCCTCGCCCAATTAACTGGCGGTTGCGCGACGTGGCGCTTCCTGGCCGCCATCGGTATCGCCGATGATCTCGCCCTTAAAAATCCAAACCTTAACGCCAATCACACCGTAGGTGGTGTGGGCCTCATAGGTCGCGTAGTCAATGTCGGCACGGAGAGTATGCAGCGGCACTCGGCCTTCGCGGTACCACTCTGATCGGGCAATTTCTGCACCACCCAAACGCCCGCCCACTTGCACTTTGATTCCTTCTGCACCTTGACGCATTGCGTTCTGTACGACGCGCTTCATGGCCCGTCGAAACATGACGCGACGCTCCAATTGCTGCGCCACATTTTGTGCTACCAGACGCGCATCCATATCCGGCTTGCGAATCTCTTCAATCGTAATGTGCACCGGAACACCCATGCGCGCCGTCAACTCTTTGCGCAGCACTTCGACGTCCTCACCCTTCTTACCAATGACAATGCCGGGCCGTGCTGTGTGAATCGTTACCCGCGCTGTTTGCGCAGGACGCTCAATGATCACGCGACTGACCGACGCCGCATCCAGACGCTTCAAGATGTACGCACGCACTTCAAGATCGATGATCAGCTGTGACGCATAGTTCTTGCTGTCTGCATACCAAACCGAGTTGTGGTCTTTGACCACACCTAAGCGGATACCAGTCGGATGTACCTTCTGACCCATGTGGCTTCTCCTTAACTCTCGTTGTCCGCGACGCCTACCGTGATGTGGCAGGAACGCTTAAAAATACGGTCGCCGCGACCCTTGGCTCGCGCGCGCATTCGCTTCATGGTCATACCTTCGTCCACGAAGATCGTCGCAACACGCAACTCATCAACATCAGCACCGTTGTTGTTCTCGGCGTTAGCGATCGCCGAGTTCAAGATCTTACGGATAATCTGTGCCGCTTTCTTAGTACTAAACTCGAGCACCGTCAGGGCTTCACCCACCGGCTTGCCGCGGACTTGGTCAGCGACCAAACGCACCTTCTGAGCCGAGATGCGTGCGCCGCGCAATTTTGCTGAGACTTCCATCATCTTTCTCCGTATGCCTTAGCGCTTCGCTTTCTTGTCAACAATGTGGCCCTTGAAAGTTCGCGTTACCGCAAACTCACCAAGCTTATGACCCACCATGTCTTCGTTGATCACAACGGGGACGTGCTGGCGACCGTTATGTACTGCGATCGTCAGACCCACCATGTCGGGCGAGACCATAGAACGCCGCGACCATGTTTTGATCGGTCGACGATCGTTTTTCTCAAGCGCCGTCTCCACTTTCTTCATGAGATGAAGATCGATGAAGGGGCCTTTTTTCAATGAACGTGGCATCTTCTAACTCCCCTTACTTCTTATTTCGACGACGAACAATAAGATCGTCCGTTCGCTTGTTCTTACGTGTTTTATAACCCTTAGTCGGTACGCCCCACGGTGTAACCGGGTGACGACCTCCTGATGTTCGGCCCTCACCACCACCATGCGGGTGATCGACCGGGTTCATCGCCACACCGCGAACGGTCGGACGAACACCGCGCCAGCGCGAAGCGCCCGCTTTACCTAACTTACGAAGGCTGTGCTCACTATTGGACACTTCACCCAACGTCGCTCGACAGTCGACAGAAATCTTACGCATCTCACCCGATCGCAGACGGACCGTGGCGTACTGGCCCTCTCGTGCCACCAACTGAACCGATGCACCCGCCGATCGTGCCAGCTGAGCACCCTTTCCAGGCTTGATCTCAATCGCGTGAATAACCGCGCCCACAGGGATGTTACGAATGGGCAAACAATTTCCAGCTTTAATGGGCGCCGCAGCACCGGAGTACAAAACTTCGCCAGCCGACACGCCCTTTGGCGCAATGATGTAGCGACGCTCACCGTCTGCGAATAACAACAACGCAATATGCGCGGTACGGTTAGGGTCGTATTCGATACGCTCAACCGTCGCAGGAATACCGTCTTTCATGCGCTTGAAGTCGACAATACGATAATGATGCTTGTGGCCACCACCGATGTGGCGCGTTGTAATGCGGCCCAAATTGTTACGCCCGCCGGTCTTCGTCTTCTTCTCGAGAAGCGGCGCATAAGGACGGCCCTTGTGCAGCTCGTTGTTCACCACTCTTACGTGGTGACGACGGCCTGGTGATGTCGGTTTACTTTTTACGACTGCCATGAGCTATACCTCTTAATTGATCGTCGCAAAGTCAATCTCTTGACCTTGCGCCAGACGCACGTAAGCCTTCTTCCACGTTGGCTTAGTGGTCATACCAAAACGGTTACGCTTAGACTTACCCTTCACGCGCAAAGTCTTCACGTCGTCGACAGCCACTTTAAAAAGCTGCTCGACCGACTGCTTGATCTCTGCTTTTGTAGCGTCAAGAGCAACCTTAAACACGTACTGGTTGTTGGTGTCAGCGACCACTGCGGCCTTTTCTGACACGTGAGGTCCCATCAAGATCTGGAATACACGCTCCTGATTCATGCGAAAGCCTCCTCAAACTTTTTAACCGCGTCGACAGTGACCATCACCTTGTCGTAAGCAATCAAACTCACGGGGTCGACACCCTCAACATCACGAACATCAACTTTGTGTAGGTTGCGCGACGCCAAATACAAATTTTGATCGACCTCTGAGGCGACGATCAACACGTTCTCCAGCCCGTAACCCTTAAGCTCTTCAACCAGAAGCTTTGTCTTTGGCTGATCGAGACTCATGCTCTCAACGACAATCAGTCGCTCACTGCGCGCAAGCTCTGAAAGAATTGACCGCATCGCAGAGCGATACATCTTCTTGTTTACCTTGTGGCTGTGATCCTGCGGGGTCGCCGCGAAGGTTACTCCACCGCTGCGCCATATGGGCGAGCGAATGGTGCCCGCACGAGCGCGACCAGTGCCCTTTTGACGCCAGGGCTTTTTACCACCGCCCGCAACCGCGGAACGATTCTTTTGAGCGCGAGTTCCCTGTCGTGCACCCGCCAAGAAGGCAGTCACAACTTGGTGAATCAACGCTTCGTTGTAATCACGCGCGAAGGTTGCTTCAGAGACCTCAACAGTGCCGGGCTTTTTCTTGCCAGGCTTAACTACATTTAATTCCACAGCAAGCCTCCTTAGCTACGCGACTTAGTCGTTGGTCGAACAATCACGTCACCACCCGGCGCACCTGGAACCGCACCCTTGATGAGAAGCAGATTGCGCTCTACGTCAACACGAACGACTTCAAGTCCCTGTGTTGTAACGCGCTCAGCACCCATGTGACCCGCCATTTTCTTACCTTTGAACACGCGTCCTGGCGTTTGACATTGGCCCAGTGAACCCGGTGCTCGGTGCGACAGTGAGTTTCCGTGCGTAGCGTCTTGCATACTGAAGTTCCAGCGCTTAACACCGCCCTGAAATCCCTTACCCTTCGACTGACCCGCAACATCGACCTTTTGGCCTTGCTCAAATCGTGCAACTGTCAGTTCCGCGCCCACTTCGAACGCCTCGTCGATGCCATCCAAGCGAAACTCCCAGAGTCCCACACCGGCTTCGACACCTGCGCGAGCAAAGTGGCCCGCTTCTGGTTTACTGACTTTCGAGGCCTTGCGACTACCCGCTGTGACCTGAATTGCGCGATACCCATCGGTATCTTGCTCTTTGATTTGAGTGACTCGGTTTGGAACTACTTCCACTACGGTCACTGGTACTGATACACCGTCTTCGGTAAACACTCGTGTCATACCAGATTTACGGCCGACTATTCCCACAGTCATGGTTCTAACCTCTCCGTGTACGGGGCTTAACCCTCTATGGCCGAGTAAGTTTTTCCCTACTCGTTACACACCCAGCGAACTGGGCAGGCTTACTTCTAAATTGTCACTATCCCAAGCTGATTTGGACTTCTACGCCCGCAGCCAGGTCTAGCTTCATCAACGCGTCAACGGTTTTTTCCGTTGGCTCGATAATGTCCATGAGTCGCTTGTGCGTGCGAATCTCGTATTGATCACGCGCATCCTTGTTCACGTGCGGTGAAACAAGAATGGTGAACTTTTCCTTTTTCGTTGGAAGCGGGATGGGTCCACGAACCTGCGCACCTGTTCGGCGAGCAGTCTCGACGATTTCCTGTGTGGAAGCGTCGATGAGTTTGTGATCGAACGCCTTAAGGCGTATTCGAATACGTTGATTCTGCACAAGCAATCTCCTAAAAAGCCGGCACCCGCAAAGGGATCCCGAAAAAAAGAGAGCGAAGTCTAAGTACGTGGGTAACAAGTGTCAACTGCAATTTGCTGTCAGTTATTACCGTTTAGCGAACTTTCTTTTTGCAAAAAAAAACGGGCCATCGGCCCGCTTCTAAAACTCTCACCTTTAGACGAGACGAATTGGCAACCTCCGCACACGTTGACCGGTCGCTGCAAAAACAGCATTACCGATCGCAGGCGCAACAGGAATGAGCGGCGGTTCTCCCAAACCACTGGGAAACTCCTGACTGTCGACAAAGGAAATATCCAACTCGGGTACGTCGCGCATTCTCAGCGGCGTGTAACGATCCAGGTTTTGCTCCGCAACTTCGCCAGCGTTAAAGCGAGCGCCCTCATGCAAAGCAAGGCTCACACCCCACAGCGCCGCACCTTCGGCCTGTGCCATCGCGCCGTCAGGGTTCACAACCGTACCCACATCAATGGTCTGCCAAAGCTTTTTGAGTGCCACCTCGCCAGACGCCACATCGACCGCGACATGCGCGACGCAGGCAACCCAGGTCGGCATACCGCGCTCTTGACCATGACCCACAGCCACGCCCAGGCCTTCATTAGCGGGCATTTGACGACCCCATTCGGCGCGACGGGTCACGTCTTTTAGGACGGCGGCCAGGCGCTTAGCACCACCCACCGTACTGGCGGTATCACCGGCATTCTTGCCTACCGCGTCGAGCAACTTGAGGCGCAGTGCAACCGGATCCTCGCCCTGCTGATCAGCGATTTCGTCGAGAAAACTTTCAACACCCCAGCTCACCCAGCCAGGACCCACAGCGCGCAGCCAACCAGGCAAAAAGGTCTCTTGGGCTAACGCATTATTCATGGTGCGCACGCGATGCGCAGGGAGGGTGTACCAGTGGTCTGCACCATTCACCGAAAAGCCATCAACTTCGCCTTTACCGTCAATACCGGGACCGAGGAAGAAAGGCGCCATACTCTTAGTCGGCCAGCCAGCAACGACAGCATGATCGACCCCTGTCAGTGCGCCATCAGAATCGAAAAACGCCTCTAAGGTACAGACCGATGGTGATCTCACACAATCAAACCGACTGTCTGATGCGCGATCAAAAATCAGTTTTACCGGCCGGCCTAACGATCGAGCGGCAAGTGCTGCTGGAATCATTTGATCACCAAACAACCGCCGGCCATAACCACCACCCAAATAATATTGATGAATGACAATATCCGTCTCAGGCATCTCAAGCGCCTGCGCTAAAACCGGCAATATCAGCGACTGCCACTGATTGCCCGCGTGAATATGGCACCGCCCCTCACTGTCGAACTCCACCAGTGCATTTTGCGGCTCCATCGTGAAGTGCAGCGCCGTACTTGTCGTGTACGTGGCGCTCAAGGCCACTGACGCCTGCGCCTTTGCAGCCAGCACATCGCCCTCGTTCACGAACAAGGCTCCCTGCTCCGGATCGGCGGCCAATCGCTCACCCTCCGCGAGAATATCAGCCTCAGTCACCAACGCCGTGGGGCCTGGCACCCATTCAACACTCACCGCCTGTGCAGCCTTGAGCGCAGCCGGCATGGTTTCTGCCGCCACAACCACACACCCCTGAACTGTTTGAGTAGGGTCATTAATCTGAACGGCACCAATGTAACCCGCTATCGACTTTGCAGCCGAGTCATCGATCGCCACAACCCGGCTGCCGTAACGTGTCGGCGGAAGCAATGGCATGGCATACGCCATTCCCGGCAATTCGGTGTCTAAGCCGTAAACCGCGTCGCCCTGAGACTTCGCTTCGACATCGCGGTTTTGAAGATTCTGACCAATCACGTTCCGCTGTGCCGCGGTCTTAACAGGCATTGCCGCTAACTCTTCCTCACTGAACACCCGCGAAAAGTCCCCACGGGTCACAATATCAGCGAAACTGACGGTCTGAGCACCCGAGGTTACGACCCCATTTTCTGCGGTACATGTGTCAGGTGCGACGTCCAAAATCTTGGCGGCGGCGTCAATGAGCAGCGTTCGACCTGCCGCTCCAGCCTGCGATAACTGGGTAAACGATTGGTGAACCGACCAAGACCCACCGGTCACCATAACGCCCCACTTTGGATCAGTATCGACGTGCTTAAAAGATACCTTAGACCAATCAGCACCCAACTCGTCGGCAATAATCTGCGCTAGCGAGGTACCGACGTGCTGTCCCATTTCAGCGCGAACAATATTAATCAGAACCTCGCCAGCGCCGTTAATTTCAAACCAAATATTCGGTGAAAACACCGTCGAAAGGTCACCCGCGGCCAGCGCGTCACTCGCTTGCTCGGAACTGCAGCCAGACACCAAAGACCCCATGCCCATCATCAGCGATGATCCTGCGACACCCGCAATAAAAGAGCGTCTAGAAATACCCTGTCGTTGATTTTTCATGACAAAGCCCCTCCGTTCGCGGCCGTTTTGATCGCCTTTTTAATGCGCGGATACGCCATGCAACGACAGAGATTCCCGTTCATCGATGCCACAATTTCCTCATCAGAGGGTGTTGGATTTGATTCCAGTAGCCCAGCCGCCTGCATGATTTGACCCGATTGGCAGTAGCCGCACTGTGGAACTTGGACCTCGGTCCACGCCGTCTTTAAGGCCTCGCCCACCGGTGTAGCAAGTCCTTCAATAGTCGTCACAGAACGTCCGGCTACAGCACTTACTGGCGTCACACACGACCGCATAGGACGTCCATCAATATGGACCGTACAGGCGCCACATTGCGCAATGCCGCAACCAAATTTTGTGCCACGCAACTTGAGCTCTTCCCGAAGCACCCACAGCAAGGGCGTGTCAGCCTCACTTGTGGCGCTTACAACCTCTCCGTTTAATAAAAAATCGACCATGGTGCATCCTCTGTTAGCGCTCGTTATGACGACTACCGATGACCTCTTTTGTATCAGAAGGACGCCCTTTTTGCCAAAAAAAAGCCCGCAAACTGCGGGCTTCATTCATTTTTTAGTGACCTTAGGTCATTGAGCAGACCGGTGCTTTAAAAGCGATTTTTCCCGATGATGCCTTCGGCAACTGCATTCGGTGCCTCGGCGTAACGGGCAAACTCCATTGTGTAGGTCGCACGCCCCTGGGTCGCAGACCGAAGGTCCGTCGCGTAACCAAACATTTCCGCGAGCGGAACATCAGCATCAATGATTTTACCCGATGCACTGCCATTCATTCCAAGAATGAGACCGCGACGCCGATTGAGATCACCCACAACATCACCCATATTTTCTTCAGGCGTGACGACCTCGACCTTCATGATCGGCTCAAGAAGAACGGCGCCGCCCTCGTCGGCTAATTTTTTAGTCGCCATACTGGCGGCGATTTTAAACGCCATTTCATTAGAGTCGACATCGTGAAATGAGCCGTCATACAGCGTTGCTTTTAAACCGAGCAATGGGTAACCCGCAAGCACACCGTTTTGCATCTGCTCTTCGATTCCCTTGTTGATCGCAGGAATATACTCACGTGGCACCGTGCCACCGACGATTTCGTTGACGAACTCGAGCCCTTCAGCACCCTCGTCTTCCGCAGGCTCAAAGCGCACCCAAACGTGACCGTATTGCCCGCGACCACCCGACTGGCGAATGAATTTACCCTCGATCTCAGCGGTATTTCGGATTCGTTCACGATACGCCACTTGCGGCTTACCAATATTTGCCTCAACACTGAATTCGCGACGCATACGGTCTACGATGATATCCAGGTGAAGCTCGCCCATTCCCGAAATAATAGTTTGACCCGTTTCTTCGTCGGTCTTTACTCGAAATGAGGGATCCTCTTGCGCAAGCTTTGACAGTGCAACCGACATCTTTTCTTGATCCGGCACGGACCGTGGCTCGACCGCCACAGAAATCACAGGCTCAGGAAACTCCATTCGTTCTAGAACGACTGGGTTGTTGACCGCACACAGGGTATCGCCCGTCGTGACGTCCTTGAGACCAATCGCCGCGGCAATATCACCCGCGAGAACTTCTTTAATCTCTTCACGACTATTGGCATGCATCTGAACCATGCGTCCAACACGCTCTTTCTTGCCTTTGACCGAATTAAGAACCGCGTTTCCTGACTCTAACTTTCCCGAGTAGACACGAAAGAACGTCAGCGTCCCAACGTAGGGGTCAGTCGCAATTTTAAACGCCAGTGCAGAGAACGGCTCTTCGTCATCAGACTCACGCGTAATGACCGTTTCGCCGTCGATGTCCGTGCCCTCTATAGCTTTCACTTCTGTCGGTGACGGCAGGTAATCCACAACCGCATCGAGCACGGCCTGTACGCCCTTATTCTTAAACGCACTGCCACCGAGCACAGGTACGATCTCATTGGCCAGCGTTCTTATCCGAAGACCCACTTTTATCTGATCCTCAGATAAAACGCCGGTCTCAAGGTACTGATCCATCAACTCATCGTTCGCTTCAGCCGCCGCTTCAACGACCGACTCTCGCATCTCGTAACACTGATCCACGAGCTCATCGGGCACCGCGCCATATTCAAATGAAACGCCCCGATCCGATTCATTCCAAACAATGGCTTTGTTCTTTATCAGGTCGATGACGCCGACGAATCCTTCCTCTGCACCAATCGTCATTTGAATCGGAACCGGATTGCAGTCGAGGCGATCGCGGAGCTGATCCACGACAGTCATAAAGTCTGCGCCTGCCCGATCCATCTTGTTGATGAACACCATGCGAGGCACCTGGTACTTGTTGGCCTGGCGCCATACCGTTTCAGTTTGCGGCTGAACTCCTGAGGCGCCACAGAGCACCACAACGGCACCGTCGAGCACCCGCAGGGAGCGCTCTACTTCAATCGTAAAATCAACGTGGCCGGGAGTGTCGATGATATTAATACGGTATTCATCGAACTGGTTGTCCATACCACGCCAGAAACAGGTCGTTGCGGCTGAGGTAATGGTGATGCCGCGCTCTTGCTCCTGCTCCATCCAATCCATGGTCGCAGCGCCGTCGTGAACTTCGCCTATTTTGTGCGAAACGCCGGTGTAAAAAAGAACGCGTTCTGTGGTGGTCGTCTTGCCAGCATCAACGTGTGCGCAAATACCGATATTGCGATAGCGGTTAATCGGTGTTTTGCGCGCCACGTTGATACCTCGTCGCTAAACTCAGCGAATTTAGAATCGGAAGTGTGAGAACGCCTTGTTGGCTTCCGCCATGCGGTGCACATCTTCACGCTTCTTAACCGCATTACCTTTGCCCTGTGCGGCATCAAGGATTTCTCCGGCCAAACGCTGACGCATGGACTTCTCACCGCGATTTCGCGCGTAATCAACCAACCAACGCATTGAGAGCGCGATGCGACGCGCAGGACGCACTTCTACCGGCACCTGATACGTAGCACCACCCACACGGCGAGACTTCACCTCGACCATGGGTGCAATGTTTTCGAGGGCCTCATCGAACACTTCAATCGGATCGCGGTTTGAGCGCTCCGCAACCAGCGTCATCGCGCCGTAAACGATCGATTCGGCAACGGACTTCTTACCGCTGATCATGACGTGGTTCATGAATTTGGCGAGTGTTGTATTCCCGTACTTGGGATCAGGGATCACTTCACGTTTTGCGACAACGCGTCTTCTTGGCATAGCTCTCTCTCTTCTTCAGGTCATACAGCCACACATGGGCTGTCCTTACTGTCACACGGGGTGACGATACGGCTGAAAATCAGCCCAATTACTTCGGTCGCTTGGCGCCGTACTTTGAACGCGACTGGCGACGATTCGCAACACCCGAGGTATCGAGACTTCCGCGAACCGTGTGGTAGCGAACACCGGGCAAATCCTTCACACGACCACCGCGGATCAATACCACGCTGTGCTCTTGCAGGTTGTGGCCCTCACCACCGATATAGGACGACACTTCAAAGCCGCTGGTCAAACGAACACGACATACTTTACGCAGTGCCGAGTTGGGCTTTTTAGGTGTGGTTGTATAAACACGGGTACAAACGCCGCGTCGCTGAGGGCACGCCTGCAATGCAGGAACACCACTCTTCACTACTTTACGCTTGCGCGGCTTACGCACTAGCTGATTGATTGTTGCCATTCGGCCTTAACTCCAAGTCGTTAAGCGCGCCCCAACGGGACGCTATCAAAAAAGAGCGCGAAGTCTAATGACGGGGGGGTGCCCCGTCAAGCTCGCGCGGTTTAATTACTCTGCTTCACCACCTGCAGACGCATTTTCTATCTCAGCTGCAAGTGCACCCGCTAAGTCATCAGCGGCCTCTGCCTTTTCAAGCTCCTCAGCAAAACTCTCTGAGAATTCCTCTGCCGACATTTGGACACTCGACTCTTTGTCCAAGGCTCGCAGACGACGTCGCTCCTCGTGGTGCGCAAGACCAGTACCCGCCGGAATGAGGCGTCCGACAATAACGTTCTCTTTCAAACCACGGAGGTAGTCGCGCTTGCCCGTTACCGCCGCTTCCGTCAGCACGCGAGTGGTTTCCTGGAATGATGCGGCAGAAATGAAGCTCTCTGTCGCAAGCGATGCCTTCGTAATACCTAACAGCTCGCGTTGAACAGTCGGGCGAACAAGCCCTTGTGCATCCATGCGGTCGCACTCTTCCAAGTACGCGTTCCACTCAATTTGCTCACCCTTGATAAAGCTCGACTCGCCCGATGAAACAACGTAAGCCTTGCGTAGCATCTGACGAACAATCACTTCAATGTGCTTATCGTTAATCTTCACACCCTGAAGCCGATAAACCTCCTGGATCTCGTTCACAATGTACTTTGCGAGCTCCGGAATGCCCTTTAGACGCAAAATATCATGCGGACTGAGTGCGCCTTCCGACACAATCTCACCCTTCTCGACCTGTTCACCTTCGAATACTGACAGCTGACGCCACTTAGGAATAAGCTCTTCGTAGTGATCAGAACCGTCCGGCAAAGCCTTACCGTCTGTTGGTGTAATCACCAAACGACGCTTACCTTTGGTTTCCTTACCGAAACTGAACGTTCCCGAGATCTCGGCCAAAATCGCAGGCTCTTTCGGCTTGCGGGCCTCGAACAAGTCAGCAACACGCGGAAGACCACCCGTAATGTCACGTGTCTTCGATCCTTCTTTCGGAATACGCGCAATCACGTCACCGACTGACACCTTGACACCGTCCTCGAGGTTCACCATCGCTGACGAAGGCAAGAAGTAGACCGCCGGGACATTCGTACCCGCCAGGTAAAGTTCATTGCCAGACTCATCAACAAGCGTCACAGCAGGGCGAATATCTTTACCTGCACTGGGTCGCTCAGACTGATCCATCACAGAAATACTCGACAGCCCGGTAAACTCGTCCGTCTGCCGCTTAATGGTGACACCTTCCTCCATGCCACCCAGTTTCACGATACCCGCGACCTCGGTCACGATGGGGTGCGTGTGCGGATCCCAAGTTGCAACGACATCAGCCGCCGCAACCGGTGACTCGTCACCCACCTTAATGACAGCACCATAAGGCACCTTGTAGCGCTCACGCTCTCGACCCACACCGTCCATGACGGAGAGCTCACCAGAGCGAGAAACGGCGACCAAGGAGCCGTCTGAACGACCGACAACTTTCATATTGTGGAGACGAACGGTACCGTCCGAATTCACTTGAATATTATCCTGAGCCGCCTGACCTGACGCTGCACCACCGATGTGGAACGTACGCATGGTCAGCTGTGTACCGGGCTCACCGATCGACTGAGCAGCAACAACTCCAATGGCTTCGCCCATATTCACCTGGTGACCGCGACCGAGATCCCGACCGTAGCAGGTCGAACAAATTCCGTAGCGAGTCTCACAAGTAATAGGGGAACGCACCAGAATCTCATCGATGCCCATTTCTTCAATCTTGAGATTCCACAGCTCATCCACCAACGTACCGGCCGGCACGAGCACTTCATCAGTGCCCGGCTTGACGACATCGGCAGCAATGATGCGACCCAGTACACGATCCGCCAGCGACTCAATAATGTCGCCACCATCGATCACAGGCGTCATCACGAGACCTCGCTCAGTACCACAGTCGGGCTCAACCACCACCACGTCCTGTGCCACGTCAACAAGACGTCGCGTCAAATAACCTGAGTTCGCGGTCTTAAGGGCCGTATCGGCCAAACCTTTTCGCGCGCCGTGAGTTGAGATGAAGTACTGCAGTACGTTCAAACCTTCACGGAAGTTAGCCGTAATCGGCGTTTCAATAATTGAGCCGTCGGGCTTGGCCATCAGACCACGCATTCCTGCTAACTGACGTATCTGTGCAGGTGAGCCACGTGCGCCAGAATCGGCGTACATAAAGACTGAGTTAAAGGAGTCTTGCTTCTCTTCCTCACCGTCCCGATTGACAACCATCTCCGAGGACAGATTGGTCATCATTGCTTTGGCAACCTGCTCGTTCGTTCGCGACCAAATATCAATGACTTTGTTGTACTTCTCGCCCTGTGTGACCAGACCCGCAGCATATTGCTGCTCAATCTCGACAACCTCTGCCTCAGCGCGATCGATCAACTCTGTTTTCGCTTCGGGAATTTCAAAGTCGTTCACACCAATTGAGGAGCCGGACTTCGTCGAATACTCGTAACCCGTGTACATCAACTGATCGGCAAAGATACAGGTCTGCTTAAGACCCACAGCGCGGTAGCATTGGTTGATTACCTGAGAGATCGCCTTTTTGACCATAGGACGATTAATCATGTCGTAAGACAGCCCGTCGGGGACAATATTCCACAGCAATGCGCGACCAACAGTCGTATCGACGATGCGCGTTCGTGCTTCGGCGGCCATACCGTACTCGATCACCTCTTCATGAATGCGGACCTTGACGCGCGCCTGCAGGTGCACCGAACCACTCGCGTAGGCACGTGAAACCTCTTTGGTATCAGCGAAGATCATTCCCTCGCCTTTTACGTTGACGCGCTCCCGCGTCATGTAATAGAGACCCAGAACCACGTCTTGCGAAGGAACAATAATGGGGTCACCCGATGCGGGCGACAAAATGTTATTTGTCGACATCATCAGGGCGCGGGCTTCAAGCTGCGCTTCAATCGTCAGCGGTACGTGAACAGCCATCTGATCGCCATCGAAGTCGGCGTTGTAAGCCGCACAAACCAGCGGGTGCAGTTGAATCGCCTTGCCTTCGATCAATACAGGCTCAAACGCCTGAATACCTAGGCGGTGCAATGTCGGCGCCCTGTTCAGAAGAACTGGGTGCTCGCGAATGACCTCAGCGAGAATGTCCCAAACCTCAGGCGGCTCGCGCTCGACCATCTTTTTGGCGGCTTTAATCGTACTGGCCAGTCCTCTGTGTTCGAGCTTGCCAAAGATAAACGGCTTGAAGAGCTCCAATGCCATTTTCTTAGGGAGTCCGCACTGATGCAGCCTGAGTGTCGGTCCAGTCACGATCACCGATCGACCAGAGTAGTCAACGCGCTTACCCAGCAAATTCTGACGGAAACGCCCTTGCTTGCCTTTAATCATGTCAGCCAGTGACTTGAGTGGGCGCTTGTTAGAACCCGTAATAGCACGTCCACGACGGCCGTTATCTAACAGCGCATCAACAGACTCTTGAAGCATTCGTTTCTCGTTGCGCACGATAATGTCGGGAGCGTTGAGATCAAGCAGTCGCTTGAGCCGGTTGTTTCGGTTAATCACGCGACGGTAAAGATCATTCAGATCTGACGTCGCAAAGCGTCCGCCATCCAGCGGAACTAAAGGCCGTAAATCCGGTGGTAAAACCGGCAATGCATTAAGCACCATCCACTCTGGACGGTTTCCTGACTTATCAAAGGCCTCCATTAACTTGAGGCGCTTAGACAACTTCTTGATCTTAGTTTCAGAATTCGTCTGCGGAATCTCTTCACGAAGACGCTCAATTTCGCTCTTCAGATCCAACTGGATCATCAGCTGCTGAATGGCTTCCGCACCCATCTTCGCCGTGAACTCGTCGCCAAATTCTTCCATCGACTCAAAGTACTGCTCGTCGTTTAACAGCTGACCGTGGTCCAGTGTCGAAAGACCGGGATCCGTGACGACATAAGATTCAAAGTACAAAATACGCTCTATGTCTCTCAGCGTCATATCCAGTAACAAGCCAATGCGCGATGGTAACGACTTCAAAAACCAAATATGCGCAACAGGGCTGGCAAGCTCAATGTGGCCCATTCGCTCACGACGGACTTTAGCCAGCGCGACCTCAACACCACACTTCTCACAAATGACACCGCGGTGCTTAAGGCGCTTGTACTTACCACACAAGCACTCATAGTCTTTAACCGGACCAAAAATTTTGGCGCAGAAAAGACCGTCACGCTCGGGCTTAAACGTACGATAATTAATGGTCTCTGGCTTTTTGACTTCGCCGTAGGACCAAGAACGAATCATCTCAGGTGACGCAAGGCCGATGCGGATCGCATCAAAATCCTGTGACTTTTCGCGGTTCAATAGGTTTAGCAAATCTTTCACGTTGTCTCTCCCCTCAGAAGCCTGACGACTCGGACTCGAGATCGATGTCGATACCGAGCGAGCGGATTTCTTTGATCAATACATTAAACGACTCGGGCATACCCGGGTCCATGCTGTGATCACCATCGACGATGTTTTTGTACATCTTAGTTCGGCCTGCAACGTCATCCGACTTCACAGTAAGCATTTCCTGCAGGGTGTGCGCCGCACCATATGCCTCAAGCGCCCACACTTCCATCTCACCGAAGCGCTGACCACCAAATTGCGCCTTACCACCCAGCGGCTGCTGAGTAACGAGACTGTACGATCCCGTTGAACGCGCATGCATCTTGTCATCGACCAGGTGATTGAGCTTTAACATGTACATATAGCCCACTGTGACGGGCCGGTCGAACTCGTCACCCGATCTGCCGTCGCGCAGAACTAACTGGCCACTGTCTGGAATATCGGCCATGCGAAGCAGCGCCTTAATACTGTCTTCACTCGCCCCGTCGAACACTGGCGTCGCCATAGGAACACCACTGCGGAGGTTCTGGCACATCGCAAACAGTTCGTCGTCAGACAAGCTGTCAATATCGGCGTCACGTCGAGTGTCGCTGGTGTGTGCGTAAATTTCCTTCAAGAACTCTCGAAGCTTCGCCACTTTGACTTGCTGCTCGAGCATCTCATTGATCTTCACGCCCAAACCGCGTGCGGCCATACCCAAATGCGTTTCCAGGATCTGGCCCACGTTCATGCGTGACGGCACACCGAGCGGATTAAGCACGATATCGATAGGCTCACCGTTTTCGTCGTACGGCATGTCTTCAACCGGCATAATCACTGAGATCACGCCTTTATTACCGTGACGGCCCGCCATCTTGTCGCCCGGTTGTATGCGACGTTTAACAGCAAGATAGACTTTGACAATCTTTAGTACGCCGGGCGCAAGATCATCACCACTTTGCAGTTTGTCTTTCTTCGCCTCAAATCGCTCTTCGAGCAACTGGTTTTGCTCTTCAAGCAGTCGCTGCGCCGATGCCAATTGGTTATTAAGTTCAGAGTCCGAGAACTTCAACTTGAACCACTGATCACGATCGAGACCCGCTAGAACGTCGGTATCAATTTTTGTGCCTTTAGACAGGCCGCCACCGGAAACTGTGGTCTGTCCGCCGAGCAACTCGGCCAGACGTGCGTAAGTGGCCTCCTCATAAATTCGGAGCTCTTCTTTGAGATCTTTGCGATAGTCCGCTAGTTGCGAAGCCTCAATTTGCTTGGCGCGAGCGTCCTTCTCAAGACCGTCACGCGTGAAGACCTGCACATCAATAACCGTGCCTTTGTAACTTGATGGCACACGGAGCGATGAGTCCTTAACGTCAGACGCTTTTTCACCAAAAATCGCTCTCAGCAATTTTTCTTCTGGCGTGAGCTGCGTTTCGCCTTTGGGTGTTACTTTTCCAACCAAGATGTCGCCCGCGTCGACTTCAGCACCAATATAGACAATGCCCGATTCATCGAGTTTGCCCAGTGCGCCCTCACCCACGTTAGGAATATCCGCTGAGATCTCCTCAGCACCCAACTTGGTATCGCGTGCAATACAGGTCAATTCCTGAATGTGAATCGTCGTGAGTCGATCCTCTTCAACGACGCGCTCTGAAACCAGGATCGAATCCTCGAAGTTGTAACCATTCCAGGGCATGAATGCGATACGCATGTTCTGACCAAGTGCCAGCTCACCCAGATCAACCGATGGTCCATCCGCGAGAATATCGCCGCGCTGGACCGTGTCCCCAGGACTAACAATAGGGCGTTGATTAACACAGGTGTTCTGGTTGGAACGCTTGTACTTCGTCAGGTTATAGATATCAACCGGCGATGCGTCCTGATCCACTTCCGTAGGGTTGACCCGAACAACGATGCGACTTGCATCCACAGAATCAACAACCCCACCGCGTGAAGCCACTTTACATACACCAGAATCACGAGCGACGTAGCGCTCCATTCCAGTGCCGACCAAAGGCGCTTGAGTCTTTAACGTCGGTACTGCCTGACGCTGCATGTTTGAGCCCATCAGTGCTCGGTTAGCATCGTCGTGCTCAAGAAACGGAATAAGTGCCGCAGCAATAGAAACCACCTGCTTTGGCGATACATCCATAAAGTCAACTTCGGCCGCAGGCTTCACAGTGAACTCATTCATTGTCCGAACGTTAATCAGCTCATCAACAAAGCGATTGCCCTCGTCAATGGTGGCCGACGCCTGAGCAATAACGTGATTTGCTTCGTTAATTGCAGAGAGATACTCAATCTCGTCGGTCACAACACCGTCGATCACCTTTCGATAAGGTGACTCTAAGAAGCCATACTCGTTCGTGCGCGCGTAGGCGGCAAGCGAATTTATTAACCCAATATTGGGTCCTTCAGGCGTCTCAATGGGGCAGACTCGACCATAGTGCGTTGGGTGAACGTCACGGACTTCGAAGCCCGCACGCTCGCGCGTCAGACCGCCTGGGCCCAAAGCTGACACACGTCGCTTGTGAGTGACCTCCGACAGCGGGTTATTCTGGTCCATGAACTGAGACAGCTGGCTCGAACCAAAGAACTCTTTCACCGCAGCCGAGACGGGCTTAGCGTTGATCAAATCCTGAGGCATTAGACCCTCACTTTCAGCCATCGAGAGTCGCTCTTTCACCGCTCGCTCGACGCGAACAAGACCCACACGGAACTGATTCTCGGCCATCTCACCAACAGAGCGGATACGGCGGTTACCCAAGTGATCAATATCGTCAACCACGCCCTTGCCGTTTCGTATATCGACCAGTCCCTTGAGCACCGAAACAATATCTTCTTTGTCGAGTGTGCCGCTTCCGGTGACCTCGTCACGACCCAGACGACGGTTAAACTTCATACGTCCGACACCTGAGAGATCGTAGCGGTCTGCCGAGAAGAATAGATTTTGGAATAGGTTCTCCGCCGACTCCTTTGTGGGCGGCTCTCCGGGACGCATCATGCGGTAAATTTCAACCAGCGCTTCCAGCGCAGTACGCGTGCTATCGCCGGCAAGGGTGTCTGAGATAAACGGTCCGCAGTCAATCTCATTGGTATAGATCGTTTCGACAGCCTCAATTGACTTCTCGCGGAGGACGCCAACGACTTCCTCAGTGATCTCACCGTTGCATTCGAGCAACACTTCACCACTGGCTGTATCGACGATCGGCTTTGCCACACGACGACCGACAAGGTATTCGTCTGGTACGATCAGCGATTCCACACCGGCGTCTTCTAACTGACGAATGTGGCGGGCGGTAATACGACGTCCGCGCTCCACAATGACTTTTTTAGCCGCCATGATGTCAAACGCCGCCATGTCGCCTTGCAAGCGCCTAGGCACCAACGACATAGTGGTCGAGTCGTCGTTGAGCTGGAAGGACGTCGTCTCGTAGAACATCTCAAGGATTTCTTCTGACTCATAGCCAAGGGCACGCAACAGAACAGTTGCCGGAAGCTTTCGACGGCGATCAATGCGCGCAAAGACCTGATCCTTGGGATCAAATTCAAAGTCGAGCCAAGAACCACGGTAGGGAATAATTCGTGCACTGTAGAGGAGCTTTCCACTCGAGTGCGTCTTGCCGCGATCGTGATCGAAGAAAACGCCTGGCGATCGGTGCAGCTGCGACACGATGACACGCTCGGTACCATTGATCACGAACGTGCCGTTCTCGGTCATGAGCGGAATTTCACCCATATAAACGTCTTGTTCTTTAATGTCCTTGATGGACTTCGTGCTGGCCTCTTTGTCATAAATAATGAGGCGGACTTTGACTCGGAGCGCGCAGGCATAAGTTGTGCCGCGCAGCACACATTCATCAACGTCAAAAACGGGGGTGCCTAGCGCGTAGTCGACATACTCCAAAGCCGCATTGCCGCTGTAGCTAGAGATTGGGAATACGGAGCGGAAAGCTGCGTGCAGGCCGTAATCGCCGCGCTCTTCTACCGCGAGATCTGACTGCGTGAACTTTCTGTAGGAATCCAGCTGGATGGCCAGCAGATAGGGGATATCCATCACCTTCGGCATGGAACCAAAATCTTTCCGTAGGCGCTTCTTCTCTGTAAACGAGTAAGTCATTGATACTCCTCAACGAATGTCGTCGGCAAACACCGACATTTATGGCTTAACGCCAAAACAACCGGTCATTCAAACCGGGAAGAGGCTGGTGCGCATCGCGCACCAGCCCGGACAGGCATCTCTGTAACCCCGAGGGATCACTTAAGCTCGACGGAACCGCCAGCTTCTTCGATCTGCGACTTAACGTCCTCGGCATCGTCTTTGCTGACGCCTTCTTTAACTGCTGATGGAGCACCATCAACCAAACCTTTCGCCTCTTTGAGACCCAGGCCTGTGATCGCACGAACTGCTTTGATCACATTGACTTTCTTCTCGCCCGCTGATGTCAGAATGACGTCAAATTCAGTTTGCTCAACTGCCGCTGCGCCACCTGCATCGCCACCCGCCGCAGGTGCTGCTACTGCAACCGCTGCCGCCGCTGAAACGCCAAACTTCTCTTCCATCGCTTCAACGAGCGCGACAACATCCATCACGCTCATTTCTGCGATTGCGTCAAGGATTTCTTCCTTTGAAATTGCCATGTTTATCTCTCCTAAAATGTGTAGTCGAGCAGTCGCTTACGCGGACTGCTCTTTCTGATCACGAACCGCCGCCAATGTACGAACCAGCTTGCTTGGCACTTCATTAACAGTGCGAACAAGCTTGCCGACAGGCGCCTGCATCACGCTCATCAACGATGCGAGTGCTTGCTCTCGAGTTGGCAGTTTCGCCAAAACGTCGAGCTGATCTGCACCCAGCAACTTACCGCTAACAGACAATGCTTTAACTTCGAATTCACCGTTGTCTCTGGCGAAATCTTTAAACAACCGAGCCGCTGCACCCGGATCTTCCATCGAAAATCCAAAAATGGACGGACCCACTAATGTATCGGTGACACATTCGTAGTCAGTCCCTTCTAATGCACGCTTTGCGAGTGTGTTGCGAACAACACGCAAATGAATTTGATTCTCGCGAGCGGTAGCACGGAGAGCCGTCATGTCATTGGATGCCACGCCTCGGGCGTCAGCAATCACAAGTGACAAAGCACTGGCCGCTGTCTCGTTGACTTCAGCGACGATCGCTTTCTTCTCTTCGAGTCCAATTGCCACGGATCTACTCCTATGGTTTATGCCAAGGCCACAACAGAGCTGTGACCACCCTAGGTGAACGGATTCACCATCTGCGTAGGTTGAACACTACCGGCTTCGTTTAAGGAGACTGCGCCTCCCCCTACGGTCTTTGATAGTCTGGCGTCCTGCTAGGGGCGATGCCCACACACTCTGCTTGAGACTTCAAAGCGGAGCACCCAAACACTGCGCTCCAATCTCGTCAAACAACGACGAGCGTGCCCCGGGCTGAACCCGGAACAAATTCACATCAACTTAAAGTTCGATTTCGCCGTGATCAATCGTGACGCCCGGACCCATCGTGGTCGAGAGCGTGACCTTCTGAAAATACACGCCTTTTGCCGCCGCAGGCTTCGCCTTCTTGAGGTCTGCCAAAACGGCGACTAAGTTTCCTTGGATCGCATCAGGCTCGAAGCTGATTTTTCCAATTCCACCGTGGATAATGCCGTTTTTATCGGTTCTGAAACGCATTTGACCTGCCTTTGCGTTCTGAACGGCAGTTGCCACGTCGGGTGTCACTGTGCCTGTCTTCGGGTTGGGCATCAGTCCTCTTGGACCTAATACCTGACCCAACTGACCGACCACGCGCATTGCATCGGGCGATGCCACGACGACATCAAAGTCCATCATGCCACCCTTAATTTGGTCAGCAAGATCTTCCATGCCCACAAGATCAGCGCCGGCTTCTTTTGCCTTGTCGGCGTTTTCGCCCTGCGTGAAAACAGCGACACGGACTTCTGAGCCGGTACCGTGCGGCAAGGTCGTCGCACCACGAACACCCTGATCTGACTTACGCGCGTCAATGCCTAGGTTTACTGCCAATTCAACAGATTCGTTAAACTTAACCGTCGCTGTTTCCTTGAGAATCGCGATCGCTTCATCAAGAGGGTAGCTCTTGTTGGCGTCAACGCGTGCTCTGAATGCTTTTACACGTTTTGATAACTTAGCCATCTTAAACAACCCCCTCTGTGTCTATACCCGCCGCTCGAGCACTACCTGCGATGGTGCGTACCGCAGCGTCCATGTCTGACGCTGTAAGGTCAGGCCACTTCTGCGTCGCCACCTCTTCAAGCTGTGCGCGCGACACCTTGGCTACTTTTTCAGTATTAGGTCGGCCGGAACCGCTCTTAATGCCTGCAATCTTTTTCAACAAGACCGACGCGGGTGGTGTCTTCTTAATAAACGTGAACGACTTGTCACTGTAGACAGTGATCACAACCGGAATCGGGAGTCCAGGTTCAAGACCTTGAGTCTCTGCATTGAACGCTTTGCAGAACTCCATGATGTTGACGCCCTTCTGACCCAGCGCAGGACCGACGGGCGGTGACGGGTTCGCCTGACCGGCAGGGATTTGCAGCTTGATATAGCTGTCAATTTTCTTTGCCATTGTTTTAACTCCTGGGTGCAAACGCCGTTGTAGTCAAACTACGCGGGCTCCCCAACAAATGCCGCTACGCGGCGTCACTTCGCTACTTTCATAGCGACCTAAATCAGCCTTTTTCGACTTGGCCGAATTCCAACTCTACGGGCGTCGAGCGACCGAAGATCAATACAGCGACGTTTAAGCGGCTTTTTTCGTAATTGACACTCTCAACAACACCATTGAAATCATTGAAGGGACCGTCGATCACACGCACCATTTCGCCAGGCTCGAACACCGTCTTTGGCTTGGGCTGATCAACACCAGCCTCAACACGCTGTAAAATGGCGTTCGCCTCTGCCTCGGTAATCGGCGCCGGACGATCTGCCTTTCCGCCGATAAAACCCAATACTCGCGGGGTATCTTTCACCAAGTGCCACGTGTCGTCCCCAAGTTCCATCTGTACTAGCACGTACCCTGGGAAAAATTTACGCTCACTCTTGCGCTTTTGCCCACCTTTCATCTCGATCACTTCTTCGGTTGGGACAATAATCTCACCGAAACGATCTTCCATTCCAAAGCGCTCAATGCGCTCCTTCAGGGCGACAGCTACTTTTTTCTCGTACTGAGAAAATGCGTGCACTACATACCAACGTAAAGCCATGCTTTCTCCCTTAACCCAAAAGTAGTGAAGCGACCCATCCCAGGAAGCTGTCTAACGCCCAAAAAAACAATCCACAAACAACCACAAAGACCATAACGATCACCGTCGTTTGCGTTGTCTCTTGGCGCGTCGGCCAGATCACTTTACGGATTTCGGTGCGCGCGCCTTTGATCATTGCCCAAGCAGCCGCACCACGCTCAGTAGTGACCGAAATTGAAAGCGCAATACCGGAAATCACCAAAATGGCGATCACTCGATACAACAAAGACTCGTCACTAAAATAGCTATTGCCGAAGATCCCTGCACCCAACAGCGCAACAACCAGCAACCACTTCATGCTATCGAGCTTGTTGCTCGCAGCTTCACTCATATCAAATCCCTTCCGGGGAGCCGAACTCGCTCCCCACTAATTCCCCACCACCCCATTTGTTAAAAAGGAGTGGCAGGCCAGGAGGGAATCGAACCCCCAACCTGCGGATTTGGAATCCGCTGCTCTGCCAATTGAGCTACTGGCCTATCACATCTTTGGCGTCTGCTCACACCGATTTGGCAGAGACGACAAAGCCGAACGCGCTGCAAGAGCGGTCCGGCTCTATGTTGAGACGAGCCGAAGCTCGACTCACCGAATTACCGATTACTCGATAATCTTAGCAACGACACCAGCGCCCACTGTTCGACCACCCTCACGGATAGCAAATCGCAGACCTTCTTCCATCGCGATTGGCGCGATCAAAGTAGCAACGAAGTTCAAGTTGTCACCTGGCATAACCATTTCAACACCTTCAGGCAACTCAACCGCACCCGTTACGTCCGTTGTGCGGAAGTAAAACTGGGGACGGTAGCCCTTGAAGAATGGTGTGTGGCGACCGCCTTCGTCTTTACCCAAGACGTAGACTTCGGCCTCAAACTTGGTGTGTGGATTCACGCCACCAGGCACTGTAAGGACCTGACCACGCTCAACGTCTTCTCGCTTGGTACCGCGAAGAAGTACACCGACGTTTTCGCCCGCACGACCTTCGTCGAGAAGCTTTCGGAACATCTCAACACCCGTACACGTGGTCTTGACTGTTTCCTTAATACCCACAATTTCGATTTCGTCGCCGACATTAATGATACCGCGCTCAACACGACCGGTTACCACTGTTCCACGACCTGAAATTGAGAATACGTCTTCCACAGGCATTAAGAACGGCTGATCGATGGCACGCTCTGGCTCAGGAATGTAAGAGTCAAGCGTCTCAACGAGTGCTCTAACAGCCGTTGTACCCAAACCATTTTCATCTTCACCGTTAAGCGCCATGAGTGCCGAGCCGCAAATAATCGGCGTGTCGTCACCTGGGAACTCATAAGTATCGAGCAACTCACGAAGCTCCATCTCAACGAGCTCTTTCATCTCTTCGAATTCCTCTGTATCAACACCGCCACAATCTTCAGCAAGAAGATCGGCCTTGTTGAGGAACACAACGATGTAAGGAACACCCACCTGACGCGACAGCAGAATGTGCTCACGAGTCTGGGGCATCGGGCCGTCAGTTGCGCCACATACCAAGATCGCGCCATCCATCTGCGCAGCACCGGTAATCATGTTCTTCACATAATCCGCGTGTCCGGGACAGTCGACGTGTGCGTAGTGACGCTCAGTCGACTCGTACTCTACGTGTGAAGTCGCAATCGTGATACCACGCTCACGCTCTTCAGGAGCGTTATCTATACCGTCAAACGCTACTGCTTCACCGCCGAAAACTTCAGAGCACACACGTGTCAACGCTGCAGTCAGCGTTGTTTTCCCGTGGTCAACGTGCCCAATTGTGCCCACGTTTACGTGGGGCTTCAAACGCTCAAATGCCTGTTTTGCCATTACGACCCTCTCCTGGTCAACTTCGCATATTTCCCGACGCCAACGCGCCTTACTCAATTAAGCACACCTACCGCTGTGCGCCCGACTCAGTATAGGCCGTGGCCTGTACTGCTTTGACCGCCGAAGCGGTCGAACAGTCACAACATGCAACTGCTCAAAATGGAGCTCATAACCGGATTTGAACCGGTGACCTCTTCCTTACCAAGGAAGTGCTCTACCGACTGAGCTATATGAGCATCAACTCATCGCCGGATCTTGGAGCGGGCAGCGGGGATCGAACCCGCATCATCAGCTTGGAAGGCTGAGGTTCTACCATTGAACTATGCCCGCAGCATTCAACCGCCGACGGTGGATAAACCTTAAGCCTACCGCCATCTGACGGCTCGTCGCTCCCGCGACAGGGCTTGTCCGGTCCAGCCCCCTTTTTCTTAACTCACAAGGCCCATACCGCACCGTGCCTTACAAAATCCTTGGTGGAGGGAGGTGGATTCGAACCACCGAAGCTCGCGCGTCAGATTTACAGTCTGATCCCTTTGGCCACTCGGGAACCCCTCCGGAAGGGCGCACATTCTCTAGGTGTCAAGGGGGAGTGTCAACACCAAATTTTACCCTCAAAACAGCGCCGGATTCCTTTCATTCACAGGCCTCAGAAATTTGTCGACACCCGAGTGCGCTTTTACTCGTTCAGCAGGCGCGACTTCGGCGCACCAACGCGCGGGCAATACGCCGACACTGTCTCGCAGATCAGGGGCCTCTTAACACCGATCGAAAGCCAGCATAGGGGCCCTAAACAGCCAAAAACCGCGGGGGCTTTTACAACCGTGCCTTAGGCAGGCTGTGCTCAGAAAAAATTTTACGGACCGTCGACCGCCCCTACGTAAATCGTCGAGGACGACTGCAGAGAATGACAACACGAACGAAAAAATGGAGCTGGCGAGAGGAATCGAACCCCCGACCGCCTGATTACAAATCAGATGCTCTACCTACTGAGCTACGCCAGCTAGACGTTAGATGGACGGGCCATCACGAAGGGCGCACATGATCGTCAACAGGCGCGCTCAGGTCAAGCCCCATTTAGCCAAAAATCCAAACCCTCGAATACGAGGTCGGTCACCCACTCGCCTTCGACGCCCAAAGCTATGAGTTCCTTGGCAGAGCCGCCCGTCAAAAAGACCGGCGCCTCTGGAAATCGTCGGATAATCTCGTTAACCGCCCCGTAGGTCATGAGCCATGCACCCGACGAGACGCAAGCCGCTGTAGTCGTACCAGGCATGAGACTGGCCTGGACAGTATCATCAAATCGGATTTTGTCCGTACTAGCGATGAGTGATTCGCGCGCCAGGCAAACACCCGGCAAGATGTAACCTCCAACATGGCTGCCCTGAAACATCACGTCGATCGTACAGGCCGTTCCTGCATCGATGACAAGCGATGTGGTGTGCCCGCGAGCACGCGTTGCCAGCAGGGCAAGCCACCGATCCACACCAAGGGTATCGGGCACCGAGTAGGCATTTTTTAACCCTGCAAACTCCGCAACACTGCTAACAAAATGCACTGACGTACAGCCCGCCGTTGTGAACAGCGTCTGGAGTTCACGCGCAAACGCCTCATCGCGAACACATGAGACTGCGGCAGTGGCAGTAGACAAGTCGTCGCGTAACGCAAGCTGGGCCACGAGGGCGTTAAGGTCGCCCACCTCAGTGCGAACGACCTTAACGCCCTCGCGAAACTGCCATTTAATCGAGGTATTGCCCACGTCAACCAGTATGTTCATTCAGAACCACCTTCCTTACTCTCAACATGTCCAAGCGTCACCTCGCCAGCGTACACCGTCTCAAGCGCACCCTGAAGTTCCACAAGCAAGCCACCGTCCAGTGACAACCCGCGCGCAATGCCAAAGCCATCACCCAACATCGGAACGCTGACAGGCCGGTTCAGCAATAGGTCGCGACGCGGCCAGTCCAGCGCTAATCGTCTACGCACCTCAGTCGTCTCCAAACGGCAAACCGCGACGATTGCGGTCATGACCAGGAGCGCAATACGAGAGAGGGACACGGGAGCATCGACGTGCACTTGCAGTGCCGTTGCGGGCCTATCGATCGACTGGTAACTCGGGTGGCTCGCCACGTTGATTCCAACACCGACGATGACTGCGGTGCGTTGGTTCGCCGAATCACCAGGCAGGCTGACCGTCTCAAGCAAAATGCCGCCACACTTTTCGCCTCCAACAAAAAGATCGTTAGGCCACTTTATTTTGACATCTACCGCCCACTCCGACTCAACTCGGTCTGCAATCGCAAGCGCAAAAGCGAGCGGCAAAAGACTCAAACCAGCAAGTGACGTTTCAGTGTGAAAGCAATACGACAAGTAGAGATTACCCTCAGGCGGGCTCTGCCAGACGCTGCCACGACGGCCCACACCCGAACTCTGCTGCCCCGCCAACAAAAACTTGTCATGCGACTCTAATGCGTCTCGCTTGAGCACCGCATTTGTTGACGTGAGGCGTTCGACGCACTCAACGCGTGCCTGACAACCGATGGACTCTTTGAGCTGGTCCTGCAATACCGTTGCGTCACACTCAAAGGGCTTGTCGTTCATGGTTGATGGTGAAAATGACACTCATGGTCCCTTGGGAATGTGATATACCGTGTCACGCTATCACGTTGCTGCATGAGCCTCGATATGATCCGATGTCTGCGATTTATCACCGTGTGTTTGTCCGTTGCCATTGGCACGTTGTTGATCGGACAATTGTGGACGGTCTCGCTCGACACTGCGAGCCTTATTGACGCTGGGCGTGGCGTGCTGTTCTTGCTGGTCGCACTGGGACTCATTGGAGAGCAACGCTTGGGCCTCGCACTCAGCGCGTTGATCTGTCTTCCCACTGTCGTTAGCACCCCACTGTCCGGCCTTACGCCCTTGGTCGTATCGGCACAGTACGTCCTACTGGCGGCAAGCTTGGTGCTACTCCTCACCCAGATTAAGCGCGAGCGCGTCACGCTGTGATGCGCCAGCAACTCATCGGCACACCGATTGGCACCCTCCAACTGGTCTGCGAGAAAGGCGTCTTAATCGAGATCAACTGGGACAACAAACATCGTGCGGCTGCCGAGGCCACTCACGAGGATGTCGAGCTATTAGCGCTCGCAGCGGCAGAAGTCACTCATTTTCTCAATGGCGAGAAGTGCAGCTTTACAGTGCCTATTGAACCTAGAGGAACTGCTTTTCAAGCGTCTGTCTGGCGTGAGCTGCGCAACATCCCGTGGGGTGAAACTCGGTCCTATCGCGACATTGCTTGCAGCCTCGACAAGCCCCAGGCGTCTCGAGCCGTAGGCGCAGCCATAGGCCGCAACCCATTGCCACTCGTTATCCCTTGTCATCGCGTTATCGGCAGCAACGGATCGCTTACCGGGTTCGCAGGGGGTCTCGCAATCAAACGCCAACTGCTGCTCATCGAGAGCCGTCAGCGCGGACTGAGCTTTCGTTAAGCGTCTATATCTGGCACGAGCTCATCACGCAGGCGCTCAATAGCGTCCCGCAATCGCAACTTTTCTTTTTTCATGCGCTGAATGAGTATCCGGTCACCCCAGGGATGAGCTTGCAGTTCGTGGAGCTGCTGATCGATAGACCGATGACGATTTTGCATAACGGATAACCGCATTTGAGGCGTCATCGGTTCATTAGCAGCCGGCTGTTCGGTATTCGAAATCATGCGCATGCTCCCCCAAGCATTACAAATGTTATAACGCATTTTGTACGCTTACAGGAAAGTACCCGCTATAAAGATTTGGAAATAACCGCTGCGTAGTCGATAACGGGGTCGGCACTCGCTACAAAGGGCTCGGCCAGGAGTGAGGGCCGACGGTTATAGTGAATCTGCCACCCGTTCATGTCTGTAACGCGGCCGCCGGCCGCCCGAACCAGTGCATCGCCCGCCGCCACATCCCATTCACTGCAGAGCGAGGTCCTCGGGTACACGTCGGCAACACCACTGAGGAGGTCGCAGAATTTCACAGCGCTCCCTGAATTGACCCGTTCAGTCTCACCAAACCGATCAGCAAGGCTGTTGAGTAACAACTCAACACGTTTTGCGGAATGGCGGTGACTGGCCAGCATCACCAAGGGTCTCGATGAATCCCGCGACGACGTTTGAATGACTTGGCCTTTAAGACCCTCATGCTCAGGAAAAACAGCGGCACCGTTTTCCACGACACCCAGCCAATGTTCGCAGCGGCACGGTATAGAGATTAAGCCAAGCTCAGCTTTCCCATCGATAACGAGTGCAATGTTGATCGTGAACTGATCTGTTTGCTCCAAGAACTCTTTGGTGCCGTCCAGCGGATCAACGACCCAACACGCCGGCCATTTGAGACGGTCCTCCAGCTGCGCGACCTCCGACTCCTCCGACAGTATGGGCAGTTTGGGGAAAAGCGCTTCGAGGCGCTCGTAGATCAGGTGATGGAGCCCCGTGTCCGCGTCAGTCAGCGGCGTCGAATCACCTTTTCGAACGACCTCCAGCTCGTGTGATTTACGATAGAATGCACGAGCAAGGTCCGATGCCTCATCGGCAATGGCCAGTAAGTGAGTTAGGAGGTCCGCCTGCGAAAAGGCCGATTGAGACAAAATCGGCTGCAGACGTTCATTTCTATTTGTTTGGTTCCACCACATTTGAGAAGCCTACCATCAGATGATCGTTCAAAGCCGGCAAGACAGCATTCTTCCAACAGTAGACTGGACAGAAGTTGACCACGTTCTGCTGGACATGGACGGTACCTTGCTCGATTTGGAGTTTGACAACAATTTTTGGGGTCATCGCATACACGAGCAGTACGCTCGATTGAATGACATCAGCCTGCAGGCAACCGTCGAAAAATTTACACCGATTTTCCGATCGGTAGCCGGCACGCTTGACTGGTACTCGACAGACTTCTGGAGCGATCAATACGGCTACGACATTATCGAGTACTCGAGGACCTTTGCCGAAGGCATACGATTTCTGCCATACGCCGAAGACTTTCTTACTGCGCTCAAGAGAACCGGGATTCGTTCAACTATTGTGACCAATGCTCACCCCGATATTCTCGCGCTAAAAAATAGGCACACCGGAATTGCCGATAGAGTTGACGAGGCTATTAGCAGTCATTCGATCGGTTTTGCGAAAGAGTCTCAGTATTTTTGGCAGCGCACGCAGACGCGCCTGGGCTTTAACAAAGCAAAGACGTTGTTTTTTGACGACTCGGCGGCCGTGATTAGCGCGGCGCTTAAATTTGGGATAACAGGGTCTGTGAGCGTTTGCCTCCCCGACACCAGTCGACCCAAAAACATCCCGCATTCGAATTACGCGATTGATCAATTCCAAGATGTATGGCCCTCACCGCTCGATGTATCGGAGCGCTAATGGATCGTCTAAGGGTCGATAAATGGCTATGGGCTGCACGCTTTTTCAAAACTCGATCAATCGCCAAAACGGCGATCGAGGGCGGCAAAGTGCACTTATCGGGTCAGCGCGTTAAAGTCTCGCGAGAGATTTGTGTCGGCGAAAAGCTCGTCATTAAGCAAGGGTGGGACGAAAGGGAAATCATCGTTAAGGCGCTCAGTGACAAGCGAGGGCCTGCCTCGGCAGCGCAAATGCTGTACGCGGAAACCGATGTCAGTATCGCAAGAAGAGCGCGCGAAGCGCAGGCCCGAAAGGCGGCAGGAGGCGCTGCCGCACGGCCGACAAACAAGCCAGGAAAACACGAACGAAAGGCGCTCGAACGACTTCGAAAACAATTCGATATTTAAGACTCTTCGGGGACGTTCACCTCACCAAAGGTAATTCGGTTCCGGCCATTTGTTTTGCTCAGGTAGAGCGCGTCATCTGAAGCCTTAAGAAGCACATCAAATTCCAACTCCCAGTCCGGCACACAGGACACAACACCGATTGAAATGGTGATGTGCGGTGCTGTAAGTGACTTCTCATGCGGTATATCGAGCTCAACAATCCGCCGCCGAAGCTCCTCAGCAACCTCCAAAGCGGTCGATCGATTCGCCGCAGGATAAAAAATGACGAATTCCTCGCCCCCCATTCGTGCCGCAAACTCCCCCGCGCGACTGGTCATTTCCAGCATGACGGTTGAGATGCGTTGGAGCACCAGATCGCCAGCGGGGTGACCGTAGGTGTCGTTGTACGTTTTAAAATGATCGACGTCGAGGGCGATCAGCGCAATGGGGAGCTGTAAGCGCTTCATTCGGGCCAATTCATCATTGATGATGATATTCACACCGCGGCGATTTCGAAGGCCTGTCATCTCATCGATCGTCGCCTGCTCAGCAAGCTGTCGACGTGCGTCTTGCAGTTGCAGGTTTCGCGTCTTTAAGCTGTCACTGAGCGACGCCAGATCCTTACTCATAGCTGCACGCTCAAGACTGGTTTCCACCATTTCCGAGAAGGCGCGACTCATCCACTCGCTGGCGACGATCAAGAACATTGACAGCCCGACCAACAACACCGCAAAGCCCGCATTAAACGGTCGCTCGTTCGCATGCCAAGCCAGCCAGCATGCGACCGTGCCTAGAGAAAAAATGAGTTGTGTGAGGTAAGCCTGCCGGATAACCACCGACACCGCGATCGTCACAACGGAGATAACAGCCACAACACAGACGCACAAGTAAAAGATAAGGTCAGAAAGATAGCCATCGAGCCAAATGACCGTGCCCCCCCAGATCGCACCGGACACCGCGGCGTGCACGATAAGCTCGTTGAACACCGAGGGACGCTGTGTAAAGTGCCGGCCGGTTTGGAGCGTTCGATTAATGCGGCGAGACCACCAAAAATTGAGCAGTAGGAGTGATGTCGCCCACGTCAGCATAACCTCGGGATCGAGACTGTAAAATCCAGCGAGCCCTAAACTCACAATACCCAGAAGTTGTGTCCCAACGCCGGCGTATCGGCTACCGCGCAAATGAAGTTCTAACTTTGCGGATAACACTTGATTGTCGGCTATACGCCGCTGATAAAGCATGTCTGAACTGCTTGCCTTTGCCTTGGTCTCACGGTTGATTATGCAGGAAGTGATGTGCAGGGCATACTCTTACCTTAACGACCACCAAGGACAGGAAAACATGTCACGCTTCGCATGGATTATTGCGATCGCCCCCTTAATGGTTTTGGCCCTGAGACTGACCGTATTCGATCCAAATACGCGTAGTCTTTCCTGCGTCGCTGCGCAGAATGCGTTCGAAATGCAGGACTTTTCTTCATCCCTGCCCAGCGATTTAATATTGCTCACAGGCAACCAACGCATCAAGCACTGGTCAAGCTCACCGAAAAAATTTGGGGGTTCACAGGTTCTCAAGCGAACCGTGAATGGACTGACGCCTGAGCTACTCAATACATGCTTTCCAAGGCTCATAGGTCATTATCAGCCCAGTCGTGTATTGCTTTTTTTAGACACGCTACACGCATCGAAGGTTGAGTCTGACGCGCTGCTGGCGTCGCTTGAAGGAATTATGGAGCAACGATTAGTGTATGGACTTCGGTTCGACCTATGGGTCATAGCACCGATCACCTCCCCCCGACTCTCCTCAACAGACCGCGGGAACCTAAGCCTCCTCATCAGTGAGGTCAGCGAGTGGTCAGAGCAGATGCTTGGCACACACTTTGTCGGTCTCGACGAGGCGCTTGAAGACCACGCTGAGGGCACAAACCCGCATTACTTTTGGCCGGACGGCAACACCCTCACGCAAGAGGGCTATCAGCTCATCACTCAACGCCTTATCACCTTGTCTGAGGAGCGTAATAAAGAATTTACAGGTATAGTATCGCCATGAATTTTGATCAGTTGCCAACAACCGCGCCAGAGACCCCGGTCCTTGACCGAATCGCTGACGCAGGCCATGAAATCGCTTCTTTAAACGACGAGGAGTTGGTGCGCCTTGCAAACGAGCTACGCGAATTTCTGCTCTACTCCGTCTCCACGACCGGCGGCCATTTTGGTGCGGGGTTGGGGGTCGTCGAACTCACAATCGCACTTCACCATGTCTTTAATACGCCCGACGATCGCATCGTGTGGGATGTAGGTCACCAATGCTATCCGCATAAAGTACTCACAGGCCGGCGGGAACGCATGTCGTCAATGCGACATAAAGGCGGCTTGAGCGGCTTCCCCAAACGGTCAGAAAGTGAGTTTGACACCTTTGGTGTTGGACATTCTTCAACCAGTATTTCAGCAGCAATGGGTATGGCACTCGCCGCGAGACAGCAAGGTATCGACCGTAAAGTTGTTGCCATTATCGGCGACGGTGCGATCACCGGGGGCATGGCGTTTGAGGCCTTAGCTCATGCGGGACACGAACGGCCCAACATGCTGGTCATTCTCAATGACAACCAGATGTCAATTGGCCACAACACGGGCGGCCTCGCGAAGTACTTTGCACGTATCTGGGCGAGTCAAAATTACCTGACGTTGCGTGAGACCTCTAAAAAACTACTCGAGCATGTGAAGCCAGCCTGGGAGCTTGCCAAGCGCACCGAAGAACATATGAAGGGAATGGTCACACCGGGAACATTGTTCGAAGAACTTGGATGGCACTACATCGGCCCTCTTGATGGCCATGATCTTCCCTCGCTGGCCAAGGTACTAAAGCGCGTATCATCTTTAGATGGTCCGCAAATCCTCCATATTCGGACCATTAAAGGAAAGGGCTTTGCGCCCGCCGAAGCGGATCCCATCGGCTACCATGCCTTGGGTAAACTCGAAACCAAAAAGCCAGAGTCTTCAGCGTCCGAACCAAAGCCGCCCAAATACCAAGACGTGTTTGGTCAATGGCTGTGTGATACCGCCGCAGAAGATTTAAGACTTGCAGGCATCACACCCGCCATGGGCGAGGGCTCCGGCATGGTTAATTTTGCCGCGTCGTACCCCGATCGGTATTTTGATGTCGCCATTGCCGAGCAGCACGCCGTCACGTTGGCCGCCGGCATGGCCTGCGACGGAGTAAAGCCAGTAGTGGCGATCTACTCCACGTTTCTTCAGCGCGGCTATGATCAGCTGATTCACGACGTAGCTCTACAGAACTTAGATGTGACCTTTGCGATCGACCGCGCCGGTCTTGTTGGCCAAGACGGTGCTACGCACCACGGTGCCTTCGACCTCAGCTACTTGCGCTGCATTCCAAATTTAATCATCGCAGCACCGAGTAACGAAAACGATTGCCGACAAATGTTAGTAAGCGCTTACAACCACACAGGCCCCGCAGCGGTAAGATACCCTCGTGGAGAGGGTACAGGTGTCCGGATTGAGCCCCAGTTGCGCGGGGTTGAAATAGGCAAGGGACAGATTGTGCGCGAAGGTGAGGAAATAGCCATACTCAATTTTGGCGTACTGCTCACCGAGGCCGAAAAAGCCGGCGAAGCACTCAATGCAACGGTTGCTGACATGCGCTGGGTGAAGCCGCTCGACACTGATCTCATTATGCAACTTGCACAGACTCATTCGCGTTTTATTACGGTAGAAGAGAATGTGGTGGCCGGTGGTGCCGGTAGCGGCGTCGCCGAATATTTGGCATCACAGGGGCTGAATATTGAGATTCGACACGTGGCGATTGATGATCGATTTATCGATCACGCCAGTCAGGGGGAGACGCGAATCGACGCCGGATTGAGCTGCGATGACATTTTAGAGCAGGCAAATCTTGGGCGCGCGAAACTCAACGGAACAAAGACTGCGGTGGCGTTATGAGCGAAGTAAAAGGCGGCGAAAAAAAACTGAGCGCTCAGATCGAGGAGCTGACCGCATTGGTCAGTCAATTAGAAGACCCCAACATTGAGCTGGAAGATGCGCTGGCCGTTTACGAATCGGGCATGAAAATAGCGCAGGCCGCACAAAAAGCCTTAGAACAAGCCGAGCAGCGCATTGAAACGGTTACCAACAGTCATCAAAGCTAAGCCGATTTATAACGGTCTGTGGGCTTTAAAATAATGAATCCAAGTGTATCCATTGTCTGCAGCGACCCGCGGCTTGAGGCCGCACTCTCCTACGCCCTCTCCAAACCCGGCAAGCAGCTGAGAAGCCAGCTGTGCTCAGCCACCGCACAAATGATGGCGGGCAAGCCACTTGATAGTGCCACTCGAGCGGGCCAGGCGATCGAATTCCTTCATACCTACTCGCTGATCCACGACGATCTACCGTCGATGGACGACGATGACCTGCGGCGAGGTCAACCAACACTGCATAAACAGTTTGATGAAGCGACAGCGATTTTAGTCGGTGACGGTTTACAGGCGTTGGCGTTTGAATGGATTACGGACACACCGCAATTGAGTGCGCGTCAACAAGTGCGCTTAATAAAGCTACTCAGTCATGCGGTTGGTTTTAACGGCATGGTGGGCGGGCAGGCGATGGATATTGCGGCAGAGGGTCGCTCGCTCGATGTATCGAGTCTTCAAGAAGTCCACCTCCGCAAAACCGGTGCTCTGATCGAAGCCGCGGTTTTGGCTGGGGCAATTTGCGCCGAGGCCACTTCGTCTCAAGAAGAAGCGCTGGCGCTGTTCGCAGAGCGGATTGGCCTTGCCTTTCAGGTCATGGACGACGTGCTGGATGTCACAGCCACCTCAGAGGCACTCGGCAAAACTGCGGGCAAGGACATTAGCGCCGCTAAATCGACTTATGTTGCCTGCCTGGGAGTGGATGCCGCACGCAACTTCGCCGATACATTATTAGCCGAAGCGATCGAGGCCTTGAGCGAGTTTGGTGAGTCAGCCGATACGCTCGCACGACTGGGTCGGCTGATGGTGCATCGCGCCAGCTAAGCGACTCAGCCTAGCTCCACGCCAGCTGCATGAGTGAGTAACCACCTGCGACCAAGCCCGCGGCGATCAAGGCCGCAGCAACATCGTCAATCATCACGCCTAAGCCACCACCAACCTGTTGATCGAGCCAACTGACTGGCCAAGGCTTTAGAATATCGATCAGTCGAAAGCTAACAAAACTCAGCGCCAAAACAACGTAAGGGTCGATGTGTGTCAAAAACCACGTCCCGAGTATCAGCAAGGTCAAGCACTGCCCCACGACCTCGTCGATCACAATAATTTGAGCATCGTGACGCCCGGTGGCGCGCTCAAGATGGTTGGCACACCAAGTCCCGAGCATAAAAAGCACTACAAGCGTCGCGCTCGAAAAGAGAATGGGCCAATGGAGCAATAAAACCGCTAATGGTAATGCCGCGATACTGCCGACCGTACCGGGCGCCACAGGTGAGAGGCCAACACCCAAAAAGGTGGCAACGATGAACGGCAATCCCCTTGACTCAGTGGAAGTGGTCATAGCCACGCTCCTTGGGCATCACGTCACACTCTACGCCCTCACCGCCCTCAACGCGACCGATCCTAATAGACCCACTGGGCGGATTAGTGCTTGGCGGCAACGTGAAAAGCAGCTGGTAGTCTTCGCCACCGCGCAGCGCCAAGTCCCGTGCACGGGACTCACCAACCGCTCGTTTCAGTGCCGGCGACAGAGGCACTGAACCGCTTTCAATAATAAATTTACAGCCGCTCGCGTTCGCAATATGCGCTGCATCTTGAAGGAGCCCATCAGAGACATCGATACAGCTCGACGCCTCGCCCCTCAAGCGCACGCCCAAGTCTAAATGTGCGTCAGGTGCCGTAAATCGTGACACCAAGTGGTCTTGATCTTCGAAATTTAAATCCAGTCCACGGTGTTCTCCTGCCAGTAACGACAGGCCGAAGGCCGCATCACCAAGGGTCCCACTGACGTAAATCAGATCGCCAACGGCAGCGCCTGAGCGCAGGATTTTTTCCCCGCACGGGCAGTGACCCATCACCGTCACCGTCAGGGCCAGCGGTCCGCGAGTGGTATCACCACCGACCAAAGGAATTGCATATCGACTGCTGGCGCGAGTGAGTCCTTGCGACAAACCCTGTAACCACAGGGGATCGTTGTCTGGCAGGGTCAACGCCAAGGTCATACCGAGCGGTTCAGCACCCATTGCAGCCAGATCACTAACCGCCGAAGCGACGGCCTTATAAGCGACATCTTCAGGGAAAAGATCCTCGTCAAAGTGCGTACCGCAGACCGCGGTGTCGGTCGATACGATGAGCTCTGAACCGGTCGGAACAATCAACGCAGCCGCATCGTCACCAACGGACAGTGCGACAAAGTCTCCAGCACCCAAGGAAGAAAAATACTGAGTGATAATATCGAACTCACTCACGACGCGGTGTTCAACCTTCGACCAGTTCGTTTGGTCGTAACTTAAGGCCCACTTGATCGAGCACGCCATTGATGTAGCGGTAAGAATCTGTTGCCCCGAACTTCTTTGCCAGAGCTACCGTCTCATTGAGCGTGACCTTCGCAGGGACGTCGATACGCGCCATCAACTCAAAAGTCCCAAGACGAAGGAGGTTCCGCTCTATGCAGTCAAGCGCTTCAATCTCTCTATCAAGAAAAGGGACATAAAGTGCGTCAAGGTCCAGCGAACGCTCTGCAATACCAACGAGCAACTCATTGAAGTACTCGACATCGACATTCGTAAAGTCATTATCGGTGCGAAACTCTGCTTCGATTGAGGCAGGGGTGGCCCCTGTCATAGACCACTGATACAGCGCTTGAACGCAGAAATGACGAGCCCGCCGCCGTTGGGCAGCTAGCACATTGATTGATGTCATCAGTTCTTCAAAGCACCCAGCAGACTGACCATTTCGAGGGCACTCATTGCCGCCTCTGCACCCTTGTTCCCCGCTTTGGTCCCAGACCGTTCAATCGCCTGTTCAATGGAGTCGACGGTTAAGACACCGAAGGCAATCGGCACGCCGGAGTCCAATGACACCTGCGCAATGCCTTTCGTGCATTCACCCGCCACGTGCTCAAAGTGGGGAGTACCGCCACGTATCACAGCGCCCAACGCGATAATCGCATCGCAGTTACCCTGCTTGGCTACCGCCTGACACACCATGGGGATTTCAAATGCTCCAGGCGCACGAACAATGTGCAGTTGGTCTTCACTGATACCGTGGCGCTTGAGCGTATCAATGGCACCCTCGAGCAGGTGCTCTACGACAAAACTATTCCAACGCCCAACGACCAGCGCAAAGCGTCCAGAAACCGAGTGAAGCTGCCCCTCGGTAGTCGTTATTGATTGTGACGCCATACTTTCTCTCCTCATTTACGCCAGAGGCATTGCCTCTGGCTCTACAAACTCGACGACTTCAAGTCCAAAACCTTCGAGCGCATTGTACTTCACAGGGGCGCCCATGAGGCGAATTTTACCCACCCCTAAATCCCGTAATATTTGCGCGCCCATCCCCACCTGAGAATAGCCGACGCTTTTCTGCTGTGAATCATTCGGTAAATCAGCGCCCAGCACAGCGTCCACCTGCGCTAAAAGCTCCGCATCAGACTCCTGCTTGTTGATCAGCACAACAACACCACCACCCTCCTGCCCAACGCGCGACAAGCTGTCTTGTATGGACCAAGAGGCGCGCTCGGCCGATGAAACAGCCAATAGGTCTCGGACAGAGGAGACCGTGTGCACCCGCACCAGTGTCGGTGTCTCCTGGTCGAACACGCCCTTACTCAGGGCCATATGAACGTGGCCTTGTGTACTTTCTTGATACACAGACAACATAAATTCGCCGTGCCGCGTTGTAATCTGACCACTTCGAATCAAATCGACTGTTCGGTAGTGATTGAGTCTGTAATCCACCAAATCAGTGACGCGACCCACACTCAGATCGTGCGCGTCAGCGAAGGCCATGAGCGCTGATGCATCAGCAAGCTCTCCGTGGGTGTCGAGCACTTCGGCAAACACAGCAGCAGGGGTTAGTCCGGCAAGCGTCGCCAAATCGACCCCAGCTTCGGCAGCTCCCGTGCGAATCAAAACGCCACCTGAGAGTGTCGCTACCGGAAAGATATGGCCCGGCTGAACCAGATCAGACGGTTTGGCATCGGGCGCCACAGCAACGCGAACCGTGCGTGCTCTGTCGGCAGCCGAAATACCCGTATCGATTTCGGTGCTGGCCTCGATAGAGAGTTTCACCGCGCCTGACGTGGCCGGATCAACCATGGGTGGCAAATTAAGTTGCTCGCAACGCGCTTCGGTCAGCGCAAGACTCACCAACCCTCGAGCCTGCCGAGCCATGAAGGTAACGTGACTGGCTTCGCAACACTCTGCGGCCATCGCCACAACACCGGTTTGACCACCGTCACTTTGGTCAAGCACCAACAACACCATTTCACCGCGCCTAAACTCGCTAATAAGCTGTTCTGCCGAGGCCGGCGGTACGGAATCAATCACTGTAATACCCCGCGTTCTTCAATGTCTCTACCGTTATACTGCTCGCCATTGGCGCAACACCTGACTGTAGCAATCGCTCCAGATACCGCGCGATCACATCCACTTCTAGATTCACTTCGCTACCCAAGGCGTAGCCGCTAAACACTGTTTCTTCCCATGTTTGAGGAATAATATTTAACTCAAATCGCGCTCCTTCAACCGCGTTGACCGTGAGGCTCGTGCCATCGACGCAAATACTTCCTTTTTGAGCAATGTAGCGTGCAAGATCCGCCGGTGCCTCAATCGACACACGCCAAGACCGCGCGTCTCGGGTTAACCCGACAACGCGTCCTAACCCATCGACGTGGCCGCTCACTAAATGTCCACCCAAAGCCGTCGTTGGGGTTAGCGACTTTTCCAAATTGACTGCGCTGCCCACCACAATACTCTTGAGCGACGTCAATGACAGCGTCTCAGTGGAGACATCAGCCCAGTAGCCGTCGCCGGGCAATTCGGTCACTGTCAAACAAACGCCATTGGTGGCAATGCTGTCGCCCAGGTGGACGTCTTCTAACGGCAAGGTGCCCGTTTTAATCCGTAACTTAACGTCACCGCCTGTTTGCTCGATAGCGGCCACTTCACCGACGGCTTGAATAATTCCCGTAAACATAGATGTCTCTCGTGAGGGTTAGTGCCAGCGGGACTGTCCGTCAGTCTCCGGTGGCCGGGCGCATGATAATACGTAAATCGTCACCAATCAGGTCGTGCGATACTATGGCGTAACGATGCGCGTCAGCCAATGACGAAAAGTGAGCACTGTGTAAGGGTCTTGCATCAGCGCCTAGCATGACAGGCGCCATGTAAATCAACCACTGATCAATCAGGTGTTGTCGCTCTAACGCCCCGACTAGCGTAGGACCCGCCTCAATTAAAATCTCGTTCGCACCCCGCTCACCCAATGCGAGAAGTACCTGACGCAAATCAAGTCCACCATCATTTGTCGGTACTTTCACTTGAGTGACGGTGGATGGCATCGCAACATCGAGAGATGTGGCATCCTCGGTAAAGATCAGTGTCGGCACGTCTCCCGTGACGACCTTCGCCAAGGGCGGCGTAATACCCTTCGAGTCGATGACCGCTCGAAGGCTCGGTGCTGTCAGTGCTCGCAACCAATCGTCGCTGTCGAGTCGATTGTCACACTGACGGACGGTCAAGGCGCAATCGTCCGCTGTAACCGTGCCGCTACCCGTCATTATCACGTCACTTGATGCGCGCCACGCTTGAACATCTGACCGCGCACCAACACCCGTAACCCACTGACTTTCACCAGAGGCCATGGCCGTTCTACCGTCCGCCGAAGCACCCATTTTAACCGTCACACGCCCCCAACCGCGCTCGAGTCGCAAGAAGAATCCACTTAGATCTTGCTGTGCCTCAGACTCGCAAACCCCCTGAACCACCTCGATTCCCGCCGCCGTCAGGCGCTCAATACCTTTGCCTGCAACCCGAGGATCAGGATCAATACAGGCAATGACAACGCGCGCAACACCGGCGTCAATCAGGGCATCGACACAGGGTGGTGTCCTACCCGTATGATTACAGGGCTCCAAAGTCACATAGACTGTCGCACCCGCAGCGTCGCTCGTTTGCGACAGTGCATGCACTTCGGCATGTGCTTGCCCCGCGGGGTGCGTAAAGCCGCTACTGAGCAGAGCGTCGTCACGGACAATCGCACAACCTACCGCTGGATTGGGCGCAGACCACACGCGGGCGCGACGCCCCACTTCCAAAGCCAAGGTCATCCACCTCTGATCGCTACTAGTCACCCTTGCCACTAGGCCTGAGGGTCGGCTTCAAGCGACGCTATCGCGTCACGGAACTCAGCCAGATCCTCAAAGCTGCGGTAAACGGAGGCAAATCGCACATAAGCCACCTGATCTAAGCGCTTCAGCGCCTCCATAACCAACTCACCCACAACGCGTGAATCCACTTCTCGCTCGCCAGTAGCTCGCAGTTGATTTTTGATTTGTCCAAGCTCGGTTTCCACCGCCTCCACTGACACGGGGCGCTTTTCGAGTGCGCGTTGAAATCCATCGCGAAGCTTTTCTTCATTAAAGGGTTCACGACTGCCGCTTTGCTTAATGACCCGAGGCATCACCAGTTCAGCCGCTTCGTAGGTGGTGAAGCGTTCACGACAGCTCACACACTCTCGACGACGTCGGACTTGTCCCCCGTCTGCAACGAGTCGCGAGTCAATGACCTTGGTGTCGTCGGCAGAGCAAAAGGGGCAGAACATAGTCAGTTACCTACTCGCTAACCGCCGTAAACAGGGAAGCGTCCACACAATGCTTTGACGCTTTCCCGAACACGGCTTATCACTTCCTCAGCGTTGTCAGAGTCTAAACTCTCTAAGACATCGCACATCCAATGGGTCAACTCTGCTGTTTCGGCATCAGCAAACCCGCGCGTCGTGATCGCTGGGGTTCCGAGCCTTAAGCCTGAGGTGACAAAAGGCGATCGAGGATCATTCGGGACCGCATTTTTATTCACGGTAATAAAGGCACGACCAAGCGCCGCGTCGGCGTCCTTACCTGTGTATGCCTTGTCGCGCAGATCCAATAACATGAGGTGATTATCCGTTCCTCCGGACACGAGGTTAAAGCCCCGGGCACAAAACGTTTCAGCCATCACCTTCGCATTTTTGATGACCTGTTGTTGGTAATCCACAAACGCCGGGTCCATGGCCTCCTTAAACGCAACTGCTTTTGCAGCAATGGCGTGCATGAGAGGACCGCCCTGTGCGCCGGGGAAAATGGCCGAATTAAGCTTTTTATGCAGCGCTTCGTTGTCTCGCGCCAAAATCAAACCGGATCGAGGCCCGCGCAATGTTTTGTGGGTCGTGGTCGTCACAACATCGGCGTGCGGAATCGGGCTTGGATAAACGCCGGCTGCGACCAAGCCTGCGACGTGCGCCATGTCCACGAGCAAATAAGCACCAACGGCATCGGCAATCTCACGAAATTTACCCCAATCCATAATTCGGCTGTAAGCACTGAACCCGCCAATAATAAGCTTGGGCTTGTGCTCGAGCGCCATCGCCATGAGGTCATCGTAGTTAATCTCGCCCGTGACAGTGTCAATGCCATACTGCACCGGGTTATAAATTTTGCCCGAAAAATTAACACTGGCACCGTGCGTCAGGTGCCCACCATCGGCAAGACTCATTCCCATTACGGTATCGCCAGGCTCCAGAAGCGCGTGAAAAACAGCAATATTAGCGCTTGATCCTGAGTGCGGCTGGACGTTTGCGTAGGCCGCGCCAAACAGTGACTTAGCACGCTCGATCGCTAACACTTCGGCGCGATCAACGAATTCACAGCCGCCGTAGTAGCGCTTTCCTGGATAGCCTTCTGCGTATTTATTCGTCAGCACACTACCCTGCGCCTCAAGCACTCTGGGACTTGCGTAATTTTCCGACGCAATGAGCTCGATATGCTCCTCCTGACGCTGGGCCTCAAGACGCATTGCGTCCCAAAGCTCGTCATCAAAAGAAGCGATACTTTGTGACGCTGAGTAGCCGTGCCCGGCTGGCATGTTCGCTGCCTGATTCATTAAAAGGGTCTCCAACAAGTCTGTAAGTCGCGTAAGAAAATCGATGATGTTGCGCATGATAACGCAGCTGCACACACCATGCAGTGGATTAGGTAGTTTTACCTGAGCAAGCCGGTGTAAGACACCTTGTCTGTCATATTTCATTCACAAAATTGCAATATTATACGGGCTCAATTTATGACAACAGGGCCTTAAATCATGCGAATTAGTATCTTTGGCAGTGGTTATGTGGGCCTGGTACAAGCGGCGGTTTTTGCCAACGTGGGTCACCGCGTGATTTGCATGGACGTGGATGCAGAGCGCGTTGAGCGTCTCCGCCAGGGTCAGGTCCCCTTTTTCGAGCCCGGCCTGAGCGAAATCGTGCGCCAGGGCGTCAGCGAAGGCCTGCTGGCGTTCACCGATAATACGCAAACCGCGGTTCAAGACAGCGACTATCTTTTCATCTGCGTCGGAACACCGGCAAGCGACGATGGCAGCGCTGATTTACGGTACGTCATGAGCGTGGCAGATGGTATTGCAAAGCACATCAACGGCCGAAAAATTGTGATTAATAAATCGACCGTCCCTGTGGGGACGACCGACGCCGTAACGGCGCGCATTCAAGCAGGTCTTGACCGAAGCGAGAATCACCATCCGTTTGAGGTCTGCTCAAACCCCGAGTTTTTGAAAGAAGGGTCCGCAGTTGCTGATGCGAAGAGTCCTGATCGGATTGTGATTGGAGCAATGTCCTCTGACACGATCGAAGAGTTTCGACTCATGTACGCCGCATTCAGTCGCAACCACGACAAGCTTGTCATCATGGATCCTCGCAGTGCCGAGCTCACGAAGTATGCAGCGAACGCGATGCTTGCCACCAAAATCAGTTTTATCAATGAGATTGCTAATATCGCCGAAACTGTCGGGGCTGACATTGAACAGGTCAGACGAGGCATTGGGTCTGACCCTCGTATTGGCTACCAGTTTATCTATCCGGGCGCCGGCTACGGGGGCTCTTGTTTCCCTAAAGACGTCCGAGCCCTGAAACACCTCGCGCAATCCAAGGGCGGCCATGCGTCAATTCTGACCGCTGTCCACGACACCAATCAGCGGCAGAAAAATAAGCTAGGTGAGCGCCTGATGGCGCGCATCGGCGCCAACCTAACCGGTAAAACCATTGCCGTTTGGGGCCTGGCCTTCAAACCCAATACCGATGACATGCGCGAGGCGCCGAGTCGTTTTCTACTTGAAAATATCTGGTCATGCGGCGGGCAGGTTCGGGCGTTTGATCCCGAAGCCATGGCATCGTGTAAAGCGATTTACGGTGACCGCGACGACATTGTTTACGTCAGCAGCAAGGACGAGGCGCTGGAGGGCGCTGACTGTTTGGTGGTGTGTACCGAATGGAAAACGTTTTGGTCGCCGGACTTCGATAAGATTAAAGCCACACTCCGTCAACCTGTGATTATCGATGGTCGGAACCTCTACGATCCTCGTCATCTGGCAAGTATGGGGCTAGAGTACTACGGCATTGGACGAGGGTTATCGGTGACAAAATGTTAAATGCATACACCTTGGGCTGGAGAGAGTGGGTCGAACTGCCCGAACTCGCCATTGGTCCCATTAAAGCAAAAGTAGACACGGGCGCTCGGACCAGTGCGTTGCACGCAGTGGATCTAGAACTGTTTGAGCGCAATGGCGATCAATGGGTTTCGTTCGCGTTTGAATCTGCAGACGGCTCGCTCGGCGCTGTTAATGAAGCACCGGTTATTGAGTTTCGAGAGGTGACAAATTCGGGTGGCCAAAGCGAGTCTCGTCCTGTCATTAAGACGCCCTTAAAACTGGGCGCGGTTTTTAAGCTCGTCGAACTGACGCTGACCCAGCGCGAGAACATGGCGTATCGGATGCTACTTGGACGCACGTCTTTGTTTTCCGACTTTGTCGTCGACCCCTCTGAGAGTTTTTTGCAAGGCGGTGATGAAAGCCACCCCGGAGTACCCGAATGAAGATCGCTATTTTATCCCGAAATCCCGACCTCTATAGTACAAGCAGGCTGAGGGAAGAAGCGGAGAAAAAAAGCCACGAGTGTCGGGTGATCGACACGCTCAAGTGCTCTATCGACATTACAACGGCCAACCCAGCAATTTGGTATACCGGCGAGAAGCTTGAGCGTCAGGATGCGATCATCCCGCGGATCGGTGCGTCGATCACCGATTACGGGACGGCGGTAATCCGTCAATTCGAGATGATGGACACCTATTGTTTAGTGGGCTCAATTCCACTGGGGCGCTCGCGCTCGAAACTTCGCGCACTGCAACTCCTTGCGCGCAAAGGTCTGGGCATGCCTGCCACCGGGTTTGCACACGATGTGCACAATACGCGTCAGCTGATAAAACTGGTGGGCGGTGCGCCTGTTGTAGTGAAACTCCTCGAGGGCACTCAGGGCCGTGGCGTTGTACTCGCTGAAACCGCGAAAGCTGCGGAATCGGTGATCGATGCATTCACTGAGCTCAAAGCCGACTTTTTGGTCCAAGAATTCATCAAAGAAGCCGGCGGCAGCGACGTGCGGTGCTTCGTGATCGGTAAGCGGGTCGTGGCCGCGATGGAACGCACCTCGTCTCCCGGTGAGTTTCGCTCTAATTTACACCGTGGTGGCAGTGCTCAGCTGACAAAACTTTCGCCGACGGAACGCAGAACCGCGGTGAAGGCGGCGCAAACAATGGGACTCGATGTGGCAGGTGTCGACCTCATTCGATCGAGCCGAGGTCCATTGGTTCTCGAGGTGAACTCCTCCCCTGGACTGCGAGGCATTGAAGAAGCCACGGGGGTGAATGTTGCCGGAAAAATCGTCAAGTACATTGAAGACAATGTGGACTCGCCACGGTCGCGGCGTAAAGACAAAGGGTGAATTTCCCGCGATACCAAACCGGGCTTTATGGCAGTAACACGCGAAAAAAATGAATCGAATCAATACCGAGATCGTCCAAACACCCCATCAGACAATCTCGTCAGCCCCTAACCGATGGACTTATTGGCAAGGCGGTCGATCTTCTCTCGTGAAATAAGGTTCTCATCGGTAAACTTCACGCCTTGTCTATGCCGAGAGTAAACTCTCGGTTTTCGAGCCCATACTCGACAACCACAATCGCTAAAGGCGCTATTCATTATGAGTGACAACAAGCACGGTAAGTCTGGTCAATACGTTTATTCGATGAATCACGTGAGTAAAGTGGTGCCGCCGAAGCGCGAAATTTTGAAGGATATTTCTCTTTCGTTCTTCCCCGGCGCCAAAATTGGCGTGCTGGGCCTTAATGGTTCTGGAAAATCAACACTGCTTAAGATTATGGCGGGCATCGATACAGACATTCAGGGCGAGGCCCGTCCGCAGTCGGGCATCAAGATTGGTTACCTTGCACAGGAGCCGCAGCTTAACCCGGAAAAAAATGTCCGCGGCAACGTTGAGGAAGGGCTGTCAGAAGCAATCGATGCCTTGGCCGGACTGGATAAAATTTACGCCGCTTACGCCGAGCCTGACGCTGACTTTGACGCACTCGCTAAAGAGCAAGCAAGACTCGAGGACACGATTCAGGCCACCGATGCGCACAATATTGAGACCCGCCTTAACGTCGCAGCCGATGCCCTACGGCTACCCGACTGGGAAGCCTCCATCACAACCTTATCAGGTGGTGAGCAACGCCGCGTGGCCCTGGCAAGACTCCTGCTGAGCGAGCCCGACATGCTGCTTCTCGACGAGCCCACCAACCACCTCGACGCCGAGTCAGTGGGCTGGCTCGAACGCTTTTTAGAGGGTTTCACCGGGACAGTCGTTGCGATTACGCACGACCGCTACTTTCTCGACAACGCGGCCGGTTGGATTTTAGAGCTCGACCGCGGGCGCGGTTTTCCTTATGAGGGTAACTATTCAACGTGGCTTGAAGCCAAAGATCAGCGGCTTGCTCAAGAGCAACGCCAAGAGGCATCACGTCAAAAAGCCATCAGAGCCGAACTTGATTGGGTTCGATCAAATCCGAAAGGACGTCAGGCAAAAAACAAGGCTCGCCTCGCTCGTTTTGACGAGCTCAGTTCGCAAGAGTTCCAGACGCGCAACGAGACGAATGAGATCTACATACCACCGGGTCCGCGCCTTGGAGACAAGGTCATTGAGGTGCAAGGACTGCGCAAAGTCTTTGGTGATCGACTGCTTTTTGATGACGTGACCTTCACCGTACCCACAGGGGCGATCGTCGGTATTATCGGCGCGAACGGAATGGGCAAGTCGACACTCTTCAAGCTATTGATGGGGCATGAGCAGCCTGATGGCGGTAGCGTCGTTGTCGGAGAGACCGTTCAACTCGGCTACGTGGACCAGTCGCGCGACGACTTAGACGGCGCTAAAACCGTATGGGAAGAAGTGTCAGACGGTCTGGATATTATTAAAATCGGGACGTATGAGGTTCCATCACGCTCATACATTGGGCGCTTTAATTTTAAAGGTTCCGACCAGCAGAAGTTTGTAAAAGACCTCTCAGGTGGCGAGCGAAATCGCCTACACCTCGCTAAACTTCTTAAACAAGGCGCTAACGTTTTATTGCTGGACGAACCGACCAATGACTTGGATGTTGAAACACTGAGAGCGCTTGAAGATGCGGTGCTTGCATTCCCCGGATCGGCCTTGGTCATATCCCACGATCGGTGGTTCCTGGATCGAATTGCCACACACATTCTCGCCTACGAAGACGACGGCGGAGTCGTTTTCCACGAAGGAAACTACACCGATTACGAAGAAGATCGACGAGCGAGACTAGGACGTGACGCGGACGTCCCGAGTCGGGTGAAGCACCGCAAACTCATGTAACACTCGTTGCTCAATCAAACAGGGCAATCGCCTCGTCGAGCCGAGACACTGGTTGCACGTCAATGCCAGGAATGGGCGTTCGTGGCGCATTTCCCTTGGGGACAATCGCGCGTTTAAATCCATGCTTGGCGGCCTCTGCGATCCGCTCCTGACCACTGGCCACGGGGCGAATCTCACCTGTCAGGCCAACTTCACCAAAGACGACTAAGTCCTTGGGTAACACTCGATTTCGAAGGCTTGAGACGACTGCAAGGAGCAGGGACAAGTCGCCACTTGTTTCCGCAATCCGAACACCGCCCACCACATTGGCAAATACATCCTGATCGCCGACGTGTAAGCCCACATGCCGGTGCAGTACGGCGAGGAGCATCGCTAGCCTGTTTTGCTCAAAACCCACAGCCACCCGGCGCGGATTGCCCAAGTTACTGGCGTCCACTAAGGCCTGAATTTCAACCAATAAGGGCCGAGTACCCTCCCACACCACAACGACCACCGTACCGGGAGCCGGTGTTTCAGCGCGCTCAAGAAAAATTGCAGAAGGGTTTGAAACCTCTTTAAGACCGCGATCGGTCATTGCAAACACGCCCAGTTCGTTGACGGCACCAAAACGGTTCTTTTGCCCACGAAGCGTTCGGTAGCGGGAATCTTGTTCACCTTCAAGCAATACTGAACAATCGATCATGTGCTCAAGAACCTTGGGGCCGGCTAAACTCCCATCCTTGGTCACGTGACCGACCAATATCAACACGGTCCCCGTCTGCTTGGCATAGCGTGTCAATAATGCTGCGCAGTCTCTGACCTGCGCAACACTGCCCGGCGCTGACGTCAGCGCATCGCTGTGCACGACTTGAATGGAGTCAACCACCAGAATTTTAGGTTTGTGTTGATCGGCCGCCGAAAGGATTTCATTGACGTCGGTTTCAGCCATCAGTTGCAGCGAATCAGTCTCTAAACCCAAGCGAGATGCGCGCATAGCAACCTGCTGAGGAGACTCTTCACCCGTCACATAAAGTGATGATGCGCTTGAGGCGAGCGCACAGAGTGTTTGTAACAGGAGCGTGCTTTTCCCCGCCCCAGGGTGCCCCCCAATCAGTATGGCAGAGCCAGGAACGAAGCCCCCGCCCAAGACACGATCGAGCTCTGCAAAGCCCGAACTGAAGCGAGGCAAATCAACCAGGTCAATGTCCGAGAGCTTTTGTACCGTTGCGGTGGCGCCCACGAAGCCACCACGTGTCTTTTGCAACGACGACGTGGGACCCCCTGAAATTCGAACCTCAGTCAGTGTGTTCCATGCTTGACAGGCCGAACACTGGCCCTGCCATTTTCGATAGTCTGCACCACAGTCGTTACAGACAAACGCTGACTTGGTTTTTGCCATAGAACACTCCGACAGGGGTGCCTCAGCACCGCGAAACCGCTATGCTATCAGACCAAGAGTCACTGTTTGCATTCATGTCTAATCCGCGATTCATTCCAGAGCGTTATTGCACCTTTTCCAGCCAGCTTGCGGCAACCATTGGCTTGGAGGAGGCCGTGTTGCTGCAAGGCTTGGGCAATCAGCTCTCTACGCAAAAAGACCAACAATCGACAATCTCGATCACCGCGTTAGTGGACGAGTTCCCATTCTGGGACACCGTAAAAATTGGTCAGCTGCTGCAACGAATCGTCGATCTAGGCATCTTGCCCGCGCGACCATCCTCGTCGGACCCATTGGTATGGGTCACCACGGATAATGCCCCGGTACAAAGCGCACCAGAGCGTGTCACCTCGACTTGGGCGCCTAGCGAGCACCTCATTGACCTGTTAAACCTGAACCATGGGCTGACACGCAAGTTCACACTCGAGCAGTTGACAACGTTTGATCGTACGGGCGATATCCGAACTCTCGAGGCGCGTTTTCGTCACCACGTGCTCGCGCGATGGCGTCAGCAGCAAAAGCACCCTGCGTTCACGATCAGTGAGCCCCGACGTTTTGACAACGCCTGGGAACCCAGTGCGGATGCGAAAGAAATTTTAGTCCGCGCGGAGATGCCCGAAGATTTTCTTGAGTCTATTCGCCCTGAGTTTATTTTGTACTGGAAAGAGCGCGGTGGTGCGCCCAAAGATGTGAACAGCAAGTTTATTCAGTTTGCGCGCCAGCGCTGGGTCCGACACGCGAACAGTCTGCAACACAGTACCGTGCCTGAACGACTCGATCCGACCTGGAAACCTAACGCGGCAGTCTATGAGACATTGGAACTTTCTGATATTTCCGCGCAATATATCGACTCAGTCTTGAATGAATTTATTGTTTATTGGGTCGACAGTAATGAAGTACACACGTCGTGGAATGCAAAGTTTTTGCAACACGTAAAATACCAGTGGCAACGCCACCAGGAGCAAGCGAGTGGCAGATCAACAGCAGGCGGCGGAGCTCGCCCAACAGATCGTACAAAAGACCGCAGCATCACCGACGATCTCAGCGACACCAGCTGGGCGGGATGAGGCGTCCAGAATCGATGAAGCCGATTTGATCGATACTATCAATCAAGTCTTTGCTCTCTTTCGCCTGAACTATCACAACCAATACTACGCCGCATGGTCCGATGCACAGCAGCTTGGACAAGTGAAACGGTTATGGCTTGAGGCACTCGGTGATTTTTCCGGTGAGCTCATTCTCATGGGTGCGAGGCGCGCCATTGAAGCAAGCGAATATCTACCAACACTAAACCGCATGCTGGAGAGTTGCTCCCAAGCGCTCGGGGAACTGGGTTTACCAACCGCCGCCGCGGCTTACGAGGAGGCGTGTTTAGCGACCAGCCCCAAGGTCGAGGCGATCTGGACTCACCCCATTGTCTACCTCGCAGGCAGAGATGCGGGGTGGCACCTTTTAGCAAGCTCCACGCGCAGTGAAGCACTGCCGCGCTATCAAGTTCATTACAACCACTGGCTGAAAAGAGCGCTCAAAGGCGAGAACTTAACAATACCTGAACGAAAACAACTCGAAGAGGCGTCAAACGAAACCCGAATGACATTAGAAGATCGACAGGCGGCACTGACGTCCCTGCGTCAACAGCTAAAACTCTGAATCATAGCCCTGCTCGACCAAATAACGTTCGAGCTCCTGACGCTGCGCCTCGAGTGTCGCAATCAAACTTTGCGCCTGATCGCGGGCGCCTGCTGTCATGGCCGTTTGAAGGTGCTTGGCGCTATCTGCCAGAGGCATTGCCTGTGCGTTACTGCAGGTGCCTTTTAATCGATGTGCTAACGCGCGAATAGGCTCGAGGTCGTTCTCGGTAGCAAGGCTCTGCAGCGCCGTAACATCGCTATAAACCTCCGCCCTAAATTTCCCGACGATCATCTTTACCAGATCTGCATCGCCACCCAGCATTTCCCCAAGCACCGCCAAGTCCATGGGTGGCAGATCACTAGGGTCCATAATTCTCATAGCTGCTTCTCGCCAAATTCTCGAATCGCGTAAATTGACCTTGGAACGACAACTTGCACGTCCCAATGGGGCCGTTTCTTTGCTTCCCAATAATAATTTCAGCGACACCCTTATCGAGCGAGTCTTCGTTATAAACCTCGTCACGATAAATAAACATAATCACATCAGCGTCTTGCTCGATCGCACCCGATTCTCTTAAGTCTGAATTGACGGGGCGCTTGTTTGGGCGCTGCTCGAGTGAACGATTTAACTGAGAAAGCGCAACAACCGGGCACCTAAACTCTTTAGCGATCGCTTTTAAGCTGCGCGATATCTCCGAAATCTCTGCGGTTCGACCCTCATTAGAGCCCGCAACGCGCATCAGCTGAAGGTAATCCACCATAATCATCCCTAGATCACCTTGTTCTCGGATCAGTTTGCGAACGCGCGATCGCAGATCCGTCGGGGTGAGTGAGGGTGTGTCATCAATAAAGATTTGTGTGTCTTTTAACTTTTCAGACGCACCCGACAGTTTTGGCCAATCGTCCTGCTCCAACTTCCCCGTTCTGACGCGTGACTGATCAATACGCCCCAAAGAAGACAACATACGAATAACGAGCTGTTCCGCGGGCATTTCCATTGAAAAGACCATAATCGGACGATCACTGGAGAGCGCCGCATTTTCGACCAGATTCATGGCGAACGAGGTCTTACCCATGGAAGGACGACCCGCCACGATCACCAAGTCAGATGACTGCAAACCAGAGGTCATACGATCAAGATCAATAAACCCGGTCGTCAGGCCCGTTATATCGCCACCGGTATTGTAGAGCTCCTCAATGCGCTCAAGCGCACCACTGAGCAGGTCACCCATCGCTTGAGGCCCACCCACCTTTTGGCCGCCCTCGGAGATTTGCATAATGAGGCGCTCCGCCTCATCCACCAGTTCTTCGGAGCTCCGCCCCTCGGGATTAAAACCGGCGGAGGCAATATCTTGCGCGGCCGTAATGAGCTGGCGCAAGACTGATCGCTCGCGAACGGCCTTGGCATAAGCTCTTACGTTGGACGCCGTTGGCGTTTGCTCGGCAAGCTCAGAAAGATAGGGATGACCGCCAGCGCTGTCGAGCTCGCCCGTTGCTAAAAGACGATCGGCAACGGTAATAACATCGACCGGCTCACTGCGATCGACGAGCAGCGCGATTTGACGAAAAATAGCTCGGTGCTCGGGACGATAAAAATCGGCAGCAGCCAAGACCTCAGCCACGCCATCCCAGCTGTCAGCGGAGATCAGCAGAGCGCCCAGAACGGATCGCTCCGCCTCAATAGATTGCGGCTGCAGCTTTAGTTTTGCGACATCCCAATCGGGACTTGATGCTGTCTCCATGTCAACTCTTAACCAATCTTGACGTTCAGGCTACTGGCCATTTTCATATGGCCAAGCAACACAGCATGCCACAGTTAGGATCTGTGGCGTAACCAAAGTCGCAGAGTTTACTTACTCAGCAACAACGGCGAGGTTAACAGTTGTCACGACTTCCGCATGAAGTTGAATCATGATCTCGTATTCACCCAGCTCGCGAATGACGCCATCAGGGAGTCGCACCTCGGACTTGTCAGTCTCACAACCCGCAGCCACTAGGGCCTCGGCGATGTCACGCGTCCCCACTGAGCCAAAGAGCTTGCCCTCTTCGCCGGCCGTTGCGGCAATTTGCACTTGCTCAAGTGCCTCGATGGCTTGGGCACGTTTCTGCGCAGCCTCTTGAGCGGCCGCGACGGTCGCCTCAAGCTCCGCACGACGTGCCTCAAATTTCTCAATATTCTCTTGGGTCGCAGGCACAGCCTTACCCTGTGGAATAAGAAAGTTACGGCCATAGCCGGGCTTCACATCAATACGGTCACCCAGAACACCAAGGCTACCTACGTTATCCAGCAAAATTACGTCCATCGTTCTATCCCTCTACCGTTGGCGCCGTGCGCCGATATTTCATAACCTTTCAATTCGACTTTACTCGTCGCCCTAGGTCAAAAAAGGCATCCAGCAAAACCGCCACGAGCACGCCAACTTTCAAAACATCGACAAATGCCCATAAAACATAGCTGACCGTGAGAAACCCACCGCCGAGCTTTCGATCGCGTGCTATACAGTGCAGCAACGCAAACCCACAAACCGTAACCGGTATACCCGCTAGAGCGGACCATGCTGCCCACTCGCCACTGCTCATGGCGCCCACCACGGTGACAACGACGAGTACCACAACCCAAACATTGGGCAGCTTCAGCGCGCGAAACTCCTCACCAAACGCCCCCGGCTTATAAAGTTCAGATTGCCAGTACCGCCCAAGTAACACACACAGCGATGCCATAAGTGCATTGCCGACCGCCATTAATCCTGCGACCTGACCCATCGTAGGCCTTATCATCTCAAGCGGGTTATCACCGGCTTGCAATGCTTCAATCCAGGCGTCAAAAAGACTTAAAAGCGCGTCTAAAAAGCCTGAGTTGAACGTCAGCAACGCCAAACCACCCAGCGCTGACACCGGGACGACTGCCAATAATGCGAGCGACAGACTGACGGTCTGTGCCAACACTACCGCGGCTGCAAATACCGAAAGCAACAACCACCCCGTACCATAGTCTCCACTAACCCAGCCCAATATCAGCGCCGGCAGCAAAGCCCATAAAACAACCCATGCACCGTCGCGAACACCGCGCCCCATTGTGACCAGGGCAACCGCCGCCGCGCTGAACGGCGCGGCAACAACCAGCACTGACCCCGTTAAGGCGACCGCCAGCGCTTGCCAGCGACCGCGCATGACGAATTCAGCGAGGCCGCGCATCATCGTCTTATTGGTGCGCGTCCGTATACGGCAACAATGCCAAGTAACGCGCGCGTTTAATCGCCGTCGCTAACTGCCGCTGGTATTTCGCTTTCGTGCCGGTGATGCGGCTCGGTACGATCTTGCCGGTCTCACTGACGTACTGCTTGAGTACCTCTAAATCTTTGTAGTCAATTTCCTGCACGCCTTCTGCAGTGAAACGACAAAACTTTCTACGTCGAAAAAAACGTGACATTGATTAAGCCTCCTCTGCGCTGTCGTCGGTCGTAGGAGCCACTTCGGCTTCCACTTCTTCGGCGCTTTCATCTGTGGCGTCTGCCTCAACTGATTCCGCTTCTTGCACGACCTCGGCTTTCGCCTCGGCGGCCTGACGCTCCTGATAACGTGACTTCCGCTCGCGGTCCTCTTTTTCAGACTTCATGATCAATGACTCTTCAGTCACTGCTTCATCGCGGCGTATCACCAAGTTACGAATGACCGCATCGTTGTAGCGAAAGGTCGTGGTGAGTTCTTCCATCGCCTCGTTGGTCGCTTCAACATTCATCATGACGTAATGCGCCTTATGAATTTTGTTGATGTGGTAAGCAAGTTGACGGCGACCCCAATCTTCAAGACGGTGCATTTGCCCGCCATCTTTGGTGATCACATTGGAATACCGTTCGATCATGCCCGGTACTTGTTCCGACTGGTCCGGATGGACCATAAAGATGATTTCGTAGTGTCGCACTAACGATCTCTCCCTTCGGTTGTAGCCGCCCGTTCACCGGTGCAGCAAGGAGTTAAGGCCCAAAGAGCCCAGCTAATTGTGAGGCGGGGAGTCTACAGAGGCGTTTGATGGAATGCAATCAATGCGACGTTCGTTGCCTGACCGCCTCAAAAAGACAAACACCGGTCGCCACCGACACATTGAGACTCGAAACGTCACCGGCCATTGGAAGCTTTACTAAAAAGTCACAAGCCTCCGTGGTCAGGCGCCGCATACCGGGCCCCTCGGCACCCACCACAATGACCGAAGGTAACGTCAAATCCTGATCGTAAAGGAGCGCATCAGCCTCTCCTGTCGTGCCGACAATCCAAAGACCCAACTCCTTGAGTGACTTCAGCGTTCGCGCAAGGTTTGTCACGCGAACGAGTGGGACGCTGTCGGCAGCACCGCTCGCCACTTTTCGTGCCGTCGCATTAAGCTCAGCGCTGTTGTCTTTCGGTGTCACGACTGCGTCAACACCTGCGGCATCAGCCGAACGCAAACAAGCGCCTAAGTTGTGGGGGTCGGTCACGCCATCGAGCACCAACACAAGCGGCTGAGGCCTCGCCTTCAAAAAGACCAACAACTCTTTTTCGCTCATGGACACCTGAACATCTAACGGCTCAATCGTCGCAACAACACCCTGATGGCGCTCACTGACCATGGCGTCGAGATCCCGTTTACTAGAACGACTCACACCGACACCTTGGTTCATGGCCAAGGTCAGCAAAGCCTGGATCCGCTTATCATTTCGGTCAGCTTGTACCGACAGATTAATCACTCGATCGGGAGAACGACGTAAAAGACCATCAACCGCGTGAATACCGTAAGCGAAACTGGACATTATTTACGCCCGCGTCGTTTTGACGTGTCGTGTTTACGGGTTGATTTTGGAGTCTTTGTGCCGCTCTTTTTTGCGCCAGTCGCAACCTTAGGTTTTTTTTCCGGCCGACGCTTAGCCGACTGCTTATTTCCTCGCCGACCTGCGCCAGGCGTCACGTTCCCAACCAGTTCTAGGTCGATCTTGCGGTCGTCGAGATCAACCCGTGCAACCTTGACCTGCACTTTGTCACCGAGTTGGTAAGTTTGACGCGTGTGCTCACCCACCAAGCGTTGCGACGCGTGGTCAAAATGATAGTAGTCCGAGGGCAACGCACTGATGTGGATCAGCCCCTCCATGTAGATGTCGCTTAACTCAACAAACATTCCGAACCGCGTGACCGACGCAACGACCCCTGCGAACTCGTCACCAATATGATGTCTGAGGTACTCACATTTGAGCCACAGCTGAACATCGCGTGTGGCGTCATCGGCGCGACGCTCCGTCATTGAACAATGCTCACCTGCGGCGACAAGATCGACCATGGTGTAGGGATACAGCGCCCTGTTTTGCTCTTTTGAGAGCTTACGAGGTGTCGCACCTGACGCCGTCGCAAGGCGTTTAATCGCTCGATGAACCAGCAGGTCCGGATAGCGTCTAATCGGTGATGTGAAATGCGCGTAGGCGTCGTAATGAAGCCCAAAGTGTCCATCATTCTCAGGTTTGTATACAGCCTGGCTCAATGAGCGCAAGAGCATGGTTTGAATCACCTGCGCGTCATCGCGCTCATGAAGTCGGGCCATGACACTCTGGTAATCCAGTGGTGTAGGGTCGAGCCCTCCTGGCAAGTCTAAGGCCAGCTCGCCCAAAAAGGTCCGCAACGCTTCCAAACGCTCGGTTGACGGTCCTTGGTGAACTCTAAACAGTGCGCCCAGCTCCGATGCCTCTAAAAACTGCGCGGTCGCCACGTTCGCAGCGAGCATGCACTCCTCGATCAGTTTGTGCGCATCGTTTCGGATAACCGGGACGATCGCATCGATCTTTCGATTCTCGTCAAAAATAATGCGTGTCTCGACGGTCTCGAAGTCAATCGCCCCCCGTTTCGAGCGGGCCGCTCGCAACACCTTGTAAAGCTCATGTAACCGAATCAGACCCTCATATCGCTCCGAAGCAACGTCATCGCTATAGCCCTCTTCAAGGACCTGGCCCACCTGGGTATACGTCAATCGTGCGTGGGAGTGAATCACTGCCTCGTAAAAGCTTGAATCAGTGACCTGCCCGCTGCCATCGATCACCATCTCGCAGACCATGGCGAGCCTGTCTACTTGAGGCTTGAGCGAACACAACCCATTGGACAGCACCTCGGGAAACATGGGGACAACGCGCTCTGGAAAATACACCGAGTTGCCGCGCGTAAAAGCCTCTTCGTCAAGTGCGCTCCCGACGGGGACGTAGTGACCCACATCGGCAATGGCAACCCAGACGCGAAATCCAGATCCTTCGGCCTCGCAGTAAACTGCATCATCAAAATCTCGCGCGTCCTCGCCATCGATCGTGACCAGTCCCAGACCACGTAGATCAACACGATCTGCTTTGTCGGCCTCTGTCGGCTCATCACGAAGCGTGCCCGCTTGTGCTAAGACCGCGTCGGGCCACTCGTGTGGAATATCATGTGCTCGGATCGCCACGTCAATCTCAAGTCCGGGATCTAAATGATCACCCAGAATCTCCTCAACAGCCCCTTTGGCGCCAAGCACCTCGGTCGGATAATCCGTAATACTGACAGAGACCAGCTGTCCCGACTGCGCACCCGCTTTAAACTTAGGTGGGATGAGAACGTGGTTACTGATGCGACGATTATGTGGGAGCAAATAGCCAATACCCCCCTCTTCCATGTACCGACCCACAATCGAGGTGTGTGCCCGACTGAGCACCTCGACAACGTGTCCACTTGGACGTCCCTTGTCGTCATGCCCCGACTGGGCGACCAGCACTTCGTCACCATCAAAGACGCGGTACATCTGACGGCTTGAGAGAAAAAAATCATCGCCCTCCTCGACCGGTGAGGCAAATCCATAGCCGTCTCGGTGCCCAATGATTTTACACTTCACTAGATCCATCTTTTTGGGCAAGCCCAAGGCTCCCCGGCGACCGGCGATCAGCTGGCCCGCGCGCTGCATTGCTCTGAGTCTTTTTTGAAGCGAAAGGAGATCATTATCATTATCGATGCCCAGGGCGGTCGAGAGCTCCTCAAATCGCATGGGTACGTCGCGAGCAGCCATCACCTCGAGAATCAGTTCACGACTGGGTATGGGATGATCGTATTTTTCCGCCTCGCGTGAGGCATGAGGGTCTTTAGAGATTTTAGTTTTTTGGTTTTTTTTCAAGAGTCCGCCAATGGGGGTAGGTAAAAGCGATAATCGATTGCTGTGCAACGTCGGGGGTTATTTTAACCAATACATGTTCAGAGCGGCGCGCTGTATTTTGCTTTAGGTGATGCGAGGTTACCGCAAAAAGACGCACGAAGCCTCGATGCAATGCCGACGCGGTGCCGATACACGTCACCCGCTTGCCAGCATAGCGCTTACCGACTAATAAACTCGCCGCACACGCCATCAATCTCACAATAGCATCTGCCGCGGGTTGACGTCACGAGTGGACGGCTCTTGCAGCACCGACGCCTTGTTGTGTGACCACCAGCGCGAGAACAACAAACATGATCGACGACCCGATGCTGTATCTGGGCAATATGCTCTTACTCATCATCGGGGGTAATGATACGACACGGAATTCAATCACTGGGAGTGTGTTTGCACTCAATCAATTCCGCTCTGAGTATGAAAAACTTAAGGCAGATACAACGCTGATCCCCGCTATGGTTTCAGAAACCATCCGGTGGCAAACACCGCTGATGCATATGCGCAGGGTGGCTACAAAAGATTGTCAACTCGGCGCAAAGACAATTCGCAAAGGCGACAAGGTAGTAATGTGGTACTTGTCAGGCAACTATGACGAATCCATCATTAGCGACCCAGGTCGCTTTACGATCGATCGCGTAAACCCCAGAAAGCATCTGTCTCTCGGAATGGGCATTCATCGCTGTATGGGCAACCAGATTGGGGGAAATGCAACTTCGAGTGCTCTGGGAAGAACTCCTCAGCCGATACGCGGCTATTGAGGTTTTAGAACCGCCAATGCGCGTGCTCTCAAATTTCGCACGCGGATACAGCGCAATGCCCGTAAAGCTTTATCCCAGATGAGCGCCGTTGAGACCCTGTTCGGCAAGATTAAAGACCCAACACGGTATTACCGCTTTATATATTGCACTTGGACAAAGCACGTCATTAAATTCTCAAGCGCACTGACCGGTGAGATGATTAACGGGCGGCGCCGAACTACAGGAGCACCTTAATGGGTCAACTAATAAGTATAGAGGCACTGTCAAGCCACGGTGCTGACTGTATTTTTGATTGCGGGTTCTCTCTGAGCGATGCCGACTTGGGTCGTCACTGGTTCGAAAGTGGGCATATCGACGGCGCCCTCTATGTCGATTTAAATCACGATCTGAGTGATCCCGCTGATCATCGTGGCCGCCATCCTTTGCCAGATCCGGAGGTATTCGCTGAGCGAGTTCGGTCCTGGGGTGTTAATCAACACGCTAAAATCGTCTGTTATGACCAAAATGCAGGTGCATTTGCGGCAAGGCTCTGGTGGATGTTGCGTTGGCTAGGACATGGTGAGGTCTATTTACTCGACGGCGGTCGCGCGGCCTGGGAGCAAGCAGGCCTTCCCCTGACGACTCAGGTGCAATCAACACCTCAAGGAAATTTCACAGTACAAGCGCCGCTGACTCGAACCTGCAACGCCAGTGAGCTCCCCAACGCAAGCCGAACACTACTCGATGCGCGCGACGCGCAACGATTTGCAGGCGTCATTGATCCGGTCGATTCCATTGCAGGACATATCCCCGGAGCCATCTGTTGCCCGTTTACTGACAACCTTCGTGACGGCAAATTCTTGCCCGCACAGGAGCTACGTGACCGCTTCGATGCCCTCGGCATTGGTCAAGATACCGTATGTTACTGCGGATCGGGTGTCACCGCCGCACACAACATTCTGGCGCTGGTTGAGGCCGGCTTCAACGAGCCGGCGCTTTACGCAGACTCTTGGAGCGGATGGATTACGGACCCAACGCGACCCATTGCCCGGCTTTGAGGATTGCGCCAAGCGCACCAATGCGATGCCTCTTCTTGTGTTAACCCGAAACGATCAGGCGTTCTCAGTATCGCTCACGCCATTCCTTCTCGCCTATTTTGCTGATTGATGCGACCCATTTGACCCCCCCTTCGAGTCTTAGGGGTAACAGGTCTCAAGATTGACAATCAAATAGCTGACGAGTAGCCTCGCCCTCCTTCTTTTTGCCTTACCTGCCCAGGTGGTGAAATTGGTAGACACGCTAGCTTCAGGTGCTAGTGCTCGCAAGGGCGTGGAGGTTCAAGTCCTCTTCTGGGCACCATTAGGCAGTTCCAAAATCCATATCGAACAGACACTTAACGCCGCAACATTCGGGACGTCCCTTCGCTTCTGATTCGCTCAGCGACACGTAGCCCATGTTCTTACAAAGGACTGACCCCTGCCAACCAGCAGTAGCGCGCCGGTCACTGCGCTTAAAACGCAGTTATAAAAGACCATGGGCTGAGTTAGGCTACTGACTAGTTTGATGCGGAAACGACATGAACACGATTTGGTCTTCAGCGTTATTAATTGCAGCACTCGCCCTCCCCAGCTTGGGTCCATTAACCGCTGCAGCAGGCGTCTCGAGCATTAGCGAACCGGAGAGTCAGTCCATCATTATTCACTGCGGCAGCCTAATTGACGGTCTGTCTGACACAGTACTCGGTGCGCGACGGGTACGAATCGATAAAGGCGTTATCACAGCGGTAGACAACGCCTCCCGCGCAGTCGTGGCCGAGCCCGATATCGACTTACAGGATTACACCTGCCTGCCTGGCCTGATCAACACCCACGTTCACTTTGACGCCAACCCCGAGGATGCGGCCGACTACGGTATCTACGCACGGCGATCGCCACGCGATAACCTCGAACTCATACTGCAAAATGCAGAGATCACGCTTAAGAGCGGCTTTACCACGGTTCGCCATGTCGGTGCCTGGTTTCCTGACGCGGTAGCCACGGCAAAGGCGCTGATTGACGAGGGTTTAGCGCAGGGTCCTAACATTCAGACTGCCGGACCTTATCTCACCATACCGGGGGGCGGTGGCGACCTCACCTTCCCTGAAATACCGCCAGAAAAAATACCGGCTGAATCGCAGCAAGGCATCGCCCGTACACCTGAAGACTTCGCAAAACGAACACAAACTGCTATCGATAAAGGCGCGCAATTTTTAAAAGTGATTGCGTCGGGCGCTGTCTTCTCAATGGGCACCGCACCTGGCGCACCTGAGATGCATCAAGATGATATTGAGGCTGTCGTCGCCGTCGCCAAAAAAAATGGAGTCAAAGTCACTGCTCATGTTCATAGCGATCAATCGGGACGTGACGCCATCCTGGCAGGCGTCGATTCGCTTGAACACGCATCCTTGTTATCAGACAAGACCATTAGGCTGGCAGCCGAGCGGGGCGTTGCTTTGTCAATGGATGTGTATAACGGTACCTATACGGACACCACGGGACGCGAGCTCGGCTACCCCGAGGTATTTATAGAACGCAACCTGGCGACCACTGAGGCACAGCGAAGTGTCTTCAGAAAGGCAGTGAAGGCAGGCGTCACGCTCCTCTACGGCACCGATGCCGGCGTATTGCCACATGATATGGGTGGCTGGCAGTTCGAGATCATGGTCGAGCACGGTATGGCACCGATGCAGGCAATTCAATCGGCCACCCGTGTTGCGGCCCATCACATGGGGATGAGTCATGAAGTCGGCGCCATTAGCCCGGGCTTGCAAGCCGATATCATTGCGGTTCGAGGTAACCCTTTAGAAGACGTTTCATTATTGCGTGAAATTCCCTTCGTACTGAAAGATGGCGAGATTGTAAAAGCACCATAAGCCGTTTCATTGCGGCGCCTCATATTCTAAATGTCACCTTCGTCACTAGCGCCCTAAACGGCTCAAAATCCAAGCGCGCTCCTGAAAATATGTCCTATTCTGGAGTTGGTTACTGGATGAACTATTAACCTTTCCTGGAGGCTCATATGAAATTATTAAGTTCACTTTTACTCACTCTTGCAGTCGCACTCATTTCGCCACTGGCATCAAGTCAAAATCTCGACCGTGGCGCATCGTTTGAAGGGAATTTTGCCATTGATGCCATGCACACAATGGACGGCTCTAACTATCAAGTTGCTGCATCGGGTGAGGCGGGAGAATACGGTCGTGTATACCTGTCTTATACCTTCACTAACAAACTATCGCTCAATGAAATGGGCGAGTTCACGGGATATGCGTGGACACAAAGTGGTGAAGAAGTCGTCACGGCAAGCTTACAAGGCGTTTGGAAGAAAAGCGGTGCAGTATTCGACATGTACACGTTTGACGCCGTATCCAATGGCTTGATCAACGTTGCCACGGGCGAGATGGATCTCGTCAACAGAACAATGACGTTCAACGTTGCACCCCTCAAATAATGACCTGCATTCATTAGCACCTAGGCGCTCTTGAGGGCGCTTTTTTTTGGCCTCTGCCTACCTAAAACTCAGACCTGCCAAAACCGAGCCGAAAGAACCCGCTTAAGACTCATCCCTAGCACCGCGCAATAACGAGGTTTGTGTGGATCAACACAAACTCAGTCACAAAAGGAACTGTGCAAGAGACTGCGACACTTTGCGACACTTTGCGACAAGAGCAGGGAACAGATTGCCGAGTGCGGCTTACTCCTGGTCGGGCAGTCTCTTCATAATCTCAAACAACTCGTCCATTATGTCGGCGACGTCTGTGGCTAATTCCTCCCGCTCGTCAGCGGGTGCGTTACCAAAGTCGATCGACCCTTGTAATTTTCGCAGCATGCCCATCACTTCTTGAAGCTCAGATTTCATGTTTACCTTCCCTATGCGGACGAAATGAGGCGACGCACTTTAGCGACCCTAAAACGTGTCTTCTGTGTGTAAAGCCTTAATAATGAAGGAAGATAAGCCTCCCTCTCTCGCTGACCTTAACCCTTTGGAGTCGCCCGTTGTAGGGGAGATTGGGGTTGAGGTGATATCAGTCTTCGCGGATATCATCGGATTTGTCATCCGGTTTGTCATCATCTGGCGTGACGACTTCAACCGCTGCACCGATGACTTTTACCGGCACCGTGGCGACTTTAGCCGCCGTCGACACCACGGCGGTCGTTACGCCCACAACAGCACAACTCGTCAAACCCACAACCAGCCCTAAAATAACAATACTTCTCATACCAGCCCCAACTCTCTAACGCTCAAATTCTGTTTTAAAACACTTCATATGCATTACCACCATTAGACGGCATAAAAATTACATCTTGGGGCGCAAAAAAAAGGGTCACCTAACACCCGAAAGATGGGGTGCTTTACCAACTCTCTTTGTAGGGTCGCAAGTCGAGCTCGTGCGTCCAGGCTGACGGATGTTGGGCATGCAGTGACCAGAACGCCTCGGCGATTGCATCGGGCTCAAGCGCCCCATCGTCACCCAGTGACGTCAAGTAATCCCCAAAACGGCCGCGAACAATATCTCCGTTGACCACCCCATCGATCACCACATGAGCGACGTGAATGCCCTGTGGCCCATATTCGCGCGCCAGGGCCTGAGCAAGGTTTCGAAGTCCTGCCTTGGCGACTGAGAAATGCCCAAAATTAGGGCGACCTCGCAACGAGGCCGAGGCCCCAGTAAAAAACAGTGAACCCTTTCCTTGCTCAGAGAAAAGCGGAAGCGTTTGACGAGCGGTGAGAAATGCACCAAAGCATCCGACACGCCAAAACGCTTCGAATTGCTCTGGCGTCACGTCAGAAAATTTTATGGGGAAGTTACTGCCGGCATTATAAATCGCTGCGGCGAGGGGCTCCTTGCGGGCTCGAACAGCCTCAACCATCTTCTCTTGATCGACCTCAGAGGTCACGTCGGCCACCACACTCCCAGCCGAGCCCCCTCTTTCTCTGATCTCAGACACAAGAGCCTCAAGCTTTTCAGAGGTTCTCCCAACAACGATCACGTGATACCCCGCCTCGGAGAACTTACGTGCCAACGCACCACCGACACCCGCAGTCGCACCTGCACCTACGATCAAAACAGTTTCAGACAAGACTCACTCCCTGTGCGCGGACTTATTGAACTCACACGACAAGAGTCTATTAAACCCGACGCGCTGTCACCCCTTGAGTGCCCTAGGGTGTCAGCGCTCAGGCTTACCACGTGTAACCGTCGGTGGCGCAATAGGTCGTCGCAAAGTCAGGGTTAAGTTGTCATTTTTCGCGGGTGGTAAGACGAGCGATCCGCATGCTTTCAATTTGACCTTCAGGCTCCCCGACGGACAAATGGGGCAGCTAAAGCATCTCCCCCGTTTGCAACATCGTCTGTTGTTCGATCAATCGTAACGAAGACCTCTAAAGCGCCGAAAAAAAACGGCCCAAAAGTACATATGCAAACGCCTAGATAGGCGCTAACCTATTGGTTGCATGGATGCATTTTTTGAACGGCTGACACCAGAGGGAGGACAGGACTGGACCGGCGCGGTAGGAATGCACCCTATGCACTGTCCAGTCATGCACTATTTTGCCAATTACTCCCACAGCCTCGCGGTCTTTGCACGCGAGCTTGTACACAACCCGTGAGCCTAAATCCTATAAACCGGTGTCAATGTGCTGAGAGTGTTGTCAGTAGATGATACGCCGCTGCCTGTCCGCAAGCCTCGTCCTTCTGGCACTTAACGTACCGTCAGGTTTTGCTCAGTCGCAAAATACAAGCGTTGGCTACAATGAAGCACAAGTGAAAGCGGCATTCCTTTTTAGATTACCAAAGTTCATACGCTGGCCAGATGGTCGAACGTCCTACCACTTTTGTTTTGAACAAGAATCTGCGGTCTTCGAAACGCTTAAAGTGCTCGCAAATTCCGCGTCCCTCGGCACGCAAGTTTCTATTTTAGGAGAGGAACCTGACGCTTCCTGCGACGTAATTTTCAACGCTAACGCAAGCTTCAACGCGCGGGAACACCATCACTTACTCGTCAGTGACACCAAGAACTTCGCTAATGAAGGCGGAATGATCGAAATCAGTCGACGAGGCTCAAGACTGCACCTGCTGATCAATACCGCGTCGCTTGAACGCGTCGATCTCATACCCAGCAGTCAGTTACTTAAGTTATCAACACTGGTGAGTTCAGACTGACATGTCGATATTCGCCAAAAACAAAGAAGGTATTGACCGGTACTTGTCGTTTGTCACCACGTTCACATCAGGGTTGATCGGGGGCATCTTCCTGCTGTCACTTGTGCTGTTCGCTCTCTTCTCCGCTTTATCAACGGCGAAGGACAGGGGCAATAGCTATGCTGACATTCTGGCGTACAACCTTCAGGCTTCCCTGGCCTTCTCCGATCAAGAAAGCGCACGGGTCACACTCGAGAGTGTGGCTAACATTTCGGACGTAACCGGCATCGAAGTGATCGAACAACAAGGATCTGTCTTTGTTAAAACCGGCTCGGTACCTGAAC
>Ga0209652_1000075_pt1 | contig 76179 bp, 110 predicted proteins | sample SaaInl74LU_5_DNA_FD_184641 | JGI IMG/M metagenome (GOLD analysis project Ga0209652, IMG submission 184641) | Marine microbial communities from expanding oxygen minimum zones in the Saanich Inlet - ESP_74LU_5_DNA (SPAdes) (version 2) | ecosystem: Environmental > Aquatic > Marine > Intertidal...
AGCAACTTCAGGATCTTTAGCAAGGTATACATAACCCGGCTTTGAATCTTCCCATTGTGTTTGAGCACCACTACCGCCTAGTCCGTTCTTTGTGATACTATCTAGAAACGGTTTGTATGTTGCGTGATAAAGTGGTTCACTTGCTTCAATAATGATATCGTTTATCTTCATACTAGTATTTATAGCTATGACACCGCAGATCTTTTCATTTAAATTTTTTTTTGCTACAGTTTTTTTTTGGGCTGTATACTGTTTCACTAACAGATTAAATATGCATATGAAAATACGTTACTATAAAAATTTAGATAAATGGAGATGGATAGGATTCTTACTTGCAATGATCAGTGCATTTATTCTAAGTGGAGGTAACCCTGATACACAATGGCACGGATGGGTATTTGCTTGTGCTAGTTGTGTAATATGGATTTATATGGGATATAAAGACCGAGACGTACCTCGAAGTTTAATGGAAGTGATGTATTTGTTGCTTGCCTTTAGAGGAATATATGAATGGTTTTAAAAGGTTGACAACAAGACTATTGGGTGCTATACTGTGAGTATAATTGAAGCTCTAGCAAAAGGTATCCAATGTTCGATCAAGATGTACAAAGAGTTGGTTTTGCATGTAAGTATATGCATCCAGATCAGTCACAAAAGCCTCGGATTCTCAAAGAAATACAACACCGTTACACAGAAGCACAAACAACTGTTGCTTGGCTAAAACGACAGACTGTAGAAGTTGCTGAGCAAAAGATGTGGGATATTATGATTCATAATATTGACAGCATGTACAACTTGATTGAGTGGGTAGGTAATCAACCAGAACAACACCGTATGGTACGACTAGGTAGCAATCAATTGCCTATGTACACACAACCTGACTTTAGATACTTTTGGTCTAAGCCAGACGTAAGAGCAGAGTGTGCAAAAGGTTATGCACGAGCAGGTGAAATTGCTAGAAAGTTAGACGTACGAGTGAGTATGCACCCTGGGCAGTTTTGTGTACTAGCAAGTGACAGTGAAGATATAGTAGAACGTTCAATAGAAGAATTTGAATATCATGCAGATATTATTAGATGGATGGGCTATGGCCGCTCATTCCAAGACTTCAAGTGCAATGTACATATCTCAGGTAGACAAGGTCCAGATGGTATTAGACGAGTATTGCCACGTCTTAGTCCAGAAGCAAGAAACACTATCACTATCGAAAATGACGAAAACAAATGGGGTATTGAAGCAAGTCTTGAACTGGCCAAAGATGTACCGCTAGTGCTTGACATACACCATCACTGGGTCAACTCAGGAGAGTATATTGAACCCTCAGACGATAGAGTAAGTCGCATACGTGACAGCTGGCGTGGTGTACGTCCTGCAATGCACTACAGTCAATGTAGAATTGATTACTTGACGGATCATCCTGCTGATGTAAAGCCTGATATGAACACACTACTTGAAGCTGGATACAAGAAACAAAAACTTCGTGCCCACAGTGATCTCATGTGGAATGATGCATGTAATGAGTGGGCAGTACAGTTCAACGAACATTTTGATATTATGGTAGAAGCAAAGTGCAAGAACCTTGCAAGTAAACAACTAGCAGAGACAAAACATGCACATTGATTGTTTGCATTATAAAGATAAAAGATCAGATAAGATATGGGGATATACTATAGACAAAGATCGATGTATTGTGTTTTATGGTAAAACAAAAGGCACTCTTAGTTTTATTGAACACATGGGTCAACACCTACCCCGGTATCCATTGCTTGGTGTTGCAACTGGTGATTTATCTATTCCTTATACAACACAAAAAGCAAGAAAGACAAAACTGTCTAAAGGTTATGTGCCTGTGCTGGAAAATGAATTAAATGATTACCTTCCGGACTCATTTAAAGAAGCATTGATGTTGGCAAAACTTGGAATGGGTCTGCGAGAAGCAGTCCGCTGACATATATAAACTTATGTCAATAATAGAAAAACCAACAAAAGATAAAATATTAATTGTAAGCGAACCAAGATCAGGATCAACTGCTCTATGGACTTATCTGTGGGCAAGGTATTATCAAAATGGTGTAGGCGGAAAGCCAATGAGTTCTTGGTTAGAACCTTTTAATTACCAGTTTCATTTAGAATCAAAAACCGACACAGAGGTAAATGAATTAAAAGCAGATTGGTTAATGAGAATGATTTTAAAAAAGCCAAATAATCCTTGGTTAACCAAAATACTTCTTCCTACATTACTTCCAATTGAACATATACCAATGCATCATAAAGTACTTGCAGAGATAAATGGTAATAGGATGCACATTGATAAATGGTTTGAAGACGAAAAGAATCCAACTGAAGATGAATTAAAAGAAAGAACCAGATGCTGGGATATCTATTTTAATGAAATGAAAGTAAAGACTGTACAAAATAAAGTAGTAGGAGATGTCTATTTTAATGATCCTAGTGTATATAGAATTAAATTGTATAGAAAAGACTTTATAGCATCATTAATGTCTACAATGGATTTAAAGATACGTCAGTCAATTAGAAAAGAACAAGGTGAAGAAGATGAAAAACTAGATTGGCATGCAAGAAAAGATGAACTTGATAAAAGGCCAATATATGAATATCCTGATCTGTCAGATATGTCTACCGCAGAGATAGCTGACTTATGTGGGTTTTGGCAAAAAACATTTTTACGAGAAAATCTATTAAGGTTTAATAGCACATCTACTCCTGGTATGAGATTTGATGCTGAATATGCTTATGAAGATATTAAAGATGAATTATTAAATTTTAATCCAGTTATTGAATTTGACGAAGATAATCGTATGCACAACGGCAATCGCGAAATGCTTGTAAAGAAGTCTGGCATAACAATAACTAAAAAAGCACAGAACTACCAAGAAACATATGAGAGACTTAGTAAGGCATATAGACAATGGCATAAACGTTGGCCAGATATTTGGGAAAAAAGAGGCTTACAAAGATTTAGTGTATAACACTTGCGGAAATTAATCCGCAAGCATACCACATTATTAACTATAATGTACGTGGTGAGATCTACGTCTCGCATTTAAGAATCTGCAAAGCATATCACGACGATATTTTTTGTAAAGCTTCTTAAATTGATATAGTGTAAATGAATCCATATCACATCCTCCTTTTACAAAGAATGCGTTCCTTCGGCTTTCGGCCTACTTCCGTCCTATGTTATGGATGAACGTGCTTTTATTTAGCATATAATTATTTAAAAAGGAGCCAGAATGCCTATTCCTGAAAGAATAACAATAACAATAGAGGAGAATAAAATGGACGAAGACTTTGATTATATGAAAGAAATGGATCCTAAACAACCTGATATAGTTTATCCTAAAATAAAGATTTGGCATTTAATGCTATTTTTTGCAATAGCATTACCAACTGCATGGTATTTTGTATGAACTGTTATCAATGTCAAACTGAATTAATCGTAGGCGGTGATCACGATTGTGAAGAAGACGAAGATCATTTAATTGTAACTAACCTAAGTTGTCCTAAATGCGACTCACTGGTTTATGTATATTGGGGATCTAAAGAAGATGCATGACGGGCCGGATACAACACTATATTCTATAATAGGATTATTAATTATATTTGTCCCTGCAATCTATTGGGTATATAGATGTAAAAGAGACCGCCCAGAAGACTATGCACACTTCTATGCTAAAGATGAGATAGGACCAGATAAGCCTAAAAAGATGTTAAGTTGGGAAGGTGCTCTCTATATATTATGGAATTGGAAAACATATCTATTATATACATTAATGATTGTAAGTTTCTTTCTTTGTTGGTATGAATTAACCTTTGCAGAAGCATTAGTTGCACCCATTTTTGTTTGGGTATTATCTAAACTAGGTAAACTATTTTAATGATAATCAAATAAAAGGTTGACTTATGGATCTTTATATGTTATAGTATTAACATAATAAAAATATAGGAGCAAGCATGTTTACTATAATCGCAATATTGGCATTTGTCGCAGGCATATATGCAATAAAAGCAGACCTTAATGAAGGCTATGCTTATTCTTTAATTGGATTAATAGTAGCATGGTTGATATGGATGCAGTATGTTGGTTGATGAACCTTTAAATTTACAAGCAATAATCTCTCTTTTACTAGTAGTCGGTATTATGGTTTATGTTATAATTGGTAATTGGCGTAACAAATGAAGCCTATTAAAATTTACGAAACAACATTAAAAGATGTCTTATTAGATAATCCACAAGGTAGTTATATCTACAGAATAATGTTTAATGATGATATTCCTTTTTATGTTGGTATAACACTTAAAGGTGTTAAAGATAGATTTAAAACACATATAGCAAAGTTTGCAGGTATTAAAAAATATAACGATAGACCTAAATGCCAAGAAATGGTATTTGAAAGTAAAGAATTAAAATTTAAATGTATTGGTAGACAAACATATGGCTACAATACTATTCGTAATATATTAAAAAAGAATAAAATAAATTACGATATGCTTAATGCAAAAGTAATATTAGAACAATTTAGTGAGGAACCATTAAATGATTATGGAACTGATATTGGTAAATTAACTAATAAATTTTATTTTGAAAAATATGAATCTAATATTATTGAAAAAGAATTACCATTAGCAAATGATGAAACTATTCATTTGGCTAATCAACAAATAATGGAGAACAAGTAATGGTTATGTATCCAGCTGAAAGGCAAAAAGAAATTATTTCTAAATTTCAAGAGCTTTTAAAAGAAGCAGATAACTTTCCAATGAGAAGTGATCCTGTTGAATATAGAAAGTTCTGGAGTGGAATCAGAGGAGAAGGTTCTAGTTTACTTGGATTATGTAATCATTTATCAGACCAACTAAATGTTGCCGCTGATGTAATATCAAAAATGCAAGAGGAAAAGAAAAATGGAACCAGTTGATGTAAGTAAAAAGCACTTTTATTTAAGTTTGGTTAAGAGTGCAGTTAGGCTATCAGGTTGTTTAGCCTCCGCCTACACAGGGTCAGTTATCATGTTAGCCGCTTTTCTTGCAGTAGCAGAATTTATAGGGATATGGGAAGAGCTATAATGGCTGACATCATAGATTTCAAACCAAAAGAAACAGTATTCATTTTAAACTTTACTAGTCCTAGTCCTTTAAAAATGACAAAGACAGGTGGCGAGAATATTGCTTTAGAGATACGCAAAGTTGACGACACTCATGGTGTTGGACAAGCATGGGTGCCTGCAGTAAATATAAGACAAGCAAAAGACAAATTACAAAAAATGATTGAAGTGTTGGAGTTCCAAGACTAGTATAGGAGGAGTTATAATGGAAAAATTTGATTGGCCAAGAATGTACAAAGTTGAAGAGTACATTGAACGAGAGGCATATAATGCAGTAGAAGAGTTTGTTGTTGACTTTTATAATGTTGAAGAAATAGGTTTAATTCCTAAACAACAAATTGATGAAATGATGGCATGGCGAGAAGAACATGTTAACGAGTATTCTGCTATGTGGGGTGCATTTACAGATGTCTACAATGTTTGGGAAATGGAAAATGAATTATAAAGTTATGTATATTCCTAAAATTGAGGATGAAGTTGCAGTAGCACAATTTGAAACTAAACAAGAAGCAGATGCACACATGGAGCATATTGCAAAAGTAAAGCCTAGAGTTTTACCATTTCATTATATAAAGGAGACAAAATGAAATTTGATGATTTACAATTTAAAGCAGATCCAGATGGGTTACCATTAATTAGAGCCAGAACAGAGATTAACGGCTTTGAGTTATCTGTGCTTAAAGAACCAAACGATCCTAACAAATATGAGTTTGTAGTCTATAATGCTTTGGGAGAAATGATCCTAATAGAAGGCATACATAATAATGAGTACGATACAGTTATTAGATATCAAACATCTGACGATGTTGAACTTGTTATGAAAAGGCTAGAACATGGGATTGAAGCTACAGGAACTTTTTATAGATAATAAAATTATAATTCTATATATTTTATTTGCTTTTTTATTAGGTGCTCTTGTCTTAATTGCATCACATCACTTACGTCAAATTCCAGCAATACAATATGCATGTGAAATGGCTAAAGATGTAAGACCAGTTCCGCCTCCTATGATTTGTCCTTAATAAGGATAATGCCCTAATTTATTATGATAAGTTTTATCTTCTATTTTTGCTAAAGCTCTATCTGAGCTAGTGTAGTTTATATTATGCACATTACACCACATACACAAGTTAATCATTTTGTCTTGCATTTCTATACTATAGTCATAGCATATATCTAATACTATATGTGTTTTGTCTTTGATAAAATTAAAATAATTAAATGGTAATTCTTTATTGGTTACACAGGCAGTTACATTACCACCTATAATATGTACTTGCTTAATTCTTTCTGCTGTTAAATAAGATTGAATATTTTTATTATTTAAAGTAGGAATATCCATATCTAAATCTTCATTGAATTTAATATGCATAGGATCTAGTATTTCTGACCAATTGTTCAAGTAAAGTATTTTTACATTTTCATTTATTGATGCTTTCTTTATAAAAGATTTTTGTTTATCAAATGCAACATATACTGATGCTTCTTGTTCTTTAGTTGATTGGTAAGGAACAGCTTGATCAATAATTGCAATTAAATGATTTCTCATAAATTTATTTAGTGCCTAATAATTCTGTCTATAGATTGTCTTTTAAAAATATACGATAAGTCTTCATCAGACAACGGTGTTTCTAAATCACCTATCTCTGCTATCATTACACCAGTTTTATTACAAGGTAAACTCATGTCAATATAACTATGTAAATTATTTCTTTCAATCCATTCTTCTGTTTTACCTACACTATTAAATGGATATGGTTTGTAAGTTTGTGATACCCAACTAGGCCTATTTAGGTTTGCAATAATCTCACAACTAGCATGTAACTGTGGCCGTACCATATATTGCTTAACTGTATCTATATCATTATCTATTGCACAATGTCCTATATTCTTTCCCACAGTATTATAACCCATCATTAATTTACTATACTCAGATTCTTTAAAGTATTGATAGTCGCTATCCTCTAAAGGTATCTGATAATGCATATCTTTATTATACTGGTATGCTCCAAACTTAGGTGCCCAATTATGATTTGGTGCAGATTGTATATGTGCAATAGATTCTACTAAATGTATTTGTGTGTTAACTGCGGCCAAGTCTTCCATTACAGAATTACTAGGTTCTACGTTTGCATGGAAGTCTCTATGTAAATCATTTAATACTTTTGCATCATACTGATCGCTTATAGGTAAGTTACATTTATTTGCAAACACAATTAGTTTATTCCATTCCTCTTCCATTGATAGCTCACCTAGATTAGGTCTCCACCATGTTGTCCAATCAGGAATTGGTTGTCCTTTCATGTAGTCTGCAATTTCTATAAACTTTTTAGTTACTGGATTGTCATTTAGTTTATATGTGATATTGACATGATCTATAATTATTGTGAGGTGCATACTGATATTTATAATTGGTATCTTTAGTTGGAATAACCGATATACATAAGTGTATGTTTATTCGTAACGTTGAACACCTGTTGACAGGATTTGTGTTTTTATTAGTAGGAACGTTCTTTGGCGCATATGGATTACTCTTTTACGAAACAGGAACAATAGAAGAAATGGGTCCAGGGTGGTTTCCTTTCTTTATTAGTCTTGGTTTAATAGTACTAGGTGTAATACAAGTGTTAAGATCTATAGCCACAACAACATACGGTGTTGTTAGTTTTGAGATTGCTAGACCTATTTTTATCACAGCATTGATTATAGGAATGTCTTATGCTTGGCCGTATATTGGTGCCGCTACTGCATTGGGATTAATAATGAGTGGTAGTGGATTACTTAATCCGAAATATGAACTCAAATGGTTTCTAGTAAGTTGGCTTTTTATTATAGCACTACTAGTGGCATTTAAATATGGCTTAGGAATGAGTGTTGTAATATGGAACTAGTATACTTAGGAATTGAAACGGTCTTTTCCAATTACACTTGGCTGTACTGTATCTTTGGTATTGTACTAGGAACACTTGTAGGTGTATTACCAGGGCTTGGTCCTACTGCTACAATTAGTATGCTACTACCAGTAACATACGGACTTGGTCCAATACCAAGTATTATAATGTTAGCAGGAATATACTACGGATCACAATACGGCGGAAGCACTACTGCAATATTACTAAACACACCTGGCGAGAGTAGTGCAGTAATGACTTGCATAGACGGAAACAAAATGACTAGAAAAGGCAAAGCAGGACCGGCAATATTTGCCGCAGGCTTTAGTTCTTTTATTGCTGGTGTGTTTGCTACGATACTATTGGTAACGTTATCACCTATGCTAAGTGTACTTGCATTAAAGTTTGGACCAGCAGAGTATTGTGCATTGATAGGTTTGGGCTTTTTAAGTGTTGGCATATTGACAACAGGAGATATTTTTAAAGGGATAGGCATGTGCTTTATTGGTGTGCTTATAGGAACTATAGGAACAGATATACAAACCGGGGTAATACGTTTTGCGTTCTTTGATGAACTAGAAGACGGTATATCGTTTCCTATTGTTGCTATTGGATTATTTGCATTTGCGGAGATCATTAAGAACATAACTAAAGATGAAGCAATGCAACTATACAAAGGAACTATTCAACTATTTCCAAGTAAAGAAGAATTCAAACGTATTATTCCACCAAGTATAAGAGGATCCTTTATTGGATCTTTCCTTGGACTAATCCCAGGAGGCTCAAGTACTATTAGTTCTTATGCGGCCTATGCTATAGACAAGAAGTATGGCAACAAAGATGCTGAATACGGCGAAGGTGCTATTGAAGGTGTAGCCGCTCCTGAGAGTGCAAACAATGCCGCAAGTCAAACAGGCTTTATTCCATTATTGTCATTGGGCATTCCGGAAAATGCTACAATGGCACTAATGCTAGGTGCATTGTTGCTAACAGGTATTGTACCCGGACCAGATATTGTTAGTAGAGAACCTGAACTGTTTTGGGGACTGGCAATTAGTATGTTGTTTGGTAATTTACTGTTGGTGATACTTAACATTCCTTTTATTAAGATATGGGTAACAGTATTGCGTATTCCTTACAATACATTGTATCCTATTATAATTGCAATTTGTTGTATTGGCATTTACTCAATTAATAGCAATGTAAATGATGTTGTGATAACTGCCGTGCTTGGACTTGCAGGTTATGTATGTTTAATGTTACGATTAGAAGTAGCACCGTTGATGTTAGGACTTATACTAGGTCCTATGTTGGAAGAATACTTTAGACGAGCAATGATGTTTAGCGATGGATCGTTTATGATTTTTGTAGATCGTCCTATTGCATTCACACTAATACTTTGTGCAGGTGCTCTTGGAGCATACGGACTCTACAATACTTTAAGAAATAAGTAACAGTATGATAGTGATTTCACATCCTCGTAGCGGTAGTAGTGCATTTTGCAGGATGCTACATTATGCACTTAACCCAACGTACAAAGGTGGAGTTGGAACAAGGCTGTCAGAGTTTTTAAACTTTGGCTCTAATGGAGATGGCAACAATAATGGCTGGCACTTTAATACGTTTCCTATAATACAACATTTTATAATTGGCAAAAACAAAGAACCGTTTCTGTGGAATCTAAATGTACTAGACCAAGGAGTATATGATATTCCAGTAGACGAAAACTGGCAGGATGGAATAAATGAATATTTGGCAGGCCGCTGGAAGTCACCAATGGTTAAGAAAGAAATATTGTTTACCAAAGACAACTGGCGTGGCATAATTTCAGATCAGATTAGAGCAAGAGTACGGTATATTGATCATTTACAAAACAATCAAATACCTTTTACATGTAAACATTTCCTGCTTAACGGGACCAGCCATTTTATAGACAAAGGAAGCAAGTACTATGAGATAGGACTCACTGAGCCCGATCGTCAAACCGGGATCAAGAAGTATCCGCCTCTGTTGGATCATTGTTTTGACTTTAGGAAATACGATCATATTTTTCTACTAGCAACTAACCCTGCTCGTAGTGTAATGAGTGGAGCATTGCTAAACAACTACAAACTAAAAGCAAAAGCACACAATTACGAAGCGGCTGAATACGAGCCGCTAGTACCAGAGATCAATCCTCCAGAGATACGTCCTGTACAACTGCAAAACAGACTAGGAGCAATACTAGCTCTATATCATGAACTGAGACACGGTTGTAAAGATTCAACTGTGATCACAAACACACAGCTATTCAAAGACAATGCAGTTTCACACAAAGGCAAAACAATATCCTTTGATGAGTATGCAGAGAAAGACTCTTATAAAGAAATTCCTATACCTTATGCAAACCCAATAGAAGACTACCACAGCAACTCTGCAGAAATAGTTAAACAAGTTAAGAACATTGTAACCAGTCGGTATCCAGATATAGTAGACAAGTATGGGATAACATTCGAATGATAATATATTCCCATCCACGAAGTGGTAGCACAGCACTACTTAAAATATACAAGTGGATAAACCGCACAGTCTACGGAGTAAAAACACTAGACTTGGGAGAATGGTTAAACATTGGAGCCTTGCATGATGCTAGAGGACCTCATGCAAGAGTGGTTAGAGACTCACATCACAATTGGCGACCTTTTTATCAGCCACTGATACAGCATTTCATACACAACGGAGAAACCACTCCATTGGAACACACCTATTGCGAAATAGACACAAGAGTATTTGACTTGGATATTGGTTCAAAAGATTTTGTTAAACGTGCTGAGGAACAGTGGCCCTCAAAAGGCAATATTGCACACGGAGATCCTGTTGGGCATCCTCTAAAAGAAACCACTAAACGCTTTACCAAAGATCAAGTATTCCCACATATGGTGGAGCAACAACGTCTACGATTAAAGTATGTGAGAGAACTACAAAAGCACAACAAGCCTTTTGTTGTTAAAATCTTTCCTGGATATAAAAAATTCTTTGAGGACAGGGCTAAACCTCATTATCCACACATAGATTTTGAAGGCGTGTTTGGCATTCCTCAAGTTTACTCCAACGACTGTATTATAATTTCAAACAATCCAGGACGTAGTATGCTATCACAAGGCATACTGCTAAAGTACAAGTACGAATGGCATCACAACTATATGAACAAAGTGCCTCCTGTAGAAGTTGAACCAGGATTAGAGATAAACTACGACTTTATAGAATCTAGTTATAAGATATTCGCAAACTTGTATGACGTTATTCGAAGTGGTACCACTGATAATATAATAACCAAAGACACACTATTTAAAACACAAACCATTAGACTCAACAACAAAGAGTACAACCTAAAAGAATACTTTAACAAATTAGATAGGTCATATGCAATGCCCTACACTAGAGATCTAGAGGACTACTTTGTCAATGGTAAACAAGCAGTACAACAACTAAACACTCTTATACTAAAACACTATCCAGATATAGTAGAAAAATATGGAATAAAAATCGAATGATAATATTTGCACACGCACGATCCGGTAGTACAGCATTACTTAAAATATTTAAATGGATTAACAAAACACACTATCATAAGAAAACTCTCGACTTAGGAGAGTTCCTAAACATTGGTAATAGAGGCGGAGACTCTGCACATATGTGGCGTCCTTTTTATCAGCCATTGATACAGCATTTTATACACGAAAAGAGAATAGAACCCAAAGAGCATTGCTATTGCGAAATAGATACTAGTGTATTTGATATGGACTTTAGTAGCCCTGACTTTATTAACCGTAGTAATGAGATATGGCCTAGTAAAGGTATCGGATTTGCACACGCAGACCCTATTGGGCATCCTCTAAAAGAAGTCACTAAAACATTTACTAAAGAGGATGTATTCCCGCATATGATATTACAGCAAAAGTTACGATTAAAGTATATAAGAACATTACAACAACATAACGTATCCTTTGTAGCAAAAGTTTTTCCAGGGTATAAAGAGTTCTTTGAAGGATTTGCTAAACCACATTATTCAGATATAGAGGATTTAAGGTACCTTGATACTCCAAAAGTTTACAATAACGATTGTATTATAATATCAGATGACCCTGTTAGGTCAATGCTGTCGCAGGCTATCATCCAAAAATACAAGTACAAAGGAACCGTACACAACTATAGGAACGGCATGTCACCAGTAGAAGTAGAACCAGGTATAGTTCTAAACAAAGACTTTGTAGAGGCTCGTTGCAAAGCATTTGGAAACATATACAGCATAGTAAGACACAGGAATTCGAGACCCAGGGGCCGGTCCGGACATAACATAATAACTAAAGACACTTTGTTTAAAACACAAAGTATTAAACTTAATAATGAAGTATACGACTTAAAAGAATACTTTAATACTGTAACATCTAGAAGTTACGAAATGCCTTATACTACAGATCTAGTTAACTACTTTACTAATAGCGAAGAAGCAATACAACAACTTAAGACTTACATACTAGAAAACTATCCAGATGTAGCAGAAGAGTATTTAATACTTTAGACCACTAAACGGATTAACGTCTTGATTTTAGTGGACAGCGAAACCTCGTCGGCAAGAGCTATAGGCATACTCTAAGTATGACATAGCAGTAGAACACACAAAAGACTCGCTCAAACGAAAAAGACACAGATACAGGTTGACAAACACTCCGGATCAGTGTACACTAACTATACTAGTACGGTATAGGGGCCGTGGTTTTAGCAAGTATTAAATAAAAGTGCGTAGTTAACTAATAAAAAAATTTAAGCTACCGCTTATAAAAATACTGTAAAGCGAGGCGGGCCTCGCTTGACGGGGTTTGGTAAGTACATATGCACCGGCCAATCAAAGGAATGAAATGCAATATAACGAACAACAATCACAATCTAACAGAAAAGTAATTAAAATTAAAAAAGCCAGCAATGCATTTATTATGTTTTGGCATCTAACGGACTTCTGTAACTATAACTGTACTTACTGCCCTCCATGGCTAAAAGCCGGAGATTATCATATGGGCCGTAAACCTGGACATCCTACTAATGAAGAAATTGATATCTTCTTACATAGATTGCAATATGATATATTAAAAGACAATCGACGATCACATATTATGCTATCTGGAGGAGAACCAACAGTACATAAAAGGTTTGGAGAAATAGTTCATAGGCTATCAGTTGATATGGGTAGTGATGTATGTATTACTACTAATCTAAGTCGACCATTAAAGTTTTGGGAAGGGCTAGAAACATTACCTGCTGGAATGAATATATCATTACATCATGAAACAACAAACATGGATCAGATTAATGAAAAAATGGAATTCCTTGTTCCTGCTGGAGTACAGACTCAATTTAACTTAGTTTGCGATCCAGGTAACTGGGAAAAAGGAACTATGGAAATGTTTAATGGTTTAGATCCTAAGTTTCAGAAGTACATACATGCTTGGCCTTTACACGATAATAGTCATAAAAGAAATAGACACATCTACGAATATAGTGCAGAGCAGAGTAGATGGATGAAAGAACGTAACATAATTTATAGAGCAACTCGTAAAAGAGAAAAGTCTAAATTTAAACAAGAAAACTCTTTTGTATATTTTAGTGACGGAAGTACTTCTACTATTAAGCAAGTTAGCGAAACAACATTTAAACAAGGTGGACAAAACTGGTTTAATGGATGGAAGTGCAGAGCTGGGCAACAAGCAATTGATGTTAATTTTAGTGGCGAGGTATGGTCTAGTGTATGTAAGTTTGTCAAGCTCGGTCGTATAGATGATTTTAAGTTATTAGAAGATGCAGTAGTATGTAATAGAGACATTTGTATTCATCCTATGGATTTAGGATTAGATAAAATTGCACCAGGGGAAGCGGAGTTTGATACCTGGGGAAAGTTGCCAGTAGGTTAAATACAGTATGATCAATAATAACACTAAAATTTATCTAGACATGGATGGCGTACTTGCAGACTTCTTTGGAGCATGGTCTGAAAAGGCAGGCGTTAAAAATTGGAAAGATATTCCGCCTGATCAAGTTAATACTACATTAGATGACATGATAGGAACTGATTTCTTTAACACACTTCCTAAGTTTCCTACTGCTAATACACTAGTTGATTTAGCAAAATCATATACCGGAGAGTATCATATTAATAGCTCACCATTGCGTAACGATCATGAGAATAGCGGACAATGGAAGAAAGTTTGGATTAAAAGAGAATTAAGCACACAACCTAAAACCATTATACTTACAAATACAAAAGAGAAGTATGCAGTAAATCCAGATGGTAGTGCTAATATATTAATTGACGATAGAGGTGCTAACATACAAGCATGGGCTCACGCAGGCGGCATTGGCCTCAAGTATCAAGCAGATGAAAATACCATTGCTGAACTTAGAGCAAAATTAGATAAAGTTTTTAATATTACTCCAGGGCAAGATCCTAAACTAACAGAAGGCAAAATTAAAAAGCATCCTGAAGAAGATGGTGCATACTTACTAGACTACAATGGTAAGGAATACAAAGTTTCAAAATTTCTCAATAATAATTTAAGACATGCCGGCGAGTGGAGTATTTTTCAATTAGACAATAACGAATGGGAATGGGTAGATACTGTAACCGGTAGAAACTATGCTATTGAAAGAATACGACAGATAAATGAAGATGCAGTAGCATTAAGAGTTATAGATCCAAAACTACCTAACTGGAAAGAACCAAAAAAGCCTACCAAGCATCAAAGACGCAAAGCATTAACAAAGCAATACAATAAAACTGTAAAAGAGGACCCAGAGCTTAATGACGTTGAAGTCAGCTTACACGGAGATGCTAAAAAAGGTTATGTATTAAGTAAAATTGCTGTACCAAAAGAATTGCGTAATACAGGTATTGGCTCTAAGGTAATGAACGACTTAACAGACAAAGCAGATGCAGAAGGTGCTATTATCGCACTAACACCAGATAACACTTACGGTGGATCTAAAACAAGACTTACACAATTTTATAAACGTTTTGGGTTTGTTCCTAACAAAGGAAGAAATAAAGACTTTCGTTATAGAGAAACTATGATACGTTATCCTGTTACAGAAGATATAGATTACACTCGACCAGATTTTGATAGCGAATGGGAAGAAGCTATGCGTTATCCTCAATTTGAAAAAATGGGTAAAGAGGCATGGATTGATCTTGCTAGTAGCGGAAGAATAATTAATATTAATGATGCATTATCTAATTTAATGTACAATACAGATGCAGGCGAAAAGTTTAGAAATACATGGCACGAATTAGATGCAGACAAGAAGAAAAGATTTGTACAAGCTCTAGATAAAGAAAGAGTTGAATTACCTATTATTGCCCGTTGGCCAGATGGTGGTTTAGAATTAATAGGTGGTAATACTCGTTTAACAGGATTAATGTTAAACAAAGGCGAAGCAAAGGCTTGGATATTTAACGCATAAATAAACTTAGCAGTTAAAGGAGTTGTCAATGGGTATACCTAAAATTGAGTCTTATCAGATTCAAGATCTATCACTATTAGACGAAATAAATGAATATGTAGATAACACAGATTGGTATGCAATGACAGAACGGAATGATGCATATGAACAAGCATTAGCCGAAGGAATACTAACTGAAACAAAACATGGCCAATTAAAAAAAATATATAGTCCCAACATAAACAAACAACTAGTTATAAAAGCAAGAATTGATGAGCAAGGTTTGTGGCCACACCACCATCTCCTGCCTGAAGAAGACAACGGTGTTCTTGTATTGCGTAGTATTGTTAGACAAGCATACGGCTGGGACGAAACTAGTGTTAAAAGAAGAGCACTTCCAGTCTGGAATCTATTTGACTATATGAATAAAACATTCTTTAACAATGAACTTACATTAGATGGGCATGCCGAAGAAGTATCCGGTGCTAGGCACATATGGTATGATCAAAGTGAAAAAGATATTCCTGGTTGGGGAGAAGATGTTGGGCCAAATGGAAAATTTGATGAACGAGATCCAACTCCTGTTTTTGTAGCATATGCTAATGGCAAGTCTAGTTCAACTAGACGTATCGCTGGTGCCAATGCTAGAGGTCTAAGTAATGGTGTACATAGAGATTGGGATCAAAATTGGAGTGAAGATGAAATTGAGGATAATGGATATTATTCTTTGTTAGTTCATATTAATAAAGAATGGGCATACTCTGAAGCAGGCGAGCTACTATTTTACGAAACTGTAAGCCCTGATAATGCTTTATCTGTACATGAGAGAAGAGGATACGGAGTTGGCAGACCGACTCATATGTTTGGGCATGTTCCTGGATCTGTAATTTTATACCCTGCAACAGCATTACATGCTACACATGGCATTCAAGCTAAAGCCGCAACATCCAAGTCGTTTTCTAAAAAGATAGTTTATAGGGTTCAACGCAGGTCTACACTTGCTAAATAAGTATAGAATTAAGATAGGAGAATAATTCAATGGGATTTTTTAAAGCAATTAAGTCTTTTTTCAGTGGACCAGAAGAAACCAAAGAAGATAAGAAACTTGCTAAGGCTTATAGAAAAGTAGTAGAGGTAAAACCATCTGCTATTACTGAGCCAATTGTTTTGGTTACTAATGAACTAGTAAAAGCCAAGACTTCAACTGAACTAAAAAAGATGACAAAGAAAGCACTTGACACATATGCCAGAGAAGAGCATAATATTGAACTTGACGGTCGTTTGACTAAAGATAAGATGATTGTTTCTTTTAATAAAGAAATTAAAAAGAAAAAGAAGAAATAGACTATGTTACTCAGGGATCTATTAGTACCAACAGCAGATGTTGAAACTATTTTAATAAGACGTATACCTATCAACGAAGGTGGACATGCGTTCAAGGACCCTACAACTAAAGAACTTCTTACTAAACAGAATGCTACGACAGCAGAAGTAGATGCCACCCTAAAAGCATTAGGTTCACGTCTAGGCATAGACTTAATTAAAAATAAAACAGGGAGTACAATCTATCCAAACAAAATTACAGGCGATGGTGACACTAACTTAGATCCAACTGACTTTATGAAAGTTGATCCTAGTGAAGATGCTAAAGTTAGTATGAACAAGTTCAGGGAATGGTTGACTAGCAAACTACTTGGAGCAGGCATCCAAGATACACATATTAAAAAGGGAGGTGACGGTCTTGCAGTTATGTCACCCATTCCCGGAACTGACGAATACTTACAAGTAGACTTAGACATTAGCACACCAGGAGATGGACAATTTGCTAGGTGGTCTAGAAGAGGAGAGCCAGGATCAGCAAAAGGTGTTTTTAGGCATATACTTAAAAGTGCTATTGCAAGAGGTATTAATCCAAACTTAAAATGGTCTTTTAAGAATGGTTTAGTAGATGAGGTTACTGGAGAAGCTACAAAAGATCCAGAAACTATTGCCAAGAGATTATTTGGCGATAAAGGAAAAGCAACAGACCTAGATAATATAGGTGCAATCTTAAATGCACTAAAGAGTTACAGACCTGATATTGCCGATGATGTAATTGAAAAGGCACAACAAGGTGTTGCTAACATGAAGTTTGATTATAAATACGGAGAAGAAAAGTAATGTGGGATATGTTAACACAATTAGCAACTGATAGGCTATGGATATACACAGGTATTGCTGGAAGTATTTTTGGAGCCTTGTTTCTATTTTGGGTTAAAGATACATATATTGCATTTTGGGTGTTTACCAAATGGGATAACATATTAAATTTTCTTGTTGACAGATGGGGTTGGACTTGGTTTAAACACGATCCAGAGGGATGGAAAAAGATAAATCCAAAACTAACAGCTAAGGTTGAAGATTTAGAAAACCGTATTAGGAAGTTAGAAAAAACAAAAAAGATTATTATTAAGAATAAAGGTTAAAGTATATGTTACTAAGAGAGTTACTTAAAGAAGACGAAGAAACTAAACAGGCTATTATTGCAAAGATTTCTGGCCTTCAGGCAGATAACGAACAGGATGCTGAGATACTTGATAGAATTTTTAGAACATTGCATAATGATGATATATCAGGTAAGATTGCACAAGCATTTGGACCTCCAACAGAAGATGATACTTTCCAACTTGAACCTCTTTTAAAAACACTTACACAAATTATATTCCATGCAGGTGTTAATTATAAAAGCCTAAGTACATTTCTAAGCAAACTAGAAAAAGGCAATGTTGTTGATGTTGGCAAAATTGTTAATCCGGGTGTAGGAAGTGTTAGAGACTTCTTCGGCGGTGACGAAACAGCAACACGAGTATTTCAATCTATGGCAACATTAGGTGCAGGTAAAAAACAAAAAGGCCCTGGTGAATATGCACTTGCTATGCTATCTAATAAAATCAGATTAAAAAGCGATGGTGGAGATATTGAAGCCGCAGGTAAAGGGATTGAAGTTAAAGCCGAAACATCTACTGGAGGCGGACGTCTTGGTGAAGGTGGACCTACTAACATAGTAGCAAAAGAATACTGGAGCCAACTTCCTAGTATAGCCCAACACTTTGAGAACGGTGGTAAAGGACTTGGACTTAAACGAGCAGTTCCTTACCTTGCATTAGATCTTCCACTTAACGATCCTGAAAAGAAGAAACAAAGACAAGACATACTTACAAAATGGTTTTCACAAGTCTTTAAAGACCCAGCTCCGTTTGTTGCCGCAATGATGCAAGACGATCCAGTTGTAGCAGAAAGAATGTACGGTAAAGCAAACTATGAGGCTTATAAAGCAAATTATGGATGGGACGGATTATTAGGCATTAACTTTCCACAATTAAAATATGTGATGGTTAATACAGGTGACGAGTTTGTTAAGATGATAGAAGCAGGACATTTCTCTAGTCTTAGCATAAGTTTAGTTCCTAGTAGTGCTAGGCCGTCAGAGGTATATGCACAATTAAGTCTTACAAAAGCAAAAGCATAACTCGTATGCTTTAAACACATAAACTTTAAGTTTATATCATCAACATGTTATATAAATAAAGTGTAAGCACAAAGGAGCCGCTATGAATAAATTTAATATTGCGGTTGCTATGATGATAGGTATATTAATAGCTTTTGCTAGTCAAAGTAGTGCCGCCCCAACTGATAACGAAATTAAACCGGAAGCACCATCACAACCGGTTGTACCACAGCCACAACAATCTTTTAAACCAGTGGTTTGCCAAGTCGCGGCAATAGTTGTTGATAATCTCAAAAACAAATATAACGAATTACCAGTATTTGTTGGAGACGGCCAGGATCAAGCAGGAACTAGTTATGTTGTCTCTCTGAATCAAGACAATGGGGAATTTACTATTGTACAATTTTCAGCAGACAGAGGTACTGCATGTATTATTGGTTCTGGTACAGGAGCAAAAGTAATTATGATTCCATCAGAGAAAACGAAAGGTATGCCTGTTATTTTTCCAATAAGTAATTGACAATGACAGACAAATATACTATAATGTTTTATATGCTTAACACTTTCTATTTGACAATAGTTATAGGAATGGTGTTAGGGTTTTATATTTTCTTGGGTTCATACTTCTTGATTATTACAATAATGTGTGTTCCTTTCTGGATTGCTGGAGAATTATATGGGCAAGAAAAATCTAATTTGGAACCTACAAGAAGAGATTAATTACAATCAAGATTTTTTTATTCCACTTGACTTAAAGTTAGATCCAGAAGAGAAGAATAACTTTGCAATGCATTTTGCAAAAGAGTATCTACCTGGAATGAGCAAGATGACAAACTTGTCTGTTGCTGATGGTAATGTAAAGGAATTTTTCCCAAACTCATATAAACAAGCCAACGACTTGCTAAGGCCATTAGGTTTATGTGCTAGAGCTATGACTTTATTTGTTTCTCCTCCTACTCCTGATATAGAACAATGTAGAAACGTACATATAGACTCTACTAAAACAAGAGAAGGAGATGTATTTCCTTTAGAAGCAAGACTTAGTTATTACGAAATGGCAGAGGTACCAGGGATTATAAGATGGTATCCTTCAAACAAAGATGAGGTTGAGTATGTTAAACTTCCTCAAGCTGATAGTGCTATATTTGAAGGAAAGAATAGTAGAATATATGCAACAGAATGGATAACCGCATTAAGACAAGGCAGACTTTCTTGGGAGGATGCACCAGACTACATACACTCTACAACTACTTCTGTACCTAGTGCATTACTAAGAACTAACCTACCTCATCATGTTATACAAGGTCCAGGTGTTAGAATAACAGTTTCATGTCAAATACAATGGATACATTCAAAGAGTCCCGTAGGTACATGGCAACACATACGGGATAAGTATCTATATGAACAATAAAAAACAAAGAGAATTATCTATGGATTACTGTAACAACTGCGGTCGGGGTAGCCACTGTGGTGCGCCAGTAATGGAAGACTTTAGACGACAGCCATATAATCATGGTATCGAAGGACAAATATGTGTTTGTAAGTACTGTATGTGCGGAAGATGTGCAACTAAGTAAATTACAAGAAGGTATTAACCACTTACATTTGACTAAATATAATGAAAGTAGTTACTTAAATAGACGAGGAATAAAACTATGAAATTTAGAGATATTGTACATGAAGACGGAGAGGGTGGCGGTGGCGCCGCTAGTACTTCTACTGTTTCTGCTGATGTTGGTGGACTTGCTTATCCTTTATTTGTTAAAGGTAAAACCCGCAGACAAAAAAGAAAAAATGCAAAAAAAGCAGTAGGACAAAAGAATTACGGTGGACCTAGTTATATAGGTAAAGGCGTATATGAATCCGAAGGTGCAGATCTAATTGAAGCCGAAATTAATGAAATATTTGGTCTAGGCCAAAAGAAAAATCCAGCTGTTAAGCAAAGTAGTGTATATAGAGTACTACAACAAATTTCTACAAACACAGATCCTTCGCCAAAAGATATTAAACTAGATGACGGACAGATTATTGCTGTTACTCCAGATCAAGCAACAAGAATTGTTAACGCCGCAACATTACAAGGTAGATCTGGTGGATGGGAAAAACAATTAGGCGACTGGGAAATTTTTAAAAAAGTTGTTCAGTTTGCTAACGTACCTTTAGCCAAACTTCGTAAAAGTACACCAGGAAAACATTGGACAGAAGAGAGTGCAAAATTAGGTGAAGCTAACATAGTTGACCATGATGGTGTTATTTACAAAATGGATAGACAAGATCCAATGAACAAAACCGAAGTAGCAGTATTAGGTGGAGCAGGACGTTATACATTAGAAGGGCTAAGAGAGAAAGCAAGAACCGAAGCACAAGCACTAGCAAATGATCTCAAAGAAGGTGGAGCAAGTGGAATGACATTTCTTATGGCCAAACAAAATATCTATCAATTATCCAATACTATAGAAACTATTGTATCAGCATACAACCAACTAGAACGTATTAGACGTAAAGGCGGAAGAGGATCAAGAGGAATTACAAGAGAACATATCGAACCAGTACAAATTGGTATTAAAGTTTTAACTGAAGCAAAGGAAAAGTTTAAGCTATGATACAGATAAGACTCATGCATGAAGGCAAATTAATTAAAAAGATCTCTAGCAGAGTCAGTGAATCTGTTGTGCTTCAACACTTAGATAATTTTGTAGGGGATTATGATGAAATTCATTATTACGGAAACGTGACAGAAGACTTTAAAGATACAATGAAAAAAGTAGGTAAGAAGATTGTTCCTGCCGCAATGGCGGCTGGTATTGCAATGGGTGCCGCAGATAATGCAGGAGCACAGACATTTGATTTGGATCAAAATATTGGTTCACTTATTGGACAGGTATTCTCACCAAACTATCAACAATTAAAAAGAGAACGTGATGCTAATAGACGTGTTGAAAGAAGAGCATGGGAAGCAAAACGTAGAGAGCTTGACAGAGCAAGAGTTAGAGCCGCAAGAGAAGCTGGTAAGAGAGAAGCTGAAAGAATATATGGTGCACCTTCGTCAAATAAAAAGAGTGCTGTAGTTTATGATCAGGCCCGTCTTTCAAAAAGCGGAAGAACTATGTACTTGTATAAACCAAATGGACAAGTACTTGCAATTAAAACAAAAGACTTGGAATGGATTGCAGGAGACTCTAAGAGAATGGGACATTACCTTAGTCCTACAGGAAAAGTATACTATGTTAAGAATGGTGTTCCGTTACCAGAAGGAAGAGGAAGAGCTACACATAAAAAAATAAAGGACTTAGTCAAATGAAAAATATGAGACAATTAATTAATGCCGTTATGGTTACAGAAGGCACATGGGCTTTACCAACTGCTGATGATCAAGTAGCTGATGCAAACAGAATGGGACAAATGGAATTACCTCTAGACGAAGATAGTGTTGATGATGATAAGACTGATCAATTAAACAACCTCTTCATGTCAGTAGATGCATTAAAGCAAGAAGTTGAAGAACTAGCAAGACTAGATACTCAGGAAGGTGCTTCAGGTGTTGGAGACTTGCATGATCAGATTACTACAATGTACAATCTATTAGATAAATTTGATGATGTAATTGACAGGTCAACTAATATTGTACCAACAGGATTAAGACAAGGAAAGTATTAATTATGGACATGCGTAAACTTATTAATATTGTCGAAGCTGATCCAGCAGTAGGAACTATACCTGCTTCTGGTGCTACTCCAGTAACGGCTAGTGTTAAGCCTACGCCACCAGCCAAAGGTTCCGCCGTTCGCAAACAAGAAAAAGATGCCGCACAAGATCAATCAGCTTTACCAGGTGGTAAAGAAGATCCAAATGCAGTTGAACTTGATAAAGATAACGGATTAGATAAAGGTACACTTGATGCTATTGAAAAAGCAGGTGTTACCATTAATGTAAAAGAAGCAGATATTAATTCACGTGATGACGATATTTTAAAAGATATACTTGCAAATAATCAAGAGGCGTGGAATAATTTTAAAGAAGGAAATGACATTACAGATAATGATGATTTCTATCAACAATTAGTTAGTCACTTTATTAGTACAGATCAACTTTCACAAGATGATGTTGATAAAGGGGTTGCTGTTGAACGTATTACAGGATGGCTAGACACACTAGCTAACAACGTGGAGGTTGTAGAAATGGACGACAACGATTTTGAAAAGTACGGTGACGAAGCCGATAGAGATGAAAAGGCATCTGATGGTGATCGTAAAAATGCTGATAAGAATATTATCATGCAGATACGAAGAGCCGCAGATGGACAAAGACCTACAAAAATATTTGTAAATGATGGTGAGATTATATTAGACCCAGCAACTGCTAAGAAAGTAAACTATGCATTTGATAATATTCGCCCACAAGCAAAAGGTCAATTTCAAGGTATGATACAAACCAAAGCAGGCCTAACTGATGTGATTAAGATGGTTGACGGCAAAACAATTCCAGAGGCTACCTCCACAGCCGAATCTAGAATGGGATATAGAGATGCTGATAAAACAGGAAAAGGAAGTGAAATTGATAATGCGTTAAGACGTATGGTTCATGACATGGGAAAAGATATTAGAGACATTGAGCCAGGCACATTAGATCAAATGAGATATAAAATTGCAAAACAAATGGGTCTTGCAGAAAATGAAGGAACCAGCACACGAAGGCAACCATTTAACGAAGGAACTATGACTAATGACGTTGATTCAGATGCATTTACAGACTTTCTTAAAACAAAACATTTAGCAGTTGGCCCAGATCCGTTTGCAAATGCCGACGGCGAAGACTATGGCGAAGAAGAAATGGTAGCAATTATGAAGCAAGGTGCAGAAGATAAAGTTGGTGCATTCTTCTTTGATGATGAATTATGGGACGACCTGCATGTATTAAGAACAGAGCAAGGTGCAGATGCAAATGCTATGCCATTAATTTTAAACAGAGCTAAAGAGTTATTTGTTGATGAATCAGTTCAAGAAGAAGTTGCTCCTCGTACTGCAAAAGATATTGCACAAGAGATTAGACAAAAAGAATTAGAACTACAGAAGCTATACAAAACAGCAACTATGAAGGATTTAGAAGGTGCTAAAGACTTAATGAATAGAACTAAATCATTAGACCGTATTAAGATTGGTGAGAGCTACGAAGGTGCTACAGCAGAAGAAGTAGCTGATGCAATTAAGCAACGTATGTTTGTTAATGGTATGATAGAGAAAGCACTTGAAAAAGGACAAGATCCTCAGACAATTATGTTAGCAATCGAAGATGTTGCACAATTTCACGAAGGTGCAGAAGAGCTAGGTTCAAGTGATATTAGCATTATGTGTAAAGAAGTTATGCAACAATTAGGCGGAATGGACGAAGCATATATTGATGATAATCAAATGGATTCAATTTACGAAGCCGCAGATATTAAACCAAAGTTAACATACGAAGACATTACTAGAGAATTAGAAGAAGGCCAAGTAGTTGATAAAGATATGGCATATGAAATTATGATGATAGGCGATAACGACGCACAATTATATCAACAACAATACCTTCCAATCATTAAAAACTTAATGAGAAAACGTGATAAAGGCATTTACGAACCTGAAAAGGCTGTTAAGTTATGGCGTTATTGGGTTGACAATGTTGTTAAGAAACATGCCAAGGATCTTGGAATTGTATCGTCTAGACAAGTTAGCGGAGCCACTCGTAATGAGGTTGCTAAAGAAAAAGAAGAACAAGAACGTATGGAAATGGATTTAGGTAATTGGGACAATAACAAGTCAGCTGGAACTGCTAAAGAATCAGTTGAACAAGTTAACGAAGCAGAAATGTATAAGTCATTAGAAGATGTATATCCAGCAGGTCCTACAGAAATTTGGTATTGGAAGTCAGACAATGGTAGAGATTTTATGATGGGAATGAAATGGTTATCTGAACGTGGTGTAGAAGTTACTAAAGCCACATTACAAGATACACATGTAAAGATTGGTACTATTGCAGAAACTAATCCAGAAAAAGTTTATAGTATGATGCAAGGCGAAAACTGGTCACCAGAAGGTGAAGCAAGAGAGCTTATTAGTAAGTCCGGGTCTGGACATACTAGTATGAGTGTTGGAGATGTTCTCGTTATTGGAGGCAAACTACAAATGGTAGATAGATTTGGATTTGTTAATCCAGAAGATAAGAAAGAAGTTTCCATGGCAGAGAGTACACTTTACTCACCAGAAAAAACAGCCGCACTAATAACAGATAAGATCTTTGAGGAGACTAAAAATGCAAAATAAAGAATTTAATAAAATGTATGCTAAAATAAGAGATCTTAATGATTCTGATATTTTAGATGAAGGAGCCTGGTCAGATCTGTGGCATGGTACCAGACAGGAAAAGAAATCAGACCAAGCAACAAAAGATGCTTATGATGCATATAGATTAGAAAAGATTACTAAGAAGTTTGAGAAAGACGGTTTATCTCCTGAAGATGCTCGCAAGTATGCATACCGTAAAGTGTACGGTGCTCCGGTAGAAGAAGCAGAAGCAGATTCAATTGACTTCGCAAAAAAGAAGCAATTGAAACTACCAGATAATTTTTTTAGAAATATTGCGATGATGGATAATCCCCATGCAGAAATAGAAAGATTACTAAATGATCCAAGCAGTCAAGGTGAAGTAGTTAGAAATTATTATACTTCTTATTCACAAGAATATGAGTTAGATCCTGTAAAAGATAAAGAAGAAATTATTGATTATCTTGTCCAAAATTTTGGAGATACAACAGTTGAAGATACACAAGACGAAGCAGAACAGATTAATAATGAGTTAGATAGAATTCTAAAACTTTCTGGACTGTCTGAAGCTACAAGTCCGCCTGAAGTAATTAATCCTACTAAAGATAGTTCGCCAGCAGATCTCAAAGCCGCAATCAAGTATGCAAAATACATGAAGGCAAAGATGGATACTGACAAAGCAACAGCAACATATGATAAAGAAATTGATCAATTAGAAGGTTGGTTAAAATCTAAGTCAACAATGAAAACAGAAGGCAAGATGTCAGATGTGCACCAAGACGCACAAGAAAATGACAAAGCAGATTTTATTGCAATGCACAAAGGTCATATGTCAGCAGAAGAAGCTGGCAAGATGTGGGACGAAGTACAAAAACAAATGAACGAAGATTTTGATAGCAGTCATCCTGACTTTCCTAAAGCACAGGCTTTCACTAGTGAAAAAGATGCTGTAAAAGATATAATTGCAAAGCATCCAGAAGCCGCAAAGACACTTCAGCAATCCGGTGATGTATTTTCTATATACGATACAGACTTATATATGGATTTGTTTGATCACTTCTCAGAAGATATGCCTTATGGAACACAAAAAGGTAGAGACGGTGATCCAGTAGAGTGGATCAATGATGAATTAGATACAATGGGAATACTTGAAAGTATTGTTGCTTATAAAGTTGAAGAAGGTACACAGAAACCTTATGTCTCATTAACTAAAGGTATTTGGACTGTTACTGATGGTAATGGAAATGATGTTAATGGCTTTGATAATAAAGAAGAAGCCTTTCTATATCTCGAAAAACATTATGATGAGTTATTAGATCCTCAACCAATTAGATTAAAACGTACACAATCTGATATTGACTATATGAAGCAGATGGATAACTCACACGCATTAATATACGGAGAGAGCAGAAACACTTACTTCCATAGAGGAGATAAGGAATTTAAAGTTATCCCTGAAGGTTATAAGAAAACTAAAAACGGAACAATTACTAAAGTATTGAAATAAGGATCTAAGTATATGGCATTTTGCAGGTTACCCTGGCAGGGATTAATGATCACTCCACTTGGCGACTTTAGACTCTGTGCATTAACTAACGGGTTAGATTACAATCAGGGCATGTCGACAGATGAAGATGGCAAGCTCATGAACATAATGACTCATTCCCCAAATGAAGGTTTAAACGGAAAGTGGCATCGTGAAGTAAGAAAGAACGATGTGCAATCTGATGGCTCTTGGCATGACATATGTAGTTGTTGCAGAGATAGAGAAATTGCTACTGGTAGTGACATTAAACACATTGCCGCTAGTAGAAGACAAAGTATGGAACGTAGAAATCCTAGCACACATATTGTTGATGGTAGCACTTATAAAGACGTTAAAATGGACAAAGACGGATATGTAGATTGGATGCCTACTACACTAGATATTAGATTTGGTAACCTGTGTAATATGGCTTGTGTACAATGTGGACCTAACTATAGTAACAAATGGTATGAGGACTGGGTAGGCTTTTATGGAGAAAATGCTCCATGGGGTTTTGGACGTAGCAGACAACGTTTATCTAGAAACGAGCATAATAAACTTGTTAACAAACAAGAAGTAAAATGGTGGGAGACACAAACATGGTGGGACAAATTTGACCAGATGCTTCCTAACTTAGAACACATTTACCTCACAGGAGGCGAACCTATGATTGTTCCTGCACATGATGAGATGCTTGATCGTATTATTGCTTCAGGTCGTGCTAAAGATGTTTACTTAGACTACGACACTAACCTAAGTGTTATTAATACTAAGTTAGCAAAACGTTGGGACCACTTCAAGCATGTAGAGATTGCTGGTAGTATTGATGCAAGTGAAGACAATTATGAGTTTGTAAGACATGGTGGTAAGTGGGAAAAGTTTGATGAAAACGTTACCCGTATTAAAGAATTTGAGAAGAACGGAGTTGTCAAACTTTATAGACTTACTGCTTGTATGCAACCTACAACAATATTTTCTATATTACAAACTGAACAATATTGTATGAACAAAGGTATTCCGTTTCAAATAAGATTTGTAGATAGTCCTAAGATGCATAGTATAATGAGCTTACCTCGTTCAGCTAAAGAAGAAATTATAGAGATATATAGTAAAGTAGATACTATTACATCGAGACTTGTAGTTGAATGGACTACTGATCACTTAGATGAGAAATACGAAAGTCCAGAAGATGTTAAACGTTATGTAAGAATTATGAATTATCTAGATACATCTCGTGGTACAGACTGGAAAGTACAGACAAAAGGTACATGGGAAATGCTAAGTAAGCATTGTAACTTAGGAGAATTAAAATAATGGCAGACGCAAAAGATATTGATTTAGCAACATTAAAGAAGTGCTTGCCTAAAGCTAAAGAAGCTAACCTTGCTAAATTTATAGAAGGTATCAACGAAACATTTGATACATTTGATATGATTAACCCACAACGTCAAGCAATGTTCTTGGCACAGACTGCACACGAGTCAGGAAACTTTAGGTATACAGAAGAAAATCTTAACTATAGCGGTTCTGCTTTGATGCGTGTATGGCCTAGACATTATCCGACTAAAGAGATTGCCGCAGTCTACAATCGTAATAAAGAAATGATTGGTAACAGAAGTTATGGCGGACGTATGGGTAACGGAGATGAAGCAAGTGGCGAAGGATGGAAGTATAGAGGTAGAGGTATTATTCAGTTAACTGGTAAAAATAATTATCGTGCTTGTGGTAAAGAACTAGGTATTGATTTATTAGAAAATCCAGAAATGGCCAAAGATAATCCAGTTGCAGTTTTAAGTGCTGGCTGGTTTTGGGAAACTCGTGGACTTAATAAATGGTGTGATAAAGGTGACGTTAAGAAAGTAACTAGACTTATTAACGGAGGCGACAACGGACTTAAGGATAGAGAACAGCATTATAATCATATACTACACGTCTTATCTTAGTCTATGCAAAATACAAGGAAACGTAATAAGCCTCCTAAGGCAAAATGGATAGCTGATAGAAACTCTGCTCTTGAAAAATTGCCAGAGAGGAACACTAGTAAGAAACAAACTCCAATTAATTTTTATTGTGATGAAATTGGATTTCCGTTGGACCACAAACATTGTTTAAGTAGATGGTGCTATCAGTATGTGCTAAACTTAACAGGTACAGTAGACCAACATCACTTTACAAAAAACCCATTAATAGATCATGTTGCATTACTAAGCACTAACAGAGAAGTAAATGTTAAACTGTTTGAACAAGGTTTATCTAGTACAGGTTCTAATGTAGTTGTTATAGGATTAATGGGAGGCTGGTCTAGTTATAAACTTGATGCAATTACAAAATGGTTTACTCATGAATCTCGTAAAAGTTTTTGGAATAATGAGGATTGCCAAATAGTTTTAGATTATAGTCAAGAAGGTTTTGACGAATACTTTGGCTCTATTCATAATTGGGTAAACGAACATAGTTTACATAACAGAGTTACAGTAGTATCTGGATCTTATAATTGTAAAAAAGTTTTAACTAATTGGGAACATATGGTTTCTAGGCAAAACAATTTTAATATAGTATGGTATGGATTTTTTGCAGAATGGATTAGTAATAGAGTTGAAAGTAAACCACAACCAGTTAATTATATTGCAGGCAACAAACGCCTTATGTGTCTTAATCGTAGACCTCATCCGCATAGAATGGTACTAGCTTCTATGTTAGAAAGAGAAAGCCTAATTGATAAGATAGAAATAAGTTTTCCTAAACATATGTCTGAGGCTGGACCTTATCGAACAGCTGGGCATGATAATGTACGTTTATTCTGGGATCGTACTGTAGATTATCAGAATGGTTTTATTGATCACTTAGTAGAACCTTTTAATAGTTTATTTAAGAAACTACCTTTAATAGCAGATACAGATGACTTTGCTACTAATCATGCTACAGATTTTAATGTTGATTTATATAAAAACTTTCCAATTAATATTGTAACAGAAACATTATTTTTTACACAGAATGTTTTTCCTAGCGAAAAGTTATGGAAGCCAATGGCACAAGGACAGCTATTTTTAGTAATGGGTGCTAAAGACTTTTTACCTTCTTTACGTTCTATGGGATTTAAAACTTTCTCTCCTTTTATTAACGAAGAATACGATACTATTGTAGACCATTTAGAACGTGCAGAAGTACTAGTTCGAGAGATTAAAAGAATAATCGAATTACCAGAAAAAGAATTTAAAGATATTTTAATTAACTGTCAAGAAGCGATCAAACATAATCAGAGTTTGATATTAAATAATAGCGAAGTTAAAAGACTAACTTCAAAAAATATTATTGAATGCTTCGAGAGTATATGAGAAGAGAAACTAAAACACGAACAATAGTAAAAGCATTAATTTATAGATTATGGATTATACTAACAATATGGATAATGTTAGTTCTTATGGGCGAAGAAACCGACGAAGCCCTAGGTGTTTCAGTTGTTACTAATATAGGATGGACCATTGTATATTATTACTACGACAGACTTTGGTTAAAAATTAAATGGGGAATGGAAGAATGAAAGTTGGATTTATTGGATTAGGTAAACTAGGAATGCCTTGTGCAGAAGTTATGGCAGAAAAATATGATGTTACAGGATACGATATTGCAAAAGTATCTTCGATTAAAGTTAGTGTAAGACATACTATTAAAGATACTGTAAAAGACAGAGACATTATATTTGTTGCTGTACCTACTCCACATGATCCTGCTTACGGAGGAAGTACTCCAATTGCAGATAAAGAACCAAAAGACTTTGATTATAGTATAGTTAAAAGAGCATTAGATGAAATTGATCTTCATGTAAACAAAACACAGTTAGTAGTTCTTATTAGTACAGTATTACCTGGAACAGTTAGAAGTGAATTAGTAGACCATATTAAACATGCTCGTTTTATTTACAATCCTTATTTGATTGCTATGGGTAGTGTTGCCTGGGATATGGTAAATCCTGAATGTTTAATTATAGGAACAGAAGACGGAACAGAAACTGGTGATGCTAAAATACTAGTTGATTTTTATAAACCTTTATTAGAAAACAATCCAGAAATTAATATTGGTACCTGGGACGAAGCTGAAGCAATTAAAGTTTTTTATAATACTTTTATTTCAGTTAAGATTGGTTTAGTCAATATGATACAAGACGTTGCAGAAGCAAATGGAAATATTAATGTTGATGTTGTTACTGATGCATTAAAGAAAGCAACTCAACGTATTGTTGGTCCAAAATATATGACTGCTGGAATGGGAGACGGAGGAGCCTGCCATCCTAGAGATAATATTGCACTACGTTTTCTTGCACAGAAATTAAATTTAGGATATGATCTATTTCATTCTATTATGCAGTCTAGAGATATGCAGGCGAAAAAAATGGCAGAACGTTTACTTGAACTATCAACAGAATATAACTTGCCTATTGTTATACATGGTCGTGCATATAAGCCAGGAGTTGAATATACAGTTGGTAGTTACAGCGAACTAGTAGCACAATATGCCGCAGAAGAATTAAATCAAGTATACTATGTTGATCCATTAACTGGTGACAACTTACCTAAAAAGAATATGAAAGCAGTTATATTATTAGCACACAATGAACAAGTAACATATGCTGGTACGGGTGTAAAAGCAACAGAATCAGGATATTATTTTAAGTTTGCTAAAGGTAGTATAGTTGTTGATCCTTGGAGGACAACAAAAGAGATTCCAGGTTGTGCTGTTGTACACTACGGTAATCCTAGAAAGATATGGTCTGCTCAAAGTCAAAGGAAGAAATTTCTTGGTCTGTTTTAAGAAGTAATACTAATAGAGCCATTCTAATATATAATCCATTTTCCATTTGCTCAAAATATTTTGCTCTTGGATCTTTATCAAACCAAACAGGTATTTCTTCGTTGCGTGGGAACGGATGCATAACTATTGCATCTTCTGGTATGTGATGTATATGTTCTTTCTTCATACTGTAACTACCACTACTTCCTCTTTCTTTTTGTACTCTCGTTAGATAGTAAACATCACTCTTTGGCCATATACTCTTATCGTATGTATCTATAAAATGCTTTTTGCAATTAGGTAATGCTTTATCTAAACTATGTACTGTTCTGCCGTTTTCTATATCTCCAATAAATGTAATTGTAAGATCTTTGATCTTGTTAAATTTCTTATAGATTGTATACAAATCTAAAAGTGTTTGTGTAGGATGTTCTCCATTGCCATCACCTGCGTTTATTATAGGAACCTTACTTACTTTTGATGCTATTGATGCATCACCTGCTTGTTGACTTCTCAATACAATTAAGTCGCAATAGTTAGACATTGTAATAATAGTATCTTCTAGATTTTCTCCTTTAGACACCGAACTATAGTTTACATCATTAATTGAAATTACTTGTCCGCCAAGTTTATACATTGCACTAGCAAAAGAACTGCTAGTTCTTGTACTTGGTTCGTAAAATAAGTTAGTTATTATTTTACCTTTTAAACTTTCTTGAAATTCTGTAGGAGCTGACTTTATATTATTTGCTAATTTAAATATTGAAATAAAATCAATTTTATTCAGTTGAACTAGGTGTTGCATGTAAGTTCTCTATCTTTTCCGGATCACAATGTTTAGAAAGTAAATCGTATACGTCATGTAATACAACTCTCCATTTATGTTTTCTACGTTGATCAAGTATGTCCATGTATTTTATATATTCGTTTAAATGAAAGTATTGGTCTTCTAATTTATCATCATCAATATATTTTTCTAACAATCTAATCATTGAGAAGATCCAATTTCTATATTTCTGTGAATGTTCGTATGTTTCGTTGAAGTGATGAAAGTTTTGAATAATTTCTTCTTTAGCACTTCGTGGCAGATATCTAACATCCAACCATTTAGGTCCTTCTAAAAATCTAAAGTTAGCCTTAATTTGGTATTTCTCGCATAGCTCAATTACTCTAAATATAGCATAAGGACTTTGTATTCCTACACAACTACTAAGGTACTCAATTTCTAATCCAGGAAATTCTTGAACCATCTCTAAATTTCTAATAAACCTTTCCCAATTACCAGGGTTACGAATTAATGTATATCTTTCTTCTGTATCATCGACACTTATACATAAGAATACCTGTTTAAACTTAGTTAACTTTTCTAGTAATCTTTTGTTAATGATTGTTAAGTTAGTGTCAAATCTTAATGTCATTTCTTTTGCTGTATCGGCTTCAATTAGTTTATCTAACGTTTGCTCTAGTTCAGGAACAACAAAGGGTTCTCCGCCTGTGAAATATATGTGTCTTAGTCTAGGAATGATTGCTTCAAACTTGTCTCTCCAAGTTTGTGTCTGCCACCATTTCTCTGAATTTGCAATATCAGTTTTACCATTCTTATCAGGTAGTAAGTAAAATGTTTTATATTTTCCTAGTTTAAAGATTGGTTCCCCGTCGTAGTAATCAAATGCAATCCAGTCGTCATACCACATACTACTATGCTGAGGGCTACACATCACACATCTCATGTTGCATAAGTTACCAAATCGTATGTGCAGGTTAACTACTCTTGATGTTGTTGAACCATCTGGTTGCATATAGTAGTGTGCTTGGCTTGGAACTACATAACCTTTAGTACGTTGGGCTGTACCAATTGAAACTCTCATTCTCTTACTAATGCCACGTTCTCTTAACTTCTTCCCGTAACGTGTGCCTTTCATTCCTTTAGTAGCTTCTTCTGACTCATAGCAATTACGACAACGTTGTGGTTTTTCATTTCTAGATAATTGTAGTCTGTGATCTTTGTGTGTTTTACTGTTTAGTGCTTCGTCAAAGTCATGTGTCATTACATTCATAACTTGATCGTTTTCATCTCTAGCCATCCCAAACGTTTCATCATAGTTTGCTAAACAACAGATACTAAAATCTCCGTTTGATGATATTTCAAGTTGGCTCCAAGGTTCAGAACAAAAGCTGTCCTCGCTGAAGTTATAAGGGCTTGGTTTATAATCCATAAATTTCTTTTCTCATTTTATATTAGACTCTGTACTAGAGTATTTACCGTTACGATACTAGTTATATAACTGATACCTTTTCCAGCAAAAACATGTCCTGTAGTTCCTGTTGTAATTCCAGCATGTAAACTAAATGTATTATTATCGTTATCTTTACCTTTGTATTCTGAAAATATCAATGCATTTTGCTTTGCACTTTCTGTTTGTAACTTTCCTAATGTTTCTGCATTCTTATTTACTAATTGATTTTTTGCTTCGTTGCTTAAAGGACTCTCTTCTGTAGCCGCAAATAAAGTGCCAATACCTACATAGTCTGCACCTAGTTCTATCATAGATTTGATATCCTCTTTTGTTCCAACTCCACCTACTGCTATAATATCAATTCCACTATAATATTCTCTAGCATAATTTATACAAAACTCAATTCCTTTTGCATCTCCAGCTCTACCAGCACCGTGGGGACTTTTAATACCTAGTGCATCTACTTGTCTATTTCCAGCCCACCGTGCATACCTAGATATATCAGTTGGAACAGATACAACTTTTAATATTAATTTAATACCAGAGTCTTGCATTCTACTTTGATGAGATGTTACTACTGCTTCATTACTTCTATATAATTCATCAACTTGAATAAGTTCTACGTGACTAACTTTTTCTTCTATTAATAAATCGCACATAGTAGATTCTTCGTCTATTAGAAATTGTGTGTCAATGCTTATAATTAAATCTGCATTAGGACACTCTTTATAAAATTCTTTTATATTTTTTCTAAGCCAATCATAACTCAACCTACCAGGGCCTGTATAATAATTGAAAGCACTAATACTAGGTACTGCTCCGGCCTTGCTTGTTGCAATAGCTAATTTTAAATCAGATACTCGATTCATAGCCATTGCTATAATAGGATATTTAGAATTGAATAACACATTTCTCTCCGATAAATAGTACTATTACTTATTAAGGAGTTTTTGTATTATGCATCCGTATCCAAGACCAAATGAACGTATAGTTATAGTATCCGGAGGGTTTGATCCTCTGCATTCTGGACATCTAAAGTTACTTAAAGGAGCAAAAGAGTTAGGACAATATCTGCTAGTTGGTGTTAATTCGGATCAATGGCTAGGAATAAAAAAAGGAAAAAATTTTCAAAATATAAAGGAAAGACTTGATATTCTAAATTCTTTAGATATGGTTAACTCTGCTATGGAATTTGATGATAGTGATGGAACTGCATGTAAACTAATAGATCATGTAAAGAAAACTTTTCCGGATAATGAAATCATATTTGCAAATGGTGGTGACCGTACTACCAATAATGTACCGGAGTCGAACATTACTAACATTACATTTGCATGGGGTGTTGGTGGAGAAGAAAAAACTAACTCTAGCAGTGAGTTATTGTACAGATGGGGAAAACACAATCCACAAACAGAACACCGTCCTTGGGGTGCCTGGACGGTGCATAGAGATTTAAAAACAACAAAAGTTAAAGAATTAACAGTCGAGCCAGGGAAAAGTCTTTCTATGCAACGACATAAAGATAGAGCCGAGCATTGGTTTGTTGCAGAAGGTGAAGCAACAGTTTATACACTTGATATAAGTTCAGACCATGAACTAATTGGCCATTTTCCAATGCACTCCTCCTTACATATAGATCAGGGCCAATGGCATATGTTATCTAATGAAACCAATAGCTTACTTAGAATTATTGAAATACAATACGGTTCTAACTGTGCTGAACAGGATATATTTCGGTTAAATGACCAAAAATAATACTTGACCTTTGATCTAAAGTGTAGTATAGTAACACTTGTAAATACAAACCTATAAGGAGATCAAATGTTTACCCCAGAGCAAATTGCTAAACTAAAGTCCGTAATTAATGACGGCGTACAAATTAAACGTGAAGTTGAGGACCTAAATGGTGGACTCAAAGATACAGTTTCCGCGATTGCAGAAGAACTTGAAATTAAACCAGCAGTTCTAAATAAAGCAATCACTAAAGCATTCAAAGGTGACTTTGAAAGAGATCAAACTGATCTTGAGGCTGTTGAAGAAATCCTCAACGTAACTGGTAATAAAGTTCCTTAAGACTTACATAATTAATATTGTAGAAAAGAGGAAAGCTAATGCGAATTGAAGATGAAATTAAACTAGATTTTAAAGATGTTCTCTTTAAACCTAAGAGAAGTAAACTAGAATCTAGACGAGATGTCGACCTGCTCCGTACTTTTAAATTCCATAATTCTGGAAATGAATGGACAGGAGTTCCTATTGTAGCAAGCAACATGGATGGTGTTGGAACTTTTACAATGGCTAAAAAGTTGCAAGAACATAAGATGTTGACTATAATGCGAAAACATTATACACTTGATGAATGGAATCAAGCCATCGGTGACGGTGTTAAGATGAAGTACCTAAGTGTATGCACAGGAACAGCCGCAATCTGGGATCCAGACGCGGCAGACTTTGCAACAATGAATGCAGTATTAGAAGCATACCCGGATATTAAATTTATTACAGTTGATGTAGCAAATGCTTATCACGAAAACTTTGGAGACTTTATTTCACGTCTTCGTGACAGATATCCAAATAAAACTATTATTGCAGGCAATGTTATTACTGCAGAAATGGTTGAGGAGCTAATTATCAAAGGTGCCGACATTGTTAAGTGTGGTATTGGTCCAGGATCAGTATGTACTACACGACTAATGACAGGTGTTGGAATTCCTCAGCTATCAGGTATTATCGAATGTGCAGATGCGGCAAACGGTATCGGTGGTCATATTATTGCAGATGGCGGTTGTGTATACCCTGGTGATGTTTCCAAAGCATTTGGAGCAGGTGCTCATTTTACTATGCTTGGTGGTATGTTAGCAGGCCATGATGAATCTGAAGGAGAGATAATCGATGGCATGGTAAAGTTTTATGGTATGAGCTCAGACGAAGCTATGTCAATTTATGGTTCTCGTAAATCTGGTTACAGAGGAGCAGAAGGTAAAGTAGTTACTGTTCCTCATAAAGGTTCTGTTGATAATACCGTAACAGAAATATTAGGCGGAGTTAGAAGCACATGTACATACATTGGAGCAAACAGAATTAAAGATATGCCAAAGTGTGCAGTTTTCGTACGTTGCTTGAATACACATAATACAGTCTATGGAGGCTAATAAATGAGTCTAAACGAAAAAATTGATGCTAGGATGGATGCACTCCAGCATTGGATGGAAACTAACTATCATATAGACCACGAAGAGGAAGTGTATAACTTGACACTATCTATATCCAAGTTTTGGTCTATAATGAATGATGCGGATAAGGATTATCTCCAAGTCGCACAAGATGCAATTAAAAATAAAACAATGTGGAGTACATAATTTGTTCGTAGATGCTTGGCAGGATCGACAAAAAGAAATAGTTAATGTAGTAGAACGTGTTAATGGCAAGCGGGTAGTGAAAGTTTATCCTTGTCGTTATGTAATGTACTATGCAGATGCTAAAGGCAAGTTTGTAGACATTGCTGGAAACAAACTTAGTCGTATTATGGTTGGCAATGCAAAAGCATTTGATAAAGAGAAACGTATTCATGGACATGGAAGAACATGGGAAAGTGATTATAGGCCTCTACAACGTTGCTTAGAAGAAAACTACAACGGTCAAGAATCTCCCAAGTTACAAGTTGCATTCTTTGATATTGAAGTTGATTACGATAGAGAAAAAGGATTCTCTGATCCTAGTGATCCTTTTAATCCAGTTACTGCCGTAACAGTACACCTGGGTTGGTTAGATAGAACAATTACATTTGTTGTTGCTCCTAAAAAAATGTCTAAAGAACATGCAGAAAGTATTGTATCAAAATTTGATGACACAATACTATGCGAAACAGAAGATTTATTACTTGAATACTTTTTAGATATCATTGAAGATGCAGATGTACTAAGTGGTTGGAATTCAGAAGGTTATGATATTCCTTACATGGTTAATCGTGTTACTAGAGTATTAGGCAAAGATCAAACTAGACGGTTTTGTCTATGGGATAGGTTTCCTACTAAACGAGAATTTGAACGTTACGGAAAGACTCAAGAAACTTTTGATACAATTGGCCGTGTACACTTAGATTATTTAGAGTTATATAGAAAATATAACTATCACGAACAACATACTTATAGACTTGATGCTATTGGCGAATTTGAAATTGGCGAAAAGAAAATTCCATATGAAGGATCTTTAGACCAGTTATACAATAATGACTTTGAAAAGTTTATTGCATATAATAGACAAGACGTTGTACTGTTAAAGAAACTAGATGAGAAACTACAGTTTATTGACTTAACAAATCTTATTGCTCACTCTAATACTGTTACACTTAGAGCTACAATGGGAGCCGTTGCAGTTACAGACCAAGCACTAGTTAATGAAGCACATAGTAGAGGAATGATTGTTCCTGATAGGCCGAGGCGTAATAAAGAAGTAGCAAATGCCGCCGCTGGTGCTTATGTTGCAGTACCTAAGAAAGGCATGCACGAATGGATAGGTAGTATGGACTTAAACAGTTTGTATCCTAGTATTATCCGTGCATTAAATATGAGTCCAGAAACTATTGTTGGGCAAGTACGTCAAACAGAAACTGAAGACATGATTGAAAGTTTCTTATCTTCTGGTAAAGGTGTTGCTGAAGCATGGGAAGGAAAGTTTGCTTGCCCTGAATACGAACATGTAATGAATCGTGACAAAGGCATTACCTTAACAGTTGATTGGGAAAATAATCAATCAGAAGAAATGTCTGCCGCAGAAATATATGACTTAGTATTTTTTAGTGGACAGTCCTTAATGATGTCTAGCAATGGTACTATATTTTCGTATGCACAAAAAGGTATTATTCCTGGACTACTAGAACGTTGGTATGCAGAACGTAAAGAGTTACAAGCAGAACTAAGAAAAGCAGAAACAAAAGAAGATAAAGACTTTTGGGATAAAAGGCAATTAGTTAAAAAGATTAATTTGAATAGTGCATATGGTGCTTTACTTAATGCAGGTAGTAGATTTTTTGATATGCGATTAGGGCAAAGCACAACTCTTACCGGACGTTGTATTGCTAGACATATGGCAGGTGCAGTAAACGAATCGTTTACTGGTAAAAAAGATCATACAGGTGATGCAGTAATTTATGGAGATACAGATTCTGTTTACTTTAGTGCTTATCCATTATTCAAAGATGAAATTGAATCTGGCAAAGTAGAATGGACTAAAGATAAAGTTATTGAAATTTATGATACAGTAGCAGAACAAGTTAACGATACGTTTCCAGGGTTTATGAACGAGGCATTTAATTGTCCTCAAGTACTAGGTGAAGTTATTAAAGCTGGTAGAGAAGTTGTTGCGTCTCGTGGAATTTATATGACAAAGAAACGTTATGCAGTTATGATATATGACGAAGAAGGTTCTAGGAAAGATACAAATGGATCTCCTGGAAAACTTAAAGCAATGGGCTTAGATATGAAACGTGCAGATACTCCAGAGTTTATGCAAAGGTTTCTAGAAGAAATATTAGGAATGACATTGGAAGGTACTGATCCTGAGATTGTTATGCAACGTGTAAAAGCATTTAGAGAAGAATTTAAGTCTCGACCTGGTTGGGAAAAGGGTACACCTAAGAGAGTTAATAACTTAACTAAACATACAGCCGTTTATGATAAGACTGGTAAATGTCGTATTGGACATGCATTGGCGGCAATAAATTGGAATAGACTTAAGAAGGCATTTGGTGACCAACGTAGCATGGATCTTACTGATGGACAAAAAACTATTGTTTGTAAATTAAAAAACAATCCTATGCAAATTAATTCAATTGGTTATCCAATTGATGAGCTAAACATTCCTGATTGGTTTAAAGAATTACCATTCGACCACGACGCTATGGAAGAAACTATTATTGACAGTAAAATAGATAACTTGCTTGGTGTGCTTAAATGGGATTTATCCCAAACAAAAGACAGAGGATTTGTTGATGACCTTTTTGGATAACAAAGTCGTTGACATTTGCCTAAATTATATGTATACTGTAAAAACAATGGAGATTATGAATTATGCTTAAAGACATTACACTAGACGTTTCGAAGAATATTGCTTCGCTTGGTACGTTTGAAGAAATTCTGGTAGAGAAAGATGCAGGTAAAACAAAGTTTACTGCTTATCCAGAAGATAGTACAATTACTGTACTAGCAGAAGCACCTAAAGAATATGATGAACTACCTGATAAGTGTGGTATGCTTAACTTACCTTTCTTTGTTGGTTTGTCTAACTTATATAAGACTGAAGACTCTAACGTAGCAACTGGCACAAATAGTAAGGATGAAACTGATAGATTTGTTTTTACAGACAAGAGCGGAAACAACGATCATTATCGTTTAACTCCAACTAACTTAATGAAAACTAAGCCTAGGAGTTTTAAAGGTACAGAGTGGCAAGTTACATTGCAACCTGCGGCTAATAAGATTTCCGAACTTGCAACAAGAGCAGGACTTTATACTAATATTGATCCTAATCTAATTGCTACTACTGCTGATGGGAAACTTATTTTTACATTAGGTGGACAAGCAGGTGGCGGACATATTGGTAAGTTTGTTATGGCAGATACAACACAGGATCTTAAACAACCTGTTACGTTGCCTATTAATGCATTAATTTTAGCATTAAAAACAGCAAGCCAGGGTACGCCTATTCTAAGTATTTCAGAGAAGGTTGCTAAAGTAGAATTTGATAGCGGTGTTATTGCTTATGAATATCTAATTATGGCTCAAGGATAATTGACAGAAAAGAGGCACAAGCATGACAACAAATAAAACCGATCTGTGGGCTACTAATAAAGACTATGCAGTTTTTTTACCTAGTATTTCTACATTCTATTCTACAATAGTAAGTAAAGACCAAAACGAGCCGGGCAAGAGTGTTCCACCAGAACGTGTTCCAGCTGGGTTTGAATCTGGTATTGAAGGATTAAATTTCTTAAATAAAAAAGACGCATACTTCTATTATCCTTATGCACTTTACTCTGCAGGACATGCTCAGTTAGATCTAAGTAAAACTGATACTATGGAAAGTATGATCCAAAAGAGAGATCGCAAAGATACTTTTATCTTAGGTGATTCTGGTGGTTTTCAGATTGCAAAAGGTGTAATTAAATTTGACTGGGAAAACTTTATGGAACGTCCAGGCGATGAAGGTTACAAAGGAAGTGCAGATAAAACTCGAGGGCAAATTTTAAATTGGCTCGAGCATACTGCTGATTACTCTATGGTACTTGATATTCCAACTTGGGCGGCTAGGCCTCCTTTGAATGAACGTACAGGACTAAAGAGTTTTCAACAATGCCTAGACGGTACGTTGTATAACAATGCATGGTTTATGGCTAATAGAAAGAACCAAACAAAGTTTCTAAATGTATTACAAGGTAGTACAAATGAAGAAGCAGATATTTGGTATGAAAATGTAAAACACTTCCCGTTTGAAGGTTGGGCGATGGGTGGTAATAATATGCAAGATGCCCACCTATTGCTTCGTAGATTAATTCAGATGCGTGACGAAGGAATGCTTGAACCAGGTAAAGATGTTATTCATGTACTTGGAACAAGTCGATTGGAATGGGCAATCTTTTTAACGGCGGTACAAAGAGCCTTAAAGGCAACTGTCAATCCGAACTTACTCTTAACATACGACTGTGCATCTCCATTCGTTAGCACGGCATACGGCTTATCTTACACTCAACATGTACACACAAACGAACGTATGACTTATGTAATGGAAAAGGCTGTTGATAACCGAGACTTTAGCGGAAGTACTATTCCGTGGCCTTGGTCGTCAGCAGTTGGTGACCGAATTACAATGGGAGATGTCTGCTACTATAAACCAGGGCAGGCTAACAAAAATGGGAAAGTTGCTAAAACAAGCTGGGATACCTTTTCTTATAGTTTGATTATGGCACATAACGTGGATCAGCATATACAATCTGTTCAAAGAGCTAATGTATTAGCAGACATTGCTTGGCAACAAACACATCCTGATCCTAGACAATGGAGAAAGACTAGACAAAAAACTCAAGAAGGTCAAGTTGATCTTTGGGTTCCTCGTAATGTATTATACATGATGGAACTAGTTGATATGGTATTTAAAAGTGAAGAACCGTATAAACTACTTGATCAATGTATACCATTAATGACTGAGTTTTCTGGACGTAAAACTCGTAAAACTGGTGCTGATTCTGTTAACGATTTATTTGATACAGACGACGGAGAGACAACTGAAGTCATTGCAGAAGCAGGTGCGTTTGATGATCCTAATGATGCAGAACTTGAAAAACTAGTCATAGGAGTTGAATAATGAAACGAGAATATCAAGTAGGAGTAAAAGATGATGTTATGTTCTTTACTGGTATAGAGATCGAAAGGTCTCCTGCATTTGGATTAATGACATTATTTGTAGTCGGAGTACATCCTTCAGAAGATATTATAAAGATGGCAGAAGAAAAGAATTGCGAAGCCATTTACTTTGGAGCAAATCAAAGTTTTCCTAATCCTACTGCTATAACATTGGCTTCAATTAATATTTGGAAAGAATGGGAAACTATGATTAAAAATGTCTTGACAAATACTAAGATTTATTGTACACTAGATATAGACATTAAATGTTTAACTTGTTTTCAAGGAACAGAATTAAATAACTATAATAGGTTCATTCCAATGATTTCGGTGAAACTTCCGAACGTAGAAAGCCTTAACTACAATACAACAGTTAAGATAGACGATACAGATTTTGATGATACTAATCCAGGAATATGGTGTCATAGTTTGTATAGTTTAATGAACCGAAAGAATTTTACATCCTGGTGTGAATATAAAAACGATAAACCTATATAAGGAGTTGCCATGACAGACGAAACAAAAGATCGAGGACATGCTTTTCAAGCTCGTACACCAATTCCTCGAAAGCCAAAGCCTAAGTCGATAATGACTGATGAGAATTTAATTTCTGAAGAAGATGAACAGGAAACTGTACAAACTGAGGAAATTAAAGATGTTGCTGAACAAGAAGAAGTACTAGAATCTAGTAGTATTGAAAAACGTTTAGCGGCAATTGAAGAACAGATGGAAGTTACAAACAAATATTTAAGTGCAATAGATTGGAAAATTTGGTTGTATCTAAAATCTGAAAACTACATTGAATAATATTAACCCCTAACCTAAAGGACAGAAATATGTCAAAAGACATGATCTGGATCACCTTCCAATTAGAAGGTATGCATTGTTACCCTGCCGCGGCAACTGATCCTAAACTTGCTACCGGCGACGAATATGATGTGAGCTTTTTAGCAAGCCCGCATCGACACATCTTTCACTTTAAAGTACACATGGAAGTCTTCCATGATGACAGAGATGTAGAGTTTATACAGTTTAAACGATGGTGTTTAAATCTATATAAAGGCAGTATTCTTGAACTTGACTATAAGAGTTGCGAGATGATTGCAGAAGACCTATATAAACAAATCAACGAAAAATATCCAAATCGTAGTGTTTGGATTGATGTATCAGAGGATAATGAAAATGGTTGTTTCCGACAATTCGATTAATGTTCGTCCGCATGTCCGTTTTAGTGGACACAGGCGCAATAAGTCCCTTAACCTAGCTCATATTAAATATGATCTGTTAAAGATATCTGAGCTATATGATGGGTATCTAACTCCAGATTTAGGGGAACTTCCCTTAAAGCTCTATACTTCCTACTTAGACGATCTTAAAAAGGCAGAGCAAATTTACAAGTATACTATTGATGAGCCTATTATGAGGCGTCATGAAGATACTGGTAACCGTAGCTTTACATATACTTTCCATGTACAAGGTACTCCGGATCGTACTGCTAAAATTCTTAAGATTCATGTAGGCATTTATAAGAATGCTTATAGTGAAGCAGAACGTTGGGACTATAGAAGTGATGCTCCTTGGCAAATTGAAGTTGAGTGGGTATGATGAGAAAGCTATTCTATATGGGATTAGAGCCCTATGAAGGCAGGTATACACTTCAGTTACAACAATGGAGTGTAGCGGCTTTCCAAAAGAGAAACATTGATTATGTAATTGTTCCTGGAACTACCATTGACAATACAAAAGCAATTAGTGTTGGACAAGTACTTGATGCACATGGACGTTCGTACTTTGGTATGAGTCAACTTATGAATCTAGTACAGATGATGAGAAGTGGAGAATGCACTGGTGATGATGTTATCTTCTTTGAAGACATGTTTCAGCCTGGTATGGAATCATTACCTTATATCATGTGTCAGATACCAAAAGAGCAACGACCTAAGATTTTTCTACGTTGTTTAGCTCAGGCAATTGACCCAGATGATTTTGTTCATGTATGGGGTATGAGTAAATGGATGAGTTTGTATGAACAGATGTGTAACGAAATTCCTAATGTTCATATTCTAGCAACAAATGAAGAAATGGTTGCACATATGAGGATTGCAAACTGGACTGCTCCAATCTATAACATTTCTGGTTTAAGTTTTGGTAAACAAGAAGTACTTGGTCGCATTGGTGGTAACGTACAAGACTGGGAAACTAGACAAGACAGAGTTGTATTTGCGGCAAGGTTTGATCAAGAAAAGCAACCTGATTTCTTTATGGATATCATTGAAAAGGTAAAAGACTCAGGACATCCTGTAGAATTTGCAGTACTAAGTGGAGGACCTTTGCGTTCTAATAATCCTAAGTATATTGAACGTGCAAAAGATTTAGAAGAAAGAGGACTTCTTAAAATATATACTGACTTGCAAAAAAATGATTATTATCATTTGCTAAATGATAGTAAAGTTTTGTTTAATTGTGCATTGCAAGACTGGGTAAGCAATACTGTAAGTGAAGCAGACACATTAGGTTGTAATGTAGTTTATCCTGCTTACAGAAGTTTTCCTGAAACTTTTTCTAATGACTTTACTCGTTTGTATATTCCATGGAGTCAAGAAGATGCAATTAATAAAATTATGAAAGGATTAGATTCTCCTAGTCCTAACATGGGAAAGATAAGTGACTGGACTGATAGTACCATTGATCGTATGATTGATATTATGCAAGGAAGTTATAAACATAATGAATGGTCTAGGTCTGGTAATAGATACAGAGACCATGTAGCAACATCTAAATACTAAGAGGTAGTATAAATGCAACAAGAAAGAGATGAATGGATTGCTATTACTGGATGCAATGGTTACATTGGTGGTCAGACAGTTTTAGAATTTAAAAGATTAGGATATAAAATACTTGGTATTGATAGAAACCAATCAACTGGTTCCTGGTTGTCAGAACATATAGATTCTTTTATACCAGGTGATTATGTAAATGGAATGTTTTTACATCAACTAAGACAGCTTAAACCTGTTGCATTTATTCATGTTGCTGGAGAAAGTTTAGTTGGTCCTAGTGTACTTGATCCTTCTAAGTATTACATTAATAACGTAGGAGGAACATCTAAGCTTCTTTCAGCATTAAACACTATTGGTTTCAAAGGAACATTTGTATTTTCAAGTTCAGCGGCTGTTTATTCAGATACAGACCCTAAACAGAATCAAAGTATCAGAGAAACATTTGAAACCATTCCTCCTAGTCCATACGGTATGAGTAAATTAATGGCTGAGAAAGTTATTGAGGATTGTGCAAAAGCATATGGATTTAATGCAATAGCATTACGTTACTTTAATGCTTGCGGAGCGGATAAAGAAGTTAGACATGGACAAGTAAAATCTGCTACTCATTTAATTGCAAAAGTTATGAATGCTTTAATTAATAAAGAGGTGTTTACATTAAATGGTATCGACTATGACACACCAGACGGAACTTGTGTTAGAGACTATCTACATGTAGAAGATATTGCTAAAGCTCATAGAGTTGCATATGAACTTGGTAAAACTTTTAAACCTGGACAGTTTGATTACTTTAATTTAGGTACTGGTAAAGGTTACTCTATTAAAGAAATTATTAGCACTATTGAAAGACATACTAACAAAAAACTATTAGTTCACAAAGGTCCTAGGAGACCTGGAGACCCTGGGAGGTTAGTGGCTAGTTCTAAGAAAATAGAAAGTACTGCTGGTTGGAAAGCAGACAATTCGTCTCTAGATAATATTATTAGAACATCATGGGCTTGGTACAACTCTCAGAGGTTTAAGGATTATGCATAGAAAGGTAATTAACATGACATGTATTAAAACAAAACGTGGACGGAAATTAGGTGAAGAGGAAGCTAATCATAAGTTTCTACATTTAAAGATGGCTGGTAAATTTGTAGAAAACTTTTTCTTCGAGAATGAGATCCATGAAAAATGGAAAGATCACACAAGCAAAGAATTTACTATTATATTTAGTGGAAATTAACATGTTAACAATTAATGATATTGGTGGTATTGTTGCTAAGGAAGATGAACGTTATATTGTTAAAGATAACACACATCTAAACAACTTAGTACTAAGCTCTACTACACTTCATCCTCATAAAAATACAACCGGACATAACCATGTAGGACAAGAAGAAGTTTACATATTTACAAAAGGATCTGGAAAAATGCAACTTGATGATAAAACAATTTATGTTGAAGAAGGTAATATTGTATTAATTGAAGATGGAGTTTTTCATAAAGTATTCTCTGGTCCGCATGGTATGGATTTTATTTGTGTTTTTGATGGAAGGAGATCTCATTAATGTCTAGTATGCCAACTGAAGAAGAAATGCAAGAATTTCAACAAGAACTTTGGGATTTATTTACTCAACGTATAGGTCCAGATACAGATGGACACTTGTTAATGGTTGCTGGTATTATGATCGAATCAGCAATAGAGCTTTATACATGTGTGTTAACAGATGAAGAGGTTACTCGTCTCATGCATACAATTATAGAAACAATACCAGAATGTAGGGAGAAGATGGCTAAACGTCTAGGCACTCTTACGTTGCACTAATGAGAGTAGGTATTACATTTAGTACATTTGACTTACTTCATGCAGGACATGTTGGTATGTTACGAGAAGCAAAAGCAAATTGCGATTATCTTATTGTTGGTCTACAAAGCGATCCTACTATTGATAGACCGGACACAAAAAACAAACCAATACAAACAATGGTAGAACGTTATGCCCAACTAAATGCATTAAAGTTTGTTGACGAAATTGTTCCGTATCAAACGGAAGTAGATGTAGTGGATATACTAGAGTTGTTTCAGATAGATGTCAGATTCTTAGGAGACGAATACAGAGATAAGGATTTTACAGGTAGAGATGTTTGTAAAGCTAGAGACATTGAATTACATTTTAATAAAAGAGATCACCGATTTAGTACTACTGACCTAAGAAAAAGGGTGTGCGATAATGGGTGAAATAATTTTAGTAGTATATTTAAGTTTAGGTGGCGGATTTAATATGAGTATTGATCCAGAACAGATGTACGGGATAACTAAAATTGAAGACTGTAAGAAACACCTTCCAACTATAATTAAAGAATATAATGCAACAGAAGGAACTTGCTTTATAGGCAAGATGACAGAAAGGTTAGAAAAAGCATAATGTATAATACTAGGCATAAGATTGAAATTTATAGTAAGGATTTATGTCCTTATTGTGATATGGCTAAGGAGTTCTTTAAACAAAAAGAGTTAACTTTTGTAGAACATAAAATTGGTCATGCAGATAGTACATATCCAAATGGATTTACTAAACAGATGTTACTTGAAAGAGTACCAGGTGCTAGAACAGTACCCCAAATTTTTATTGATGGAAAACTTGTAGGAGGCTGGACTGATTTAATAAATCATGAAATTTATAAATCATGAATGAAATTAAATTGGATAAAAGTATTGTAGAATTATCTAAAGTTAAGAAATGGTTAAATGCACATTGTGGCAAAAGATGGAAAGCCCGTGATTATAAAGGTCAAGAAATTGATTGGCGAAGAGTACATAACCTAAGAAAGAGTTCAGATACATTTAATAACATGTCAATGACTACATATGTTTCTTTTAACAAACGAGAAGATATGTTAGAATTTATTGAAAAATGGCCATCAGAAGTCTTGATTAATTCGTAGAAAGAGTGTATAATAAATTATGTTGTTGATAAATAATACTAAGCTACACAAAGGTAGCCTAAAACAAATTAAAATTAATCCGTGTAAGGAAGGAAAATAAAATGTCTTATAATAAAACTAAAACCGATCCCGTTCTGGGACAATCAATCCACGAATATCTAGTTAAGCAAGGAGTTGAAACTCCGACTATAGATAACAATCTAAGTCGTACAGACAAGATTGAAATAATTGAAAAACACTTCATTAAAATTATGGAAGCATTAGGACTAGATCTAACAGATGATAGTTTAATGGATACACCTAAGCGAGTTGCTAAGATGTATGTAAACGAAATCTTTTGGGGTTTAGACTACGAAGCATTTCCTAAATGTACAGCCGTAGACAATAAAATGAAATATGATGAAATGGTTGTAGAACGTAATATTAATGTTCAAAGTAACTGTGAACATCATTTTGTTATTATTGATGGACTTGCTACAGTAGGTTATATTCCTAATCAAAAAGTATTAGGGTTATCTAAAATTAATCGTATTGTAGAATACTTTGCTAAACGTCCTCAGATTCAAGAACGTTTAACAGAACAAGTATTTCATGCTTTACAAGCTATCTTAGAAACTGAAAGTGTTGCGGTAGTTATTGATGCACAACATTATTGTGTTAAGTCTCGTGGTGTCGAGGATACTGGCAGTTCTACTGTTACTAGTAAACTAGGCGGTGTATTTAAATCCGACCCAGCTGTTAGAACTGAATTTATGAATATCTTTAATAAACCCAAGAACTAATGACTAAAATATTTGAAAGTCCTGATAAAGGAAAAACAGTATATTCTAGAAAATTTGGAGAACAGGATATGTCTAAACGTAAACTTGAGGTGTCATCTACTGTAACATTTGACGATACAGGTTCCAATGAAACAATTGGTACAGTACCTGTGCTCACAACAACGGAAGACATTGGCTGGAATAATAGTCATGCATTTGCTCCTGTATATAACGAAAGTAGCGAAGCTATTAACAAGATTAACAAATCGTTAGATGCTATTAATAAACGCCTTGCTATTCTAGAACCCAACTTAGAATTAAATGAAAAGTTTGAAGGACTAAAACAATTATACCAAGAGTACAAAGCAATGGAAAAACTACTATCAGGACCTACTAACAACGAAGAGGAATAAACATATGCAGAAGATGTTTCTAGACCAAGTACAAGTTGATAATGCAATACAGGATATTGTAAGTCAAATGTATAAAGACCAATGGAGACCAGACTATATAGTTGGCATTACAAGAGGTGGGTTATATCCTGCTCTTATAATGAGTCATCAATACGAATTGCTTATGCATACTTTAGATGTTAGATTACGAGACGGTACATCTACTAATGAAAGCAACTGTTGGATGGCTGAGGATGCATTTGGTTATATACCTGAATCAGCACAACCTATCTTCAAGTCAAGGTGGGATCCTAGTAGAAGAAAGAAGATTCTTATTGTAGATGATATCAATGATACTGGTGCAACATTTGAATGGATTAAAGCTGACTGGAGAGCTGGCTGTATGCCTCAAGAACATGATTGTTGGAATGCTATATTCGGTAATAATGGTAATGTAAGGTTTGCTTCGATAGTAAACAATTTGAGTAGTGATATCAATATTAACTATACTTCAATTGAAATTAATAAAGCAGAGAAAGACCATTGGATTGTCTTTCCATGGGAGACAAAATAAGTGCCACATTACGTTGTTGACGCATGTATTAAATGCAAGTATACAGATTGTGTAGAAGTATGCCCTGTAGATTGTTTCTACGAAGGTCCAAATATGTTAGTAATCAACCCTGATGAATGTATTGATTGCGGAGTGTGTATTCCGGAATGTCCGGTTGATGCAATTATTGACGATTATCAAATGAAGGATTATCCTGACAAAGATTGGATTAAGATTAACCATGAGATGTCAGAGCAATGGCCTAACATTACAGATCAAAAAGATCCTTTGCCTGAGGCAGAAGAATTTAAAGACACAAAAGATAAAAAGAGTTTAATGGAGAAATGATTGGCTATTAACTATAACGAGTTAAGAGATTTAATAGATTTAAGTAAATGTCCTCACCTCATTGAAAAATACAAAGGTGTTGTTTCTTTGCCTCTTGACTTAGAACCATTTGTGTTTGATAACGAAACTGCTTTTTGGGATCTATGGACAAATGAGAATCATGTTGTTTGGAGAAATCATATTGATAGAGGATCTAGTAATTTAACTAGCCCAGAACTATCACATACACAATGGCATGGGTTAGCACTACATGAGGACATGGAACTGTACGAACATGGATCTTGGGGTACTAAAATTACCGAAGAGGCTAGAAAAATAAGTCCTATTATGGTACAAAGAATGTTCGACGAACTGCCATTTGTTAGAATAAGAAGTATTAGGCTTTGGTCTGCACATAAACAAATACCAGCACACTATGATGGTAACATGCCAGACAGTTTAGATGGTAAAATGTTCTTTCCTACAGAAATTCGTATTATGTTACAAGATGATAATCCAAAACCTACATTCTGGCTTACTTCTGCTAAAGAGCATAAACCTAATACCGAAGTACCAGCAGATCAAAAGCATTATGTTGTACTACCAGAAGGTACCAATACATTTGCATGGAATAATGAAGATTACTTGCATGGTGCAGATTTTGATGGATCAAACCGTAAAGTATTGGCAGTAATCAAAGGTTGGGTAGACTTAACAAAATTAGAAACCTTACTTGATAAAAGTATTGCAAAGTACCCAGACTTTGTAGTTAAGATTTAGGTTGACTTTACAGTTTAAATCTAGTATAATACGTTATAACAAGGAGAGCATATGAAATACTATTATAGTGAGATATTTCACAGTATACAAGGTGAAGGACATTATACTGGTGTTCCTACTGCTTGGATACGTTTCTTTTTATGTAACTTACAATGCAATGGATTTGGTCAGATAGATCCTACAAACCCTAGCACATATGAGTTGCCTTTTGAGGACTTTGATGTATCTAGTGTAGACAGAGTTGAAGACTTACCTGTATGGGACAAAGGTTGCGACAGTAGTTATACTTGGGCAAAGAAGTTTAAAAGCCTAATGGGACATGAAGAGCCTGATGTATTAGCAAATAAAATTATTGATATTATTAGAACAGATAGTAATCCAGAAGGACGATTCCTACATCCAGTTTCTCAATATAGACAACATTTATGTATTACAGGTGGTGAACCACTTATGATTACTGGACAACGTGCAGTTATTGGAATATACAATGAACTGCATAGACAAAGTAACTTACCAGGTAGTATGACATTTGAAACTAATGGTACACAGAAACTAAGTGACGATTTTAAGAATTGGGTAGAGTCAATTGATACTGAAATATTTTTTAGTGTCAGTCCAAAACTATGGACAGTAGCAGGTGAGAAGCCCGAGAAGGCTATTAAGCCAGACAATGTAGCAGAGTATTATAATTTATCTAAAGCAGGTCAATTAAAGTTTGTAGTAGGTAATAAGGAGGAACATTGGCAAGAAATGGAAAGTGTAATTGCACAATTTAGAAAAGCAGGAGTAAAATGGCCAGTTTGGGTTATGCCTGTTGGTGCAAGAGAAGAAGAACAAACTGCAACGGCAGGTGCTATTGCAGAAAGAGCATTCAAACGAGGATATAATGTGGCGGCAAGAGTGCATGTTTACTTGTTTGGAAATGCTATAGGAACATAAATAACGTTGCTTACAGAAGGCAGTTTTACACAAAATAGAAAAGGATTTCTAACTATGAATACAATTAAGGTTATTCCAGTGCTTTTTTCTACATTAGCAGTACTAGGTGCATGTTCACCTGGTCACATAGCGGCCAATAAAAACGGCAAAGCAGAATATGTTTGGGTTGGATGTCAAAAGGTTGTAAAGAATCCTAGTCCGTCAGGAGCATATGCTATTAGCCCTGACCCACTTCAGGATTTGGCTATTGGTGACAACTTTTACTTTAAACAAGTCGGTAATGACGGAACTGTTGGTCCAGTCGAAACTGGAGAACCTTGCAAACACTAAATTTTCTGATAATCCAAGGAGATAGAGAAATGCAAGTTAAAGGTAAACTAGACGAACTAATGGAAGACAATGACTGGGCTCTTATATTTGGAGAGGACGGTCGTGTAAAAGGAATTTTTATTCCGCAAGGTAAACAAGAATCAGACGTGCCACAAGAAATGGAAAACTTACTCCGTGTAATGGGCATAAATTTATATGAGGACGGAGCATCCGTCCATTAATTAGGAATAGCTAAACCCCTTTGGGGTTTGGCGTTTCTTACTTAGGAGTGTTAATGTCGAGACATTTTATTGAAACTAATCCATGTGAAGGTATATGTGTAGCAGGGTACGGTCCAGAAGGTCAATATTGTATTGGCTGTTATCGTACTGATGAAGAACGTATAAATTGGAGAAATTACTCTGATGAAGAACGAAACGACATTATAGCACAAATTGTAATACGAGAGGAACAAAATGATGCTTGATTGGCTTAAAAAGAAACTCAGTAAAGAAGTAAAGCATGATCCAACAATGGCTGAGAAAATGCAAAATAGCAAAGAACCTTGGGTTAATGTTATTACTTGTGATGTTAATAAGGATAATCCAAAAGAAGGATACTTTGAATTAGAATGGAATCCTGCATTTGTTAAGCATTTAATTAAAGCAAATTACTATGGGCCTACACCTGAAGCAGTAGTTGATCAATGGTTTACAGAACTATGTACAAACGTTAGTTTAGATGGACAAGCACAACAAAGTGCTATTGCTGATGGTAACCGAGTTCGAACTAACGAGAAAACGTTAAATCAGGCATGAACTGGTTATTAGTATTAGTTGCAATAAATCTGTATCCAGATGGTTCGGCAGAACATTATATATTGACAAGTCCAACATTTAATAGTTTAGAACAATGCCAGCAAGAAGCAATAGTAAATCGTGAAAAAGTAGAGCAGTTAGCAATGGACTATCTTGGCGGCCCTGCTAAAATCTATTGTTTTGATCAAGATAATCTTAAAGAATACATAGATCAAAATGCAGTAGGCAAACCTACTACCCCGTCAAAGAAGCATCCAATTTAATGTCTAAGAAAAAGAAAACACATGAATTGTCTGCATATGATAAACTTTGGTTAAAAGCAATGAATAGTTGTTTAGATCATGAAGGTAAAGTAATTCCATATTTTTGGTTGACAAATAAAAAATAGTGTGCTATATTATAAAAACAATAAAACTTTAGGAGAAGTTTATGTCATTTCTATTAGTTGACGCCGCTAACTTGTTTTTCCGTGCTAGGCATGTAATACGCCATGGTACATCAGAAGAACGTGTTGCAATGAGTTATCACATTATATTTGCTAGTATCTTAAAGCAATGGCGTGAGCAAAAAGCTACTCATGTTGTATGTTGCTTTGAAGGACGTAGTTGGCGTAAGAATGTATATCCTCCTTATAAGGCACAAAGATCAGATGCTCGTGCAAAACTTACAGTTAAAGAGCAAGAAGAAGAAAAAATCTTTTGGGAAAGTTTTGACGTATTTAAAGAGTACCTAACTAAACGTACTAATGTAACAGTACTACAGAATCCTGGTGTTGAAGCAGATGATTTAATTGCACGTTGGATTGATTTACACCCTAACGATAGACATGTAATTGTATCTAGTGACAAAGACTTTGAACAATTGATTGCTTCTAATGTTGATTTGTACAATGGTATAACTGGTATTAAGACTACTATTGATGGCTACTTTGATGATAAAGGCAAACCTGTTAAGGACAAGAAAACAAAAGAAGTAAAAGCGGCTCCTAATCCAGACTTTATGTTATTTGAAAAATGTATGAGAGGCGATGTGTCTGATAATATTTTTAGTGCATATCCTGGTGTTCGTACTAAAGGTACTAAGAATAAAGTAGGTCTACAAGAGGCATTTGCAGACAGAGATAACAAAGGGTTTATGTGGAATAATCTAATGCTACAACGTTGGACTGATCACGAAGGCGTAGAACATTTAGTTAGAGATGATTATGAACGTAATGTTAGCATTATAGATCTACATGCACAACCTGAAGATATTATTAAAGAACTAGATGCTACTATTGGAGAAGCAGTACAAGTACCTAAGAAAACAGGAGTTGGTATACATTTTATGAAGTTCTGTGGTAAACACGATATGCAAAAGGCTGTAGATCAAGCTCAACATCATTCTGAATGGTTAAGTTCCGTATATGGGTAGGTTAAAAGTATACTTAACGGTATTTTGATGATAAATACAGTTGAAGGAATAAATTTATGAGCAGACCTAAACCTACAGTAATATTAACACATACAGATCAAACAACATATAAGTCGGAAGAGGTACTTAGTGCCGATGCAATATATGCTGTTTTTCACAAAGACAAGCCTATTAATCTTCGTACTTTGAACTCGCTTGTATCTTATCCTGGACCTAAATATAAGAAAGTATCCTTTTCTAATCCAGGACATGCATTTAACTTGTCAGATCGATTAAACAAATTATTTAGAACAAACGATTTTTCTGTTGTTGAATTAAAAAACGGCAGGAAGATTGTTGAGCATGGATCTAGCAAATAAACTAGTTAAACATTACATAGACAAAAAGCCGAGACAAGGTATGTGGGAAACCACAGAAGTTACTCCTTATAGTATGTTTAAAAACTATACTGAAGGTAAGGAGAAAGGTCTAAGACTTACTAGCTTTGGCTGGAATCTTATGCGGAAAGATTGGACTCATTACTCTCATCAATTACCAACTGGATTCCGTTTAAATGCTGGACACTTAATAGGATTGCAAAATCATTGCGATTGGCCTTACTATATAGGTGCAGGGTATTTGAGGCTGTTCGGAGAAGCAGATAACATAGAAGTACGACTTGTAAACAACGATATTATGCTATGGCTTAATAGTTTAAGCACGTTAGGCCAAGGTAAATTTTAGAATATAAATATAAACATGAAAGACGTATTATTTAAAATCTTACCCGACTTACCTCACCCACCAAATTGGATGGTCGACAATATTGATTTAAGATATCGACCTAAAATGGAAAAATTTAAAACAGAAGATCAAGAGTTCCTAAGAATAGACACATTAGACCAATGGAAAGACCAAGAGTATAACTGGATAAAGCCAATGTCCTCTAACGGAAATCTTCGTTATCGTTTTAATCAAAAAGACGAAGATTGGGTTACAGAAAACATTACAACTAAATTTGAAGCTAATAACTCTGGTGTTATGTTCTTTGATACACCTCAATTACCTCACACAGATACAACTAGGCAATATGTACTATTATATAATATAGAAACAGGAGGCCCAGATGCTACCTTGAGCTTTTGGCGTGAAAAAGGTAAGGATGTTAATAGAGAACGTAATCTTGCAGTAGATAGAGGAGAACACTTAGAACTAATAAAGCAAATTCACGGCCCGGAAAATTGCTGGTATCTGTTTAATACTCAGGTATTACATAGTGTTGAAGGCATGGAAGGTAGAAGAACTAACCTTCAAATTAGTTTTAATGAAGAACCAGATTTCAGGTAAATACATACATGAAAGACTGGAACCCCTATATTAAGGCCGGTTGGGAATTGGTTACAGAAGCAACTTCGGTTACTCCTATATACCTAGATCCAGAAATTGAACATTTCCTAGTTTTCACAATCGCAAGAACAATCGAACGTAATGACATAGGTAGCGAATCTGTTGCTATTAAAATACTAGAAGCACGTTCTATTCCTAGAGGTAGATCCAGACAACCAATTCTCCGAGCTATTGGTGAAGAATGTTTGTTTATAGATGCATGGGATATTAAAAAACGTAAATGGCCTAGTATGACATACTATAGTCAAATGGGTCAAATTGCTTTTATGCAGTCTTCTTTGTCTACTAGACCAAACAACGAACTATTAGAAAAGGCTAGTAATAGTTTTACTATGCTTTCTAAGGTACTTAAATCAGTTCGTGACCTAGCAAAATTCTAGTCCAAGATTCGGTAACTTCTCCCATATACAGTAAATATAGGTGTTACGGTAGAGCCGTAACTAAATATTTTTAGGAGATTAAAATGATTGACCCAAGAATAGAAATATATGACATGATTTGGGATATTAGCAACAAGTTAAATGAGCTAACAATGAAGTTGTCAGAAATACCACATGAAATCGAAGAGTACGAAATGAACTTCCACGGACCATGTGAGGGTGATTATATGCACCCAGACACACCAACACACGCCAAGCCAGACGGTTTTGGTGAAGATGCTTATTGGGACGCCCCAATGCAAGTTTGGATGGAACCATCACAATGGGAGTGGGACGAGCATGATATGTTCGGAAATGCCGCTACAGACTATTGCTATGATAGCGATACTGAAGAATGGGCATACTCCGATGAGCCAGATTGGTCTAATGAGTACACATGGGAAATGGATTACGGTATGGAGTACGATAGTATCTCCGGTGATGACATGCCTCCTATGGAAGAAGGAATGGATGGTCCAATGGATGCAAACATTGAAGCACCAAAAGAAGAAAACAAAGAAACGTAGTAACGAGTCCGCTTTTATAAGGGGGCTTTTTTTATATCTCCTAGTTTTGGCGAGTAAATAAACCTGTATACATTATAGTATACAGGTTTTTTCTTGGCTAAGTTACTGTAATCATTGCAAGACCAAAAAAAGTTTAAAAAAGAACCAGAAAAAGGTTGACCTTTTAGGACCTATGTGTTATATTATATACATAATGCAGTTGCGAATGGCGTAATTGGTTATTAAATTAAAGGAGATTAAAGTGTCAGATATCGTTACTAATGAAGTTCTCGAAGCGGCAATTGAAGAAGTTGCCAAAGGTGAAACATTTAAATTTGTTGGTTTTGCTACCAGTAAAAAGGGTCGAGGTAAACTTCGTTTCTCAAATGACAAGAGGCGTACACGAACTTTGGTCCGTAATGGTTTTACTGACGTTAAGTTTATTGAACTTCCTTATGCAATGAACAAAGAAGAAATTCTTGCTAGTTCATTTGTTGATATGGTTACCCCTGTAGTTGTAATTGAAAATATTTCAGAAAATATGCAAAAAGAGGTTGACCTTTCTGCATAAGGTGTGTATAGTAGTAACATAATTAAAATTAACCCATATAAGGAGCCACATAATGGGACAAGCAGAAACTAAAGTAAATGAGCCAAACACTCTAAAAATTAGCGAGTGTAAGCCAATTATCCGTAAAGCAGTTAACAAGAAACGTCCTGTGTTTATTTGGGGACCTCCAGGTTCTGGTAAATCGGATATGGTTGATCAAGTTGCAAATGAATTTGATAACAGTCTTGTTATTGATATGAGAATGGCACTTATGGACCCTACAGATATTAAAGGTGTTCCATATTACTCCGCTAACGATAATACTATGAAATGGGCACCTCCAGCAGAATTGCCTAATGCAGAAACTGCTAAAGAATATGAAATTATTTTTCTTTTCTTAGACGAGCTTAATAGTGCTCCTCCAGCAGTACAAGCCGCGGCTTATCAATTGGTGCTTAATCGTAAAGTTGGATCTTATCACTTGCCAGATAATGTTGTAATTATTGCCGCAGGTAATAGACTTGGTGATAAAGGTGTTACTTATAGGATGCCTAGTCCATTAGCAAATAGATTCTTGCATATTGAGTTGAGAGTCGACTTTGATGATTGGGAGATGTGGGCAATAGAAAATGCTATCCATCCTCAGGTTGTTGGTTACTTGAAACAGTTTAAAGGTGACCTTTTTAACTTTGATCCTACAATGCACGACAGAGCTTTTGCTACTCCTCGTACCTGGGCTTTTGTATCTGATATGATTGACGACGATATGTCAGAAAGTGCTAATACTGATATGGTGTCAGGTCTTGTAAGCGAAGGCATTGCAATTAAATTTATGTCTCACCGTAAGCATGCCGCAGATCTTCCAGATCCAGCAGATGTGCTAAGTGGTAAGGTTACTAAGTTTGATTCTAAAGAAGTATCGGCTACATATGCATTGGTTGTTTCATTGTGTTACGAACTTAGAACAAAGTATCAAGATGCTAAACGTTCTGGTAAAAACGAGGACTTTAATAAATCCGCTGATAATTGGTTAGGTTTTTGTATGGAAAACTTTGAACCCGAAATGGTTATCATGGGTGCTCATACTGTTCTTAAAAATTATAAGGTGATTTTTGATCGTAAGAAAATGACAAACTTCCCGGAATTCTTTAAACGTTATGCAAACTTGCTAACAGATGACTAAAAGAATTCGAGACTGGGCTATAAGCGATAAGTTATATGGCCCAGATGCTCGAACAATATGGCAGGACCAGCCTCCACAATCTTCGGAAGTTAGCGAGTGGCTCCGCGAACAACGAATTGGCTGGTCCTGCCGCTCTACTGAGCTAATACCCAGATGGCGGTTAAAGCAGTGGTGCAAAGATAACAATTTAAAACAATTAGACTATGATTATACTAAACATGAAATTTGGTTTAGGAAAGATGAGGATGCTATGCTATGGGATCTATCTAAACCAGATCAAATACAGACACAACCGGACAACCTTTTAAAAATGATTTAGATGGTGTTAAATGAAACAGTCATACGTTATAATTACTAGCCTAAAAGAAGGTGTACACCTTAAGTCTAGTGAAGATAAAAATAAAGAATTAAAATCTCTAGGATTTGATGTAGAGGTTGATATGCGGATAGGCTTGAAGTATACCCTAGAATGTAAACCAGACGAAGTTGAAACAATAGCCAAATCATTAATAAGTCCAACAATGGAAGACTACCTTATAATAAAAGGTTGACCTTTGGTCCTATTTGTCGTATAGTGTATACATAATAAAAATAATAATACGGAGAGCCACATGTTTAAGAAAATAGTAATATTATTAGCAGTTTTGTTTGCAGTTATGATAACAATAACTATTGCAGAAGCAAAGCCTAACTTTGAAAAAGAGTCTAATAAAGAACAAGCAATCAAGTCTATGCAAAAAGGCGGAATGATTGTATTTGTAAGACACACATATGCTCCTAAAGTAGAAGGTAATATGACTAAAGGTTACGATGGTAAAAAGCCATGCGAACAACAAAGAAATTTACTTTCAGAAGGCAAAAAGCAGGCAGAAGATCTTGGTAATTTTATAAGAGAAAACAACATTGGAATTGAAAAAGCATATGCAAGTCCTATTTGTAGATGTTGGGAAACTGCTGAAATTGCAGGAATAGAGTTTGAGAAGAATAACCTGTTCCAGGCAATGAATTGGAAGAAAGATCAAAAAGTAAAACAGATGAGAGATATAATTAAATCCTGGAACGGTAAAGGAAACTTGTTTGTTTTTACACATTTCAAAGTAATGGAATCTGTGTTTTCAGGCTTTAAGGCAGACAATGGACAGATGCTTGTAGTAAATAACAACTTAAAGCAAGTTGGAGTAATTAATATTCCATACAATTTTAACAACATAAAGTAAAAAACAGGTTGACCTTAGGGCCAACATATGCTATATTATAAGAACAATAAGGAAATGGAGCCACACATGACCCAAGATATCGCAGAAAAAGCAAAAGAAAAATTAATCAAAGCAAGAATTACTATGCTTCTAAAGTATCCTTTCTGGGGTCCTTTGAGTGCTAGACTAGTACTAGAAGAAGCACCTTGGTGTCAAACTATTGCTACTGATGGTCGTAAGTTTTATTATAACTCAGAGTTTGTATTAAAACTAGATGATCAAGAATGTGTATTTGGGTTTGCACATGAAGTTGGGCATATCATTTACGAACATATGACAAGACGTGGTAATAGAGATCCAGGACTATGGAATATGGCTGGTGACTATATTATCAATAATATGCTTGTTCGAGAAAATGTAGGTCGTACAATTACTACTGTTCCTATACTAGTTGACCGTCAATATGAAAATCATACTGCTGATGAAGTATATGATAAACTGTTTGATAATAATGCTGAAGTGCAACAAACACTTGACGATCATTTAGACCTAGATGGTGAGGGTGATGAGCAACAAGGACAAGGTGGTAACAGTAGTGCCGGAAAGCCTAAGTTTAAAAAACTTTCTTCAGAAGAAAAGAAAGCTCTAAGAAACGAGTGGAAAGAAGCAGTAATTGATGCAGTTAATAAGGCAGGTGCTAGTAATGTACCTGGCGAAGTTAAACGTCTTGTTAAACAGATTACTGAGCCAGTATTAGATCTCCGTGAGCTTTTTCAAATTCAGTTTAGTAGTTCGTTAAAGTCTGATTACACTTGGATGCGACCTAACAGAAAAGGTTGGCATACTGGTGCAGTACTTCCGGGTAATCTTCCAGGAGAACAGTTAGATGTTGTTATTGCACTCGATGCCTCAGGTAGTATTTGGGATAGCACACTATCAGACTTCTTAGGTATTGTACAAGGATCATTGGATCAGTTTGATGCTTATAATGTTAAAGTTATTACGTTTGATACCAGTGTGTACAACGAAGATAATTTTACACAAGATGATGGACGTGATATGTCCGAGTATGCAATACAAGGTGGTGGCGGAACAGACTTTGACTGTATCTGGGAGTGGCTTAAATATAATGACGTTACACCGCATCAATTAGTAGTACTTACTGATGGTTACCCTTGGGGATCTTGGGGAGATGAAAATTACTGTGATACATTATTTGTAATTCACGGTAATGAGGAAATTAAAGCACCATTTGGTATTACTGCTAATTATATGCCAAAGAAATAATAACAGGAGAGGATTTAATGGATCAGTTAACAGTTTGGATGGCACTCGGCTTTCTATTTGCAGGCTATTCAGTTATAGCAAACGATTCAGTACAAACACTAGGTACTTGGATAGCAAGTAACAATCAAAGATTTAAATGGACAACAATGTGGGCCGCCGCTTCGGCGGTTTTACTATGGTGTCTTTGGTATGGCTGGTATACTAATGGAGGAGATATTAGTTACGGTAGACTTACAAAGATACCATTCCAAGAAATAAAATGGTATCATGCAGGTGCACCATTAGTATTATTATTGTTAACAAGGATAGGTGTACCAGTTAGTACATCTTTTTTAGTTTTAAGTGCCTTTGCAAGTACATTTGTATTAGAGAAAATGCTTGTAAAGTCAATTATGGGATATGCAGTAGCAGGAGTATTTGCTTATTGTTTATGGATACTAATTGCACGTTGGCTAGATGAGAAGAATGATCCTGTAAAGGAAGAACGTAAAAAGTATTGGCGAGCAGGACAATGGGTAACTACAGGCTTTTTATGGTTCACATGGTTAAGTCATGATGTTGCCAACATAGCAGTATTCTTACCAAGACAAGTTCCTTGGGATATGATGATAGGTGTAAGTTTAGTATTTGTACTAGGCTTAGGATTTATGTTTCGTGAAGGCGGAGGTAGGATACAACAAATTGTATTGGAAAAGCAACATACTAGATATGTAAGAAGTGCATGTATAATTGATGGTGCATATTTCCTTTGTTTGTACTTCTTTAAAGAACTAAACAACATACCAATGTCAACTACATGGGTATTCGTTGGACTACTATGTGGTAGAGAACTAGCAATCAGTACAATGAGTAACGGATCATACAGATTAAAGAATGTGTTTCCTATTGTAGGGAAAGACTTTATGAAAATGATGATAGGATTAGGTGCAAGTTTAGGTATTGTATTAACAATACATTACATATTAGTACCAAACGGATTCTAATACGGTTACACACCCTATTCAAAATGGCTATAAGTATCAGTGAGCAAATAGAACTTGTTCACTGATTTAATTTTATGGAGAATATTAAAATGGCTGAAGAAACAAATCAAGCACCCGCTTCAACAGATGAAGCACCTGCTTTACCTAAAACTGGTCTTAACTTAGAAGATCTAAAAGTGGTGTGTGGTGCGATTGAGATTGGTGCTAATAGAGGCGCTTATCGTCCAAACGAATTTAGGGTAATTGGAGAAGTATGGGAAAGAGTTACCGGCTTTATTAAAGCAACAGAACCAAAAGTTGCTGAAGCAGTAGAAAAAGCACAAGAAGGTGAAGTGAATGTTGAACCTGTTAATGCTGAGCCTGTTGCGGAAGTTACCGAAGATAACACAGGAAGCTAGGAGTATATTATGGCTAGATTTATTAAACACGTTGGGCAAGATGGAAAAGGTGCTCCAGTAGTAGTTGTATTCCGTGAGGTTCCAAATGATTCTGAAAACTGTTTGATTGTTAGAACAACAGACTTACCAGAATTACATCAAGCAGATCTTATTAAAGCAGTTGAAAGTGTTTCTGGACAAGATGCTAATGACATTGGCGACTTTTTACATAGACAAAAGTTTAACGATGGCACAGACATGTTATCAACAATTCATGCTAAAGGATGGTTAACTAAAGTTCCTACTAAGCATATTGTTATGGTACCATCACCGGGTAATAAAATTAACTTAGAAGATTTAAACAAAGAACTAAAATTAATTAATCGTCCAAAACCAGGTATCCCAGGCAAAGGTGGAGTAGCTACACGTTCAGGCGATATTGCAAATGATGCGAGCTCTGGAGGATCTCCAGGAGTGTTAGATGATAACGCTATTGCCGCTAAACTTAGAAGTCAAGCAACAACTTTTGAAGCAGAAGCTAAACGTTTAAGAGCAGAAGCAGAAGAGTTAATTCCGTCTACTAGTACACCATCTTTATCTACAGTTGATATTGTCAACGAGGTTGCAGAAGCTAGTGCAACACCAAAGAGACGAGGCAGGCCAAAGAAGGCTTCAGTAGAGGCCTAATTTAATTAGATCGATAAAGAAGAATATAGATGAGTATTCGTAAGAAAGATCGTAGCTTTGAAGAAATGTTACGAGAGATACAGGTAGATAATGTGCCTGTTGAATATATAGATTACATTCGTGTTTATCTAGATGATGGATCTCAAATTGTCTTCAGGCAAAACGAATTAACTGGAATCAAAGATAGCAGTGATATCTTAGAAATTAAACAGTTACAGGAATGTTTGGACCGTATTGTTGACTTTGAAGTTATGATGAATTCAGACTTAGTTAAAACTAAAGTAACTAGATTCGTAGGAGCTTTATTAGCCACACATTTTTCGGAGAAGTAGTATATGGATTTTGTTTTTATTAATCCAAGTGAAATTGCAACTAGATTCTTTCAAGTGTTTGAAAGATCACTTACTATTGGCGTAAAGCTAACAGACGAGTTTATTCCCCAATATGATCCTGCCGAAGTTGGTCAGCTACCATTACTTGACTTTGGATTTCAAGGTTCATTTGATACAATAGCATGGGATAAGCCAGGTGTTGCATTACAGAAGATGCACAAGTTTAAAGAATTTGATTTAAATGAATATCAAGATAATGAAGTCCCAGATGGTGTTATCTTAATTGATATGATCTGCCATCAAAGAGTATATGCTGTAACTAGTCAATGGTTAAGAGAAGATAGTAGATGGATTATGCAACGTAATGCCGATATCAACAATGATAAACATGGTTATAAGGCTTTGGCTATCGAAGAGATAGAAAAAAGAAGATTATACGGAACAATACAAACTTACATTTATCCAGATAAATCAGTTAAATTTAAACTACACCCAATTGATATGGCATATATCACAAGTAAAGAAATAGTTAATAGACATTGGATTACTATCTACCCATCCTTAGTTGCTAATAGAAATAGACCCGAAGTTACTAATTATTTGTTTAATGCTTGGATAGATAAAACATCTATTTAGAGTATGCCCTGTAACTACCAAATAATAAATCCCAAATAGGAACAAATAATCCATAGTTTCTATAAGGCTCTGCATGATGTACTAAATGCCATTTTCCAGATGTAATTGCTGGATACCAACTAAATTTAGGATTGTGTTCAATTACTTCTTGTAAGAAAGCGGCCCAAAAATAGTATGCAATACTAACCCACCATTCTCCGGTTATATAACTAAAGATTAAAGTAGGAACAACTTCTGTAATCCAAAGATCTAAAGTTGATAACCAGGTATCGTTAAACAGAAAACAATTATTCCAATGCCATTGTGTTCCGCCAGCGGTGTTAATATATTTGTGATGATCGTTATGAGCTTTAAAAGACACAGGAAACCATCTACGTCCGTGAACGTGAATGACCCTATGTATAATATAAAGTAATAAGGTCCATAACAAAAATGTGAGTATCATGTGTATCATTACTGCTATTTATTTGGTTAATTGGTTTTAGTTAATCCGATAAGTAGTAGTATGGAAAAACTTTTTCAAAAAATTGACGATATTCCTAATATTGAGGACTTAGTGTTTAGAATTAATAAGTCTTTGTATGCACATAAAATTAATAAAACAGTAACAATTCAATCACCCGAATATAACTTTTATGAAATGATAGATGAATTTATAAAGGCAAATCCGCATCCAGTTTGGAATGGTTTAAGTTTGAAGTCTGGGTTAATTTTTGTGTTAGGTAAAGATAAGGCACAAGGCCTACATATTGATGGTTTTAGAGCAGACAGATCAGGTGCATCAAATTATGCATTAAATATTCCAATTCGTAATACTGGTATTGGTAGTATGGATTGGTACGGAGAAGCTCCGTACAGATTAGAGGTTCAACAAATAGCAGATGCAACTGTAATGGGAAGAAAAACAAACTCTAACAAATATTTAAAACTTGAATGGGACGGAGAGCCAAAACTAATTGCGTCTGTAACTATTAAGGATCCTCACTTAGTTAGGATTGATGTTCCACATCAAGCAATTAACTTATGCAAGGAAAAACCTAGAGTAATGCTTTCCATTCGATTTACGCCAGATTTAAAATGGTTATAATATAGTATAGAAGGAGTTATCATGACTATATCTTTAAAATTATCAGATGCGGCAGAAGAAATACCTGTCGCTAACTCTTTGCATAGAAGAGCCCCTTTTATGAAAAGCACGTTACAACCTCGAGAACCTTATCCTAGTTTAATTAAACTAGAATTAACAGAAACAGATACAGACTTATTAATCAAAGATACTTTAGAGGCTTTAGATAATGTAGGTATGTTTGGGTATAGACTAAGAGGTAAAAGACCAGATGGATCATTAAAAAGTGATACTGGTTATTTAGGAATGGGCTTAACATATAATCCTTTGCATATTGACGGAATTGAAACAGACCCACATGAACAAGTGCAAGGAAATCACTTTAAGCATATTAAGCAGGAGTTTGGTGCAAAGTCTGGAGATGGTCGTGTTAGTCCTTATAGTAGAATGGATCAATCAGAGGCTAGAAAAATTGCAGTAAGAAAAAATACACATTATGATACTTATAGCATGGCTTTTCGTACAGAAGGTAGTAAGCATGGATACTTAGGAACATTCTTAGATAGTTTAAAAAGAAGTATGGTTAGATCTAGTCTTCGTGTAATTTCTTCTCATGGTTCTACACAAGCAATGGGTCAAAAGGGAGCAGAACGTGCAACACAAAGACCAGGTGTTGCGTGGCACACAGACGAAATGATGTTTAACAATTTAAGAATTAATATTGCTATTAAAACATCTAAAGAGTTTGTACTAGAGCAACAAACAAACGTAGGAAAACTAATTCACTTAGAAGCACCGTATGCATATAGTTGGGACACAGGTATTCCTCATCGTGCTTATTGTTCAGAGAAACCAGAAGAGCCTTTTTTCCGTACACATATTATGTTAGGTGTTGCTCCGTGGTTTGACTTCAATGAAGAAACCCAAACTTGGACGCAAAACGAATTCTACGAGAAAAAACATCCATGGGATATGTTATGTGATGGAGATATTATCCCAGGTGCAAAATTGGTTAGACAAGATTAAATTATTATCTTAAGTAAAGTAACAACGGAGTACATTCATGGAACAACATTGGGTTGCTTTAGCCACTACTGCTGAAAACAGTATACTGGCTTGGTGTTCAGATTTAAATACATTAGAACAGGCTTGCTCTGGAGAATTTCGTGCCATATGTAGAGTGTATGGTGTAACTGGAGAAGAACTTGCATTACTTCATTCTAATAAACTTAATTATAAATTACAATATATTGATGCTAGAACTACTAAATTTGTTGACGAAGAAGATCGAGACAATGATACTGAAATACTGAGCAAAAAACTTCTTGCTAGAGTAATGTTAACAAAAGAGCTTCATCAAAGATTAGAGCATGGATATAAACGTTTCCAAAGTCTTGTTCCTTGGCAAGAAACGGCATATCTAATAAAAGAAGAACAAGCAAGACGTGTTATTAAAGGAGATACATCTGATATAGGTTTTATACAAGATGAAGCAGAATTTAGAAAACTTCCTTTAGAAACTATTGCTAATTTAGTTATAGCAAAAGCAGATAATTTAAAATTCCAAATAATGAAGTTAGAAAGAATTCGAATTAAAACACAAATGGCAATTAATACTATAAAAACTAAGGAGGATGTTCAGGATATTCAAGCAACGTTAGCCGAAGAATCATTTGTGAGCATGTTAATGTAATGAAAAATTTATTATACTATATTCCGCATAGAATACTTAACTCTGGTAAAGGAGCTAATATTAGCAATATACAACGAGACTTTTTAGGTATGTTTAATCCTTGGATTAGTTTAAGTGACAGGACTGGTACACTTGACTTAGGAGTAGATGTTTTTAACAATAGTCCAATACCAGAAAAAAGAACTCCAGAAAGTTTTGAAAGTTGTTCTGTTAGCAGAATGACTAACATTATTAAATCTTTTCAAAACGACGAAAGTAAAGAAAAGTTAGTTATTATGTACTCAGGTGGCATTGATAGTACATTAATTGTTTGCTTATTGATATCTAGTCCATATTGGGAGGATATTAAAGATCATATACTCTTAGCATTCAATGAAGATAGTCAAATTGAAAATCCTAAGTTTTTTAATAATGTTATATTAGATAAGTTTGGACATTGTTTAATTTCTAGTAATAACTTTTATGACATTATTACTAACCCAAGTTATAGTGTAGTTACTGGAGAATGTGCAGATAATTTATTTGGAAGTCTAACTGTTAAAAGCTATATGGATGCAACAGGGAAGTTTGATTGCTTACATAAAGATTGGGAATCTGGTTCGTTAGACTGGTTATTAAATAAGTCTGACCCAGAAACAAGAGATCAACGTGAACAAATGTTATATGACTTAGTAAATGCAAGTCCTATTGATATTGCTACTAATCATGAATTTTTATGGTGGATTAACTATAGCATGAAATGGCAGGCTGTTAAGTATCGTATGGGTATGCATTCTCCAAATAAACAACAAGCAGAGTATATGTGTGAACATATTATTAACTTCTTTGATACAGAAGATTTCCAACTGTGGGCATTATATACAGAAGAACCAAAACTTGGAGATACTTGGGCAAGTTATAAACTTCCGGCAAAGAAACTTATTAATGAAGTAGTTGAGGATTCAACTTATCTTATACACAAAACAAAGTGGCCTAGTTTACCAACTATTACACGTTATAATAATTCTTGGGGTTATCTATATGAAGAAGACGGAAAACTAAGTGTTTCCAAATATTGATTTTTTACTTTTTAGTTTGTAGTTAATCTTTTTCTTAAACTGGTCTGTAAAGACTCCATCTACTCTAATACTGAAAGCAGAATAAGGACTTGTATCACTTCCGTGATAGTTAGCAGTATCAAACCATGCTACTTGACTCTTAATATAATGTCTTGTATCACTATCCTTATCTTCTACAAAAAATGCTTTCCTATCCATAAACATATTAATCCAAATAAACTCATCTGGGTCTGTAACCCTATTTAAAGGATTATGATCTCTATGTGTTATACATTGCTGATCCTGGTCATTATAGAATATTAAAGTTCTACCAATTTCACTAAAGATATTTTGTTCGTCTACCCAATCCATAAAAAACTTAAAGTTATCATAAAAGGGTCCTTCTTTATTATTTTTTGCTAAGTGCTTATCTGCATAGTCTTTTGTAATGGGTTGCTTTATAAACATATTATAACCAATGCCTTGTGCTTCAGTTACTAACTTTACAAATGTTAATGCATAACTAGGCTTACCTGTTGCTAGGTATTCATGCACTTGTTCGTGTCCTGGTGCAGTATTATCTCCAGCAATACGTTTTAATGCAGTAGATAGTTCCTCTCCTGGATTCTCTTCTGGCCAATTCAATCCAGCACCAGCTACTGCAGGAAGTACTTGACAACCTACTTTTAATCCTAACCATGAATCAGCAAAAGCCTTACATAGTTTTATTTTTAATTTATTAAGCCCTTCAATATCAATGTGATTGTCTAAGTTAACGTAAGGCTTTCCATTAATTTTGTATATCATTCAACTCAAATTTTTCTACAATCTCTTGCATTTCTCGTTTACTGATACCAAAGTTTTCGCCTATCTCGTCTATCCTATTAATATCAATTTCTCTGAACATGAGAGATTTAACAAACACAAGTTCTTGTTTACTCAGCTTTACTGATTGCTCTTGGTAATCCTCAAAGGCTTCACATGCTACAGGAAACTTTTCTTTTACCATATCATACATTGCTCTAGCATATTCTTGTATTTCCCATTGTGCATGGCTATCCATTCGTAGTCTAGCATAATGTAAAAAGTTTTTAAGATTGGATTTCCAGTAACATTCTGTATATCCGCCTACTGGAAGAACTTGCCTCGCAGTCTCTCTAGCCAAGTTAAGGTTATCGGAATGTTCTGTGTAGAGGGAGTAATCACGATCCCATGACTCGTTAATATCGTCACTGATTCGTCTTTTTGTTTCTTCGTCAAGCTCTCCTTCTCTACCTTGCTTATTGGTTGTACTTTGTGGCTTGATGTTCTCTGAGTTGGGTACATAGACTTCGTCTGTAAGTACCGAGTAGCGGGCCGAATATTCATTTAATGATGCCGTCCTATGTCTAACTAATTGCCTCATTACAAAAATAGGCAGTTTAATGTGAAACTTTACTTCGCACATCTCGAATGGCGTAGTGTGTTCATGTCGCATTAGATAACGTATTAATGCTCTATCACTACTAGCTTTTTTAGTACCATCACCGTAACTAACACGAGCGGCTTGTACAATAGAGTTATCTGTGCCCATATAATCAACTAGGCCAATAAATCCTTTATCTAATACTTGTTTGTAATTCGGGTCTTTATCAAAATCTATCTCCGAACATAATGTCATACTGTTTCCTTTGCTTCTGAGTTTCTTTCTATTATAGCATGTTTTCTGTTTCCCCACAACCTTTTTATTTCCGAAAGTGGAGCAAACGGTAACATTATAATTAAGCAAGGATCAAACTCGTGCCATCTACCACTTACACTTGCTCCAAAATCAAAGCTACTTGCTTCTCTATGATGGTTATTATGCCAACCACTTCCAAAATGAAAATATCCTATTGGCCAACAGTTTGTACTACAGTCTTTGTTATTGAAGTTTTGGTAGCCTGCGGCTGGAACATGTCCAAATGTATTAACCATTCCGTCCATGTGTAAACTAGATAATGCTCCCATAATCCAAAACCAAAATGTAAATTGCCATCCAAATAATAACAAACTAACTAGTAATGTTCCGTATATAATTTTATTATAATGATTATGCAACCACACAATCTTTTTATCTCTTAATAGGTCAACAGCATAACGAAAACTTACACTATCTTGTTTAATATCAAACTGCCAACCCATGTAACTATGCCACCAGCCGTTTTCTACAGGAGTGTGAATGTCTTTGCCTGGCTGATCACTAACTTTATGATGATGTCCTCGATGTAATGATGCCCACCATAAAGGACTTCCTTCTCCTACCATAACTGCTAACCAGTATAAGAATGGTTTCATCCATTCACGTGGCTTCCATGATTTATGGCTTAATAGTCGGTGTAATGTTAAATTATTTCCAATACCATCTAATGTAATCCATCCACATAGCATTGCAACTAAGTACCACCATTCCCAACCAGTGTAAATTAAATAAGGTATTAGTGTTACAGCAAGTAAATGATATGGTAACCAAATTGCTACTATAAAAGGTATTTGTTTTGTTTTTTTATATAGGCCTACCTGCCCTTGTATCCAAGCACTAATTGCCATTTATTCTCCTATTATTTCTGATTGCTTTGCCGCCTTCTGAGGGTGCTTCTGTATCAGTTCTTCGTAGTATATATCTTCTAAAGTTCATATTATGAGGATGTAGTGTTCTTCCTAGCAGTTCATTAACTAAACTATAGTGTGTTAATGTTTTTGCTGGAATTGTCATCTCAACAAAGGTATAATACTTTTCCCGTAAGAATAACATAATACGACTATACGGATCTTCTCTATCTTCCGGATAAGTTAAAAAGAATTCATTTAATCCAATAGCTTCGTGTATATCACAAAGCTCTGTAACTATTTCTCTAAACATTGGTACAAATTTAATTCCCATTGAAGGCGACAAAATCCAAGCAAAGCACCAACTAGGAGAATGAGGTAAACGTCTTACTCCTACAGCTGAAATTAGTTTATCATTTTTATATACTCCCCAACAGGCTCGCTGACTAAAGTTTTTAAACTTGTCAGGATCTAACATAAACATTCTAAAAAACTTTTCTCTTTCTTTAACCTGATCAATATCAAATCCTACTCTAAAATCTGGATACTTACTAGGATCCACTCCATCGTAGATACTATCAGCAAGTTCTAAAACTTGTTGTAGATTGGTGTGGTTAAATTGTTTTAGCTTATATGCTGACATACTGTTTCAATCCCTTGCTCTAAATTATGCTTTAATAGGTCTGTTGGTATAGTATACTCTACAGGAGTATAACTGTCTAATGACAGATGTCTATTTTCTTCTACATAGTCCCATAGGTGCATATAGTTTTCCATACCATGATACTTTGGTCTCATTCTAAATTTAAATCCTGCCTCAGAGTAAATTCTCATTTTACTACTAGTCCATCCGTACTTGTATTCAAAGTTATCGTTTATTAATAAACTTGCTGTTGGTAGATTTAAAAAGGCAAGCATTGCTTCAGGTGTATATGTGTAGAAATTATTTAATGCTACTTGTCCTGTCTTATCTTGGAATCGTCTCCACACACCGTCTTGATCTTCCTTTTTTAAGAAAACCCAACCCCACGTTGTCTCACCTGTATTGTAATCTACAGTTGGCTTCTTTTCTAATTCTACTTCATCGACTGACATCATAGGCTCTTTAAAATCCTCAACAACCTTCATTAGTATTTGTTGATAAAAAGTATAAGATTGATATTTCTCTGCAATGTCTAAATACTCTCCACTTAAACAAAACTCTTCTGGATCAAACTCTATAACCTCAACTTTCTCATTAAATTCAGATTTCATCATTTCCATCATTGGTCCAATATCATACATGTTAGATTCATCTTTAAATTTAATGGTTACTAGTCTCGGTTTAAGACCAGCGGCTTTAAAACTACGAAATGCAATTTCGCTATCTAGACCGCCACTCATAAAAAGTGTTAAGTCTGGATACTGATCAATTATCATTTGGGCATTGCGACGCCATTCAATCTTTGCACTAAAAGTTGGTCTAGTACAACCACCAACAGACATACTAGTAATATCTGTTTCACTAGTTCTCCAGATAGATTCTTTATCTTCGTTGTACCAGTATGTTAAATGATTGTTTAACGTGTTCATTTTAGATCTAATTCCATTTGTTCTTCTTCTTCAAAGTTTTCTCCGTTTACTGCCCAGTCTAGTCCGTTAATGTCTGCATCATGTTGTGATACTCTATACTCTAGTGCTTTGATTCTAGTGTATAATTCATCAATAAGTTCTGAGGAAACATATGTATATCCATTTTTAACTGTAGTCATTTTGTATCCTTTTCACATCATGTTTAAGTTGATCCATTGAAAAGCGAGTACAAGGTTTAATAACTGCCCATTGTGTAGTTGAATGAACTGTTATTGGATTCTCAATAGGAACACAATCAGTCCACCAGTTACTCCATACACCACTAACACTAGAAGGCGTTTCGCCTGTCTTATATGCTTGAGAAATAATTTCCCATATTAACTTGTTATATTCATTAAAAGTTAGTATCATTCCGTTTTTATTATTTGCCATTGCCCAGTTTAAGTTTGCTGTTAGTAAGTGTTTTGTTATATTATGATCTAGTCTATAGTCTTTGTCCATCCATAAACGATTTCCGCCACTAGCATAATCAGGATGTAAGTTAGAATGTTCTACTGCACTAACACCTACTATTGAACCTTTTTCTAAGTCATATAATAAATCAATTTGTCCTGTATCACCTGTCCAACGTCTATGCTCGTTTCTTTCTTCTTTAATAAGATACAATAGTCCAGAAGGTTCAGAATTATCCATGTTGGGTATTACATGTGATTTTCCTTCGTCTTTAGTCATTCTTTGTAGGAATGTATTATATGCAGATTCATGTTTTTTAAAACTCTCTGCATTTGTGGTTTGTATTTCTAAAATTTGCATACTAGTATGTATCTGTTAATCGATGTCGTTGCTGTCCAAGCTCATTAGTAGGTGCCAACGTTTTTCGTTTCCACAATTTATTGCAGTATGCAACTCTCTTGTATCTACTTTAAATACCCCACCATTGGCAGGTATTTCTACTAATTCAGGAGGATCAACAAATAAAAACCGAGCTTGTTTGTTTGTATATGTTGCTATGTGTAATCTTTGATGAGGATCTCTATGCATACTATAACAGCTACGAGGCTCCATAATCATTATTCTTGTGCGATATACTTTCCATGGAAATTCGTCAAAAAACTTTTCCCAATATGTTCCAATTAAGTCTGGACGTAGTTGATTCCATTGATGCTCGTTGTCGCCTAAATAGGTTCCTGTACCTTCAGCATGATCTCCAATGCCGCCTGATTGTAATGCTGTTTGAGATCTAAAGTCTCCTAGTTCGTTATCCCATGCTAATTTTTTACATTCCTCATGTAACCGTTCTACATCGTTGATAACATAAGGCTTGTCGTTATGTCGCATACGATACTTCTTACTCATTTATACCTCTCCTATAACCATAAACCTATTGCATTTTTCTAAGTTTAATTCACCTTGATAATGTATCTTTGATACTCCACATTCTTCAACAAACTCGTCTAAATGAGAAAAGCAATTAACATGATCTGGAACATCAAACATATTATTACCTTGTAATACAACTCTAGTTCCTTTAGGAAGAGACTCAATCCAACCTCCGTGGTCATGAAAGTGTTCTGTTATTGTATCAACTATAACAAAATTTTTCATTTTGGTAAAGTCCATAGATCTAATATCTTCATTTGATACTTGGTAACGTTCAGTTGATACACCTGCCATTGACATTTCGTTGCCATCAACATCTGTTATGTCTGGTGCTGGTACGTTTAATATACAAGATGGATCATTAACAGTCTTGTCAATATCTACATTAAGAACTTTTCCAAACTCTTGTTTACGACAGTTTGCTAAGAAAGGCAATATTCCAAGCCAACCTCCAACTATAATTGTAGTAGTATCTTCTGTAATCCAATTCACTTCTTTTAATTTGTCTAGTAACCAAACTTTACTTTTAATTTGATTTCTACTTAATGCATCTTGCCAGTTTAACTTTGGACTATGTGCTATTGCTTTAGACATACGTTTGAGTTCTGATTGTAATTCAGGAAAATAATTTATACTTGCATTATTTGCAAGTACTTCAATATTATCGTCAACTAAGTTTTCTAACATAGTTGTTCTTCCTACTAATAGTCTTGCAAAGTAACATACCTCATAGATGTTTCCTTGTTTTGCTTCTGCTAGTTTATTAGCACCCCAGGCTATGTTTTCTAATGCATCAGTTCCGTTTTCTTTTATCCAACCTGCTGTAGCCCATACAGGTTGAGCAATATCTTCTACTACTTGGCAACCTTTCCAAATTGTATTAATTACTTCATTAGGTGCAGATGTAAACTTGATATTGTTATCTTCTCTATGATACATTCCAAGTGCTAGTGCTAGTCTTAACTGATTCCATCTTGTTTTTTCTTTAGCAGGTTCTACACATGCTAATAAATCCTGAAAGTTTAAGAAGTTTTCAATCCCAACATTATAAAACAAATGTTCTAAGTCATCGTCTGATCCTGTTTCTAAGTTTCTTCTAAGCCAATGTAAGCTACTACGAAACCCAATAAACTCCTCCATAAAATACAAAAAGGCTATTCTATTTTTTCTAATAGTATCTTCTTTACTTCCTGGTACTAGTCTAGTATTATTCTTTTGTTTTGCTTCTTGTAGTCTTACCATTACTGCCACCATCCAAACAACTTTAAGTTAGTTCTCCAATGTACATCATCATATGTTAAAGGTTTTTCAGGATGTAACTGTAACTGTTTAAAGAGTAAACTAGCACTTTCGTCTAATATTGGCAAGTTAAATCCGTAAACCTCATTTACTGCATCTTGGAGTTCTTTCATGCCTCTTTCTGTTATTGTTTCAAAGCTCTTGAAGTATTCATTGAACCATTCATAATCCCTAATTAATGTGTAGTCAAAGTTATTAAAGTATAACTGTCTAATAGCAGTACGAGCACCTATAATACTCCATATACCATTTTTAACATCAGCACCAACTGTTAGCCATGTTAGCAATCGTTGATAGTTTGCGGCATGCATTATTTCTTTAATATTGTCTTTATTAATTACTTTTCCGGCTTCAGTTGAAAGTTTAACTCCTTCTCTAAAGCCTACACGAAAAGCCTGATAAGGAGATGCATTTGTATAAACAGTTGAATAGCAACCGGGTAGTTCCTTGTACTGTGATTCGTCCCAACAGAAATCAACTTCATCTCGTTCAGTATTTGATGCTTCGTGACTTTTCATCGACATTAGATGTTCTGTATTCCATAGTTTTAATCCGCCATTACCATACATTAATCCATTTGTAAACTGTCTACCGCCCCAAGTGTAAGACATAAATCCTATACCTTTAGGAAGACGTAATTCAAAGAAAGCAGGATCTACTATACTATCCGCATCAACTGTGATTACATATCCAGCATTAGGAAAAGCCTGAGCCGCGGCTTTATGACAAGCATCAAATCCTTTAACACCATGTACACGTTGTACTTCTTGATGTGGTGTTGTTAGTTGTAATGTTTTCCAGTTAGCGTCAGCATTTGGTTCATCAAAACTTAGAAATACAATAGGAATATCTCTGGTAGTTCTAGCAGTATGCTTTACATTTCCTGCAAGTATCTTTGCTTTATCGTCTTTTGATAGTTTAAACATTGACATTGTTAAATTCCTTTTCTAACCATTCCCAGTTATTAATTAGATTCATTTTCTCACTATTAGCATATTTTAAACCATGCTTAACTCCAGCTTTTGCTCCTTTAATAACCCACTCTGCATTTAATCCTTCTGATACTGTTGACCATACATGATATCTCACAGATGCTTCGAACACTTCATCAAAGTAATTATGTGTTAGCAAACTTTCTCTATACTTTTCAATTATAATACTTCTTTTGCCGGCTCTGTATGATGACTTAGATTTGCTATCCCAATCTTGTTTTTGTATATGTTCTTCCAACCTAACAAATTCTTTTTCTCTTTGTTGTTCTCTTCTTTTAATTGCACCAAAAACTGAACCTAATGATGCTAGTTTTGCACATTCTCTAAATGCGCCTATAAACGCACTATCTGGTGTTGCGTTAAATCTTGTTTCACAACTAACCTTAGACTTAGCAATAGTAGATGCTCCTATTGTTGTGGACAAATCAATTTCCCAACTGCGACCTTCTAGGAATGGCTTTTTAGGAAACAACTTAACTCCGCCATATCCATATTCTAAGCCATTAACTGGATTAACACTATTCCATACAATTACACACTCGTCTTCTGGATGATCCCAATGTAGTTCATTTGGATCTGGAACAAAATTAAAATCAAAGTCATCTACAATCCAAGCATCAGCATCAACTACATAGAAATTGTCTGTTGCTGATTGCTCTGCACAAGTTTTATGTACTTCATAGATTCCTTTAACATCTCTTACTTCTTTAATGTTTGGAACAAATTTTGTTAGTCTCTGGTAGTTTTCTTCTGCGTTCCATTCGCCTTGGGAAATAAAAAATACATCTAACATCTAATCAACCTACTAT